>Ga0181518_10001477_pt1 | contig 24129 bp, 21 predicted proteins | sample PEATcosm2014_Bin_28_FD_119751 | JGI IMG/M metagenome (GOLD analysis project Ga0181518, IMG submission 119751) | Peatland microbial communities from MTU Mesocosm Facility, Houghton, MI, USA - PEATcosm2014_Bin01_60_metaG | ecosystem: Environmental > Terrestrial > Soil > Wetlands > Peat | place...
CCGAGCGCGCCGGCATCGAGGATGCGCTGCACGTCGGCGACGCCGGGCACCCGCACGAACGGCGTGATGCCGACTTCGAGCGCGGCGATGCAGATCTGGCCCATGGTTTCCAGCGAAAAGCTCGAATGTTCCATGTCGACATAGAGGCTGTCGAAACCGGCGGTCTTGGCGATGCGCGCGATCTCGATGCCGCGAATGAGCCGCACCGTCATCGAGGCGACGACCTCGCCGCGGGCGAGCTTTTCCTTCACATGGTTGCGCAGAACGTCACTGATCTTGGCCGGCATCTTGTTGGCTGACATGAGGCTTCCCGGAAGCTATCTTAGGGGCAACAGGAGAGGTGCCGTGAACTACTCGACCGATTTTAAATCAATCCGCAACGACGTGTCGGAGCAAGAGTGGCAGGCCAGGGTCGATCTCGCCGCCTGCTACCGGCTGGTCGATCAATACGGCATGGCCGACCTCATCTACAACCATATTACCGCGCGCATTCCCGGCACCGAGCACCTTTTGATCAATCTCTACGGCCTGCTCTACAAGGAGATCACGGCATCGAGCCTGGTCAAGATCGACGCCGAGGGCAACATCATCGCCAAGCCGGATACCGACTACGGCATCAATGTCTCCGGCTATGTCATTCATGGCGCCATTCACAAGGCGCGGCCGGACGTCGCCTGCGTGCTGCACACTCATACGCGGGCCGGCATGGCGGTGTCGGCCATGGAGTGCGGGCTGTTGCCGCTGTCGCAGACCTCGATCCGCTTTGTCGGCCACATCGGCTACCACGACTACGAGGGGCCGGCGATCGACAAGGACGAGCGCGAGCGCATCGTCGATGATCTCGGACCGCATGACGCGCTGGTGATGCGCAATCACGGCCTGCTCACCTGCGGCGCCACCATCCAGCAGGCTTTCAACACAATGTATCAGCTCGAATTGTCGTGCCGCTCGCAGGTCGACGCCATGGCGGCGCGCACCGAATTGACCATGCCGGGCGAGAACGTGCTGGCGCACACCGCGCATCTTTATCAGCCCGGCGCGCGGCGGCCCTACGGCGTGCTGGAATGGCCGGCCATGCTGCGGCTCCTCGCCGCGACTGAGAAGAGCTCAGGCTATCCGCCATATTGGCACTGAGCGCCAATCGTGCCGCAGCTGACCGCTGTCGTCATCACCCGCAACGAGGCGGCGAATATCGGCGACTGCCTCGACAGCGTCGCGTTCTGCGACGAGCGGATCGTGGTCGATTGCGGCAGCAGCGACGGCACCGTCGACATCGCAAATGCGACGGGCGCCCGCGTCGAATTTCGCGAATGGCGCGGGTTTTGGCCGCAAAAGAATTATGCGCCGCTACATGAAAGCCTGGCTCGCGACCCGCGAGCCGAAAATCAGCCACCGCCGCGAAGCGGGGAAGGGGAGCCGCGCGAAGCAGGATTGAGCGAGCGCGCGGCCGGGCGGGAATCCGCGGCCGGGACGCGAAGCACGCTTTCAATCCGCTCGATCACCGCGGCCGCCGCCACATCCTGCATGCAGGCGTGGCCGTACATGCAGCGGCTGAGCAGGCGCAGATAGCACGGCGAGCACGGCAGGTCGGCCCGCAGGATTGCGCCGTCGCGCCGGTACGGACCGGCCCAGACCGGATCGGTCGGGCCGAATATGCTGACGACCGGGCGGCCGAGCGCGACGGCGAGATGCATCGGCCCGGAATCGTTGGTCACGCAGATCGTCGCCCGCGCGATCAGTGCCGCCAGCTCGCTGAGCGTCGTCTCGCCAGCGAGGTTAATGGCGCCGGGCGCAAGTTTCGCAACGTCATCGCAAAGCGCGCGCTCGCGCTCCGTTCCGATCAGCGTCACGGCGAAGCTCTTCTGCATGAAATGCCGTGCCACCTCGGCGAACGCTTCCCGCCGCCACTCCTTGGTTTCCCAATTCGTGCCGGGTGCCATCACCAGGAGCTTTGCCTTGGCGATGTCGTAGTAGTCGGCAAGCGCGTCGATCCGGGCGCGCGCTTCCTGCGGGATCGGAAATGAGAAATCCGCGAGGCCATCGTCGAGACCGAGCATCGGGCCGATGCCGAGATAGCGCTCGACCGGATGTATATCGAGTGTCGGCAAGGCGATGTGATCGGTATAGGCGAGCCAGCTTGCTTCGCGCGCGCCCTGCCAGGCGTGCTTGCGCGCTTCGTCGGGGATTTTTCGCGTCAGGTTTTTCCAGATATCGGCGCGCGGCTTATCGAAGCCGATGCGCACCGGGGCGCCCGAGGTGAATGCAAAAAAGCCGCTGCGCAATTGGCCTTGCAGATCGATGACCAGATCGTATTCGACGGCGCGCAGTTGCGCGACCAGCCGTGCCGCGGCGACATATGGCGCAAGGCGCCACGGCGCCGACCGTTCGTCGCGGGCAAATTCGATGACATTGCTGATCGCCGGATTGTGCTGCAGCAATTCGCCGATCGCCGGCGTCACCAGCCAGTCCAATCGCGTCGCCGGATAACGCCGCCGCAGCTTGTTCAAGACCGGCAACGTGTGCACCACGTCGCCGACCGCCGACAGCTTGATCAGCAGGATCTTGCGAAAATCGCGGCTGCGCAGATCGTCAGATGGCACGGTCAGTTGGGCCCCCTCGACTCGCAACTAGCACGCCCACGCCGGCTTTTGTTAGGCCAGGTTCCTCGGCCAAAGTCTTGGGTGGGTCTTGGGTCAACGGCTTGAGCTCCATGCCGAAGTCTAAATGACGCGAAGTGCGATTCGGCCGCGATTTTGGACATCGGCTTACCTTTATCCGATCACCTCGCCGGCGCCGACAAGCAGCAATTGCTGGACAATACGGCTTGCCATGGTCCAAACCTCGGCCGCTCGCGCAGGCGGCGTCGACCGCTCGCGCCGCTCGAACACCAAGTCCGAATTTGGGGGCGTCATGCACAAGGATTGGTTTCGTCTCAATACGGTCGCCGCGCTGGCGCTGTCGATTTACGCGATTGCCGCGACGGCAAGCCTCGCCCAAGAGTGGCCCACACACCCTGTGCGCTGGGTACTGCCGTTCGGTCCAGGCTCCGGAGCGGATACCGCCGCGCGGCTGATAAACGAAAAGCTGCAGCAGAATTGGGGCCAACCCATCATCATCGACGGCAAGCCTGGAGGCGATGGCTTGCTGTCGCTGCAGATCGTCGTCTCGGCCAAGGATGACCACACGTTGTTTTTCGGGCCAAGCAGCATCTTCGTCGTACAACGCTACGTGCACGCGGACATGTCATTCGATCCCGAAACCGACCTCGCACCGATCGCAGGGGTCGCCAAGGTGCAGATCGCCATAGCGGTGCCGACGAGTCTCGGCATCTCCACGCTGGCCGAGTTCGTTGCGCTGGCGCGCGCCAAGCCGAGCGAGACCAGCTATTCGGTCGCGCCGGGATTCTCGGAATTCGTATTCGACGCATTCGTCAAGGAAAACGGCCTCGCGATCGCCAAGGTTCCTTACCGCGACATCACCAAATCGCCGATAGATCTCGGCGAGAACAGAATCCAATTATCCATGCAATCCTACGCCGCGATGCGGACCTATGCGCAGACCGGCAAGATCAAGATCATTGCCATCAACGACCGCGAGCGATCGCCCATCGCCCCGGACATTCCCTCGGTGGTCGAAGCCGGATTCCCGTCCTTGCTCGCCAGTCCCGTCCTCGGCCTGCTCGGCCCCCGCGACATGCCGGTCGACTTGCGCCGGCGGATCGCAGCCGACATGCTCACCGCGCTCGACGACAAGACGACCGGCGAAAGATTGGCGCTCGTAGGACAGCCGGCCGCACCAATGGGCGTCGACGCGTTCATCGCCGCGCTCAAGGAGCAATACGCACAGGTCGCCCATATCGCGTCCGTGCTCGGTATTGCGAAGAAATAGAAGCGGCTTGATCGCGAGCACCACTCAAGCCTGCTTAGTGGCGCGGTTCAGGAGCCATAAGTCGGCCCTGGCGTTCCAACGAGAATATCGGTGTTTGTGATTATGCCAGCGCGTTCACCACTCAGAGAACGACGCCCCGCATCATCCCGGTACGCGTCGTAGTGGTCCCGACTTGGAAACTTGAGCACGTGGACCTCGAAAGGCTCGTCTGACCCGTCGTCCGACGCCTTCGACGTCCGGATGGTACGCTCAATGACGCCGCCGTAGCGGGCCATGATGCGCGACACTTTGCGCTCGTAGGCCTCGAATTCTGCCTCGAGACCCGTGTGAATCCATAGTCTGACAAGGATGTAGAGGGACGGGGTCGCCATGTTCACCTCATGGGTCGGTAAGTCCCACCATTACAGGTGTGCCTCCTGCATTGCAGCAAAGTCGTCACCCGGCGATGACCGTTCAGGGTCATTCGCGGACATCGCATCAGCCCTATGTCATGTCCGCATTTGCTCCGATAGCGCGCATCGCTCTCGAGCCTATTTGGCAGTCACAGTGAGCTTTGTGAGAGCGCTGTGCTCGTGCGAATCGCTTGTAAATTAATGGATCTTCGCGGCTTTCGCGTCCTGGATCGCCTGCCACACCTTCTGCGGCGTTGCCGGCATTTCGACGTGGCGCACGCCGAAATCCCATAGCGCATCGACGACGGCATTGATGACCACGGCCAGCGCCGGCACCGTGCCGCCTTCGCCGGCGGGGCGGATGCCGAGCGGGTGGGTGGAAGAGGGCACCTCGCTCAGCTCGGTGATGTAGGACGGCAAGTCGGAAGCGCGCGGCATGGCGTAGTCCATGAACGAGCCGGCGAGCATCTGGCCGCTCTCCGGATCGTAGTGCGCGTGTTCCAGCAGTGCTTGCCCGATTCCTTGGGCGATGCCGCCGTGGACCTGGCCGTGAATGATGAGCGGGTTCACGGCGCGGCCGACGTCGTCGACGGCGACGTAAGTGATCACCTTGACCGAACCGGTATCGGGATCGACTTCGACTTCGCAGACATGGGCGCCGTAAGGGTAGCTGGCCTCGGCGACGGTTTCGTCGCAAGCGGCATATAAAGGTCCGCGCAAATCTTCGGGCAAATCGGCGCGCTCCAGCGCGGCGCGCGCCACGTCGAACAGGCCGACCGCGTGGTTGGTGCCTTTCACGGCGAAGCGGCCGTCCTTGAACTCGATATCGGCGGCTGCGGTCTCGAGCAGATGCTCGGCGATGCGCAAGGCTTTCTCGATGATGCCGTCGGTGGATTTCTTGATGACGATCGAGCCAAGCCGCATGCCGCGGCCGGAATGGGCGCCGCCGCCGACGGTAACGCGATCGGTGTCGCCGGTGACGAAGCGCACGCTTTCGATCGGCACGCCGAGCCATTCGACGATCAGTTGGGCAAAGCTCGTCTCGTGGCCCTGGCCTTGCGAGGTGACGCCGATGATCAGTTCGACGAAGTTTTCGGGCGAAACGGTGATCTCGGCTTTCTCGCGCGGCACGCCGGTCGAGATATCGACGTAATTGCCGACGCCGATGCCGCGATATTTGCCGCGCTTCTTGGCTTCGGTGCGGCGGCGTTTGAAGCCAGCCCAGTCGCCGAGTTTCAGCGCCAGATCCATGCCGCCGATATAGTCGCCGTTGTCGTATTCGACGCCGAACGGATTTTTGTACGGCAATTCCTTTTCGGTCACCAGATTGCGCTGGCGCAATGTGACGCGATCGTAGCCGCATTCGCGCGCGGCGAGATCGATCAACCGCTCCATGACGAAGATCACTTCCGGCCGTCCGGCGCTGCGATAAGGCCGTGTCGGCGAGGTGTGGCTCAAGGTGGCGCGGGCGCGGAAATATGCCGCCGGCATCCGGTAGATGCTCGACATCATCTGCACGCCTTTTTGCACCATGGCGAAATTGGTGGTGTGGGCGCCGAGATTGCCGAGATTGGAGCCGCGCATGGCCAGGAACTTGCCCTTGTCGTCGAGCGCCAGCTCGGCTTCGACGGCAAGGTCGCGTGCCTGGTAGTCACTCAAGAAGGACTCGTGGCGGTCGATGATCCATTTCACCGGCCGTCCGACTTTCTTCGCCGCCCAGGCGACCAGCGCGAACTCGGCATAGATCATGCCGCGGGTGCCGAAATTGCCGCCGACGTCCTGCATCAGCACGCGGACTTTTTCCGGCGGCACGTCGAGGATCGTGGCGAGATCGTTCTTCAGCCGCACCGCGCCGCCATTGCCGGCATAGACGGTGTAGCGGCCGGTCTGCGGATCGAAAGCCGCGAGCGCCGCGCGCGGCTCCATCGGCACGCCGGTGATGCGCTGCACCCAGGTCTCGAACCGGGTCACGTGGGCGGCGCGGGCAAAGGCGGCGTCGGTCGCCGCCGCGTCGCCTAGCTCGCCATCGAAGCAGACATTCGACTGCGCGCCGTCGTGCACCCGCGGCGCATCCTGACGCGCGGCCGCGATGGTTTCAACAACGGCCGGCAGAACGTCGTATTCGATTACGATGCGTTCGGCGCCGTCTTTCGCCGCGTGCACGGTTTCGGCGACGACCACCGCCACCGCTTCGCCGACGAAACGCGCCTTGTCGGTCGGCAACGGATAATGCGGCGCTTCGAACGGCGGCTCGTCGCCTTTGAGGTGCAGCTGGGCCTCCTTCTGATGCGGCGACCACGGCTTGTGCGGGATCGGTTTGAGGCCGTCCGCGGCAAAGTCGACCCCGGTCAGCACCGCGAGCACGCCGGGTGCGGCCTTGGCGTCGTCGGTCGCGATGCTGCGTATGCGCGCGTGGGCATGCGGCGAGCGCACCATGACCGCATAGACCTGGCTTGGAAGATTTTCGTCGGCGGTGTAGCGGCCGCCGCCGCGCACCAGGCGCAAATCCTCGCGCCGCCGTACCGGCTGGCCGATGCCGGAGTTTTTTGCCGCTTCAGCCATCGGTGCGTTCTCTCTTCATTGCAGCGGAATATCGGCCTGCTTGATCACCTTGCCCCACAGCGCGCGTTCCTCGGCGAAGAATTTTGCCGCGTCGGTGCGGCTGCCCGGCGCCAAATCCATGCCGAGCGCCTTGGTCTTCTCGATGAACTCGGGCTGCTTGAGACATTCGACGACATCGCGGTTGATCTTGTCGGCGAGCGCATCGGGCGTCTGCGGCGGCGCCACGATGCCGAAGAAGGTCACCGCGCGATAGCCCGGCACGCCGGCTTCGGCGAGCGTCGGCACGTCGGGCAGGTCCTTGACGCGCTCGGTGCCGCCGACGGCGATGATCTTTTCCTTCTGCGCGCGGTAGAGCGGCAGCGACGTTGCCAGCATGTCGAACATCATGTCGACATTGCCGGCCAGCACATCGGCGACCGCGGGGCTCAAGCCTTTGTAAGGGACTTGCAGCAGTTTCACGTCGGCGAGCATTTCCAGCTCGATCGTCGCTAGCTGACCAACTGAACCGACGCCGGGTGTCGCCGCGGTCAGCCGGCCGGGATTGGCTTTGGCGTGGGTGAGCAACAGCGGCAGGTTTTGCGCGTCAAAGCCGTTATTGAGCACCAGCACATAGGGCGAGGTCGCCAGCACCGCGATCGGCACCCACTTTGCCGGGTCGTAGGACATGTCCTTATACATGTAGGCGTTGGTGGCGATCGGCCCGGGCGAGGCGAGCAGGAGCGTATAGCCGTCGGGATCGGCGCGGAAAACTTCCGCCGCGCCGATATTGCCGCCGGCGCCGCCGACATTTTCGACGATGACCGATTGCCCCCATGTGCGGCCGAGCCGGTCGGCCAGCACCCGCGCCAACAGGTCGGTGCCGCCGCCGGGCGGGTAGGGCACGATCAGCTTGACGACGCGGGCGGGATAATTGGCTTGCGCTTGGGCTGCCGACAGCGCGGCAGCGGCGGCGAGCACCGCCACGAGCGCCGTGATTGCAACCCTGATGCCTCGCAACGTTTCCTCCGCCGGTGCTTGCCGGCGCATGTTATGGGAGCCGCCGAGCGCGCGCCAGCGCGGACGGCCGCTGTGCCCCGTGCTGACAAGCAACGGCCGCGGATGTAGACAGGGACAAGGCCAAGCGGAGGAACGCCGTGCTTGCGCGGGATGATCGAAACACGCCGGTCGATTGGGTGGCGCGCGCCGCGGCGCTGGTGCCGATGATCGAGGCCGCGAGCGATCGCATCGAGGCCGAGCGGCGCATCGTGCCCGAAGTCATCGCGGCGCTGCATGAAGCAGGCCTGTTCCGCATGCTGCTGCCGGCCTCGTTCGGCGGCGGCGCGGCCGACGTGGTTGCCTTCAACCGGGTGATCGAGACCATCGCCACCGCCGACGCCTCTACCGCGTGGTGTCTGGCGCAGCAGGTGGCGAGCACGCAGTCGGCGGCGTATCTCGACCCAAAAGTGGCGCGCGAGATTTTTGCCGGACCCGACGGCGCCGTCGCCTGGGGCCCGCCCTCGGGCGCCAAGGCGGTGGTCGTCGACGGCGGCTATGTCGTCAATGGGCGTTGGCGTTTTGCCAGCGGCAGCGAGCATTGCCCGTGGCTCGGCGGCCATTGCACGGTGTTCGAGGCGGACGGCAAGCCGCGCTTGGACAAACAGGGCCGCCCGGTGCTGCGCACCATGCTGTTCCGCAAGGACAAGGCGACATTTTACGACATCTGGCACGTGATCGGGCTGCGCGGCACCGGCAGCAATGCCTACGAGGTGACGGAACTGTTCGTGCCGGAGGCTTACTCGTATTGGCGCGATCTCCCCGCCGACCGCCGCGGCGACGATCCCATCGGCAATATTCCGCTGCTGACGCTTTACGGCATGGGATTTTCCGGCGTCGCGCTCGGGCTGGCGCGCGCCTGCCTCGACGCTTTCATGAAGCTTGCCGAAAAGAAAAAGCCGGCGCCGACCCACGGCGCCCCAATTCTGCTGCGCGACAATGCGGTGATCCAATCGCGCGTCGCCAAGGCAACGGGCCGGCTGCAGTCGGGGCGCGCCTATCTGCACCAATGCCTGCGTGAATTCTGGCAGGCGGCGACCGCCAACCGCGCGCAAACCCTCGAACAGCGCGCGCAACTGCGCGTCGCCATCACCGGCTCCATGGACCAGGCGCGCCGCGTCGTCGACTTCGCCTATCACGCCGCCGGCGCCGACGCGATCTTCAACGGCAGCGCGTTCGAGCGGCGCTTTCGCGACATGCATACTGTAACAGCGCAGGGCCAGGCGCATCTGTCCAATTTTGAAGGCGCCGGCCAGGCGCTGTTCGGCATCGAGCCGAGTCAGCGGCTATAACAATGGCCGAACACACGGCAAAAACTCTCCGCAAGGAGGATCCGGCGCTGCTGTCGGGCCGCGGCCGCTATGCCGACGACCTGCCGGTGCCGGTCGGCACCTTGAACGCCCACGTCGTCCGCTCGCCGCACGCCCATGCCGACATTGTTGCGATCGACGCCACCGCGGCGCTGGCGCACGACGGTGTGTGGGCCGTCATCACCGGCGAAGATATTCGCAAGCTGTCTGAGCCATTTTTGGCGGCGGTGAAAACGCCGGTGCAGCAATGGGCGCTGGCCGTGGAGCGGGTGCGCTATGTCGGCGAGCCGGTGGCGCTGGTCGTGGCCGAGAGCCGTTACATCGCCGAAGACGCCGCCGAGCTGGTGACGATCGAATACGCGCCGCTCGAAGCAGTCATCGACCCGCGCGCCGCGTGCGAAAAAACCGCGCCGCTTCTCCATCCGCAGGCCGAGACCAACGAAATCTCGGTACGCAAATTCTCCTATGGCGATCCTGACGGCGCCTTCGCGCGCGCGGATCGCCGAATCGCCATGACGACGGAATTCCCGCGGCTGTCGTTCACGCCGATCGAATGTTACGTCGTGGCCGCCGAGCACAATCCGGCCGAAGGCAGCTACGATGTGCTGGCGAATTTCCAGGGCCCGTTTTCCATGCACCCGGTGATGGCGCGCGCGCTACGCGTCGCCGGCCCGAAATTGCGCCTCCGCATCCCGCCGGATTCCGGCGGCAGCTTCGGCATCAAGCTTTCGGTGTTTCCCTATGTGGTGCTGATCGCGCTCGCCGCGCGCATCGCCGGCCGCCCGGTGAAATGGGTCGAGGACCGCATCGAGCATCTGGTCGCCGCAAGCTCGGGGCCGAACCGCGTGACCGAAATCGAAGCCGCGATCACCAAAGACGGGCGCATCCTTGGGCTGAAACTCGATCAGCTCGAGGATTACGGCGCATTCCTGCGCGCGCCGATGCCGGGGCCGCTCTACCGCATGCATGGCGCGGTGACCGGCGCCTACGACATCGCCAATGTCGAGGTGACCAACCGCGTCGTGCTCACCAACAAAATGCCGTCGAGCCTGATCCGCGGTTTCGGCGGGCCGCAGCTTTATCTGGCGCTGGAACGGCTGATGCAGCGCATCGCGGTGGAGCTCAAGCTCGACCCGCTCGACGTGATCCGCCGCAATCTCATTCCGGCGGAGAAATTTCCCTACCACGCTGCGGCAGGCGCACTTTACGATTCCGGCGATTACCCACGCACGGTCGAGAAGGCGCTCGGCGGCGGCCGGCTCGATGCGCTCAAGCGCCGGCGCGACGAAGCCCGCGCCGCCGGGCGCAAATACGGCATCGGCTTTGCGGCCATCGTCGAGCCGGCGATGTCCAACATGGGTTATCTGTCGACCTTGATGACCGCGCAGGCGCGCGAAAAAGCCGGTCCCAAAAACGGCGCGGTATCGATGGCTCGGGTCAATATCGATCCGCTCGGTGCGGTGTCGGTTACCGCCGACGTCACGGTGCAGGGGCAAAGCCACGAGACGGTGCTGGCAGAGATCGTGGCGCGCGAACTCGGGCTAAAATCCGACGACATCGAAGTGGTGTTGGAAATCGACACTGCCAAAGACCAATGGTCGATCGCGGCCGGCACTTATTCGAGCCGCTTCGCCTCAGGTACGGCGGTGGCGGCGCACATGGCTGCGGCACAGATGCGCGACAAGCTGAAAGCCATTGCCGCCAAGCAGCTCAATGTGCTGGCGGATGACGTCGAACTTGCCGGCGGCAAAATCCGCAGCCGCAGCAATCCCGACAACGCGCTGCCGTTCGGCCGCGTCGCCGCGACTTCGCATTGGTCGCCGGCGATGCTGCCCGAAGCCATGGCGCCGGCGCTGAGCGAGACCGGCGTGTGGTCGCCGCAAGAGCTCGAGCCGCCGTCGAGCGACGACCGCATCAACACCTCGCTGACCTACGGTTTTGTCTTCGACATGTGCGGCGTCGAGATCGATCCGAAAACCTATTCTGTCCGCGTCGACCGCTACGTGTCGATGCACGATGCCGGCCGCATTCTCAACCCGACCATCGCCGAGGGCCAGATCCGCGGCGCCTTCGCCCAGGGCATCGCCGCCGCGCTCTACGAGGAGTTCACCTATAACGACGAAGGCGCGTTCCTCAGCGGCACCTTCGCCGATTATCTGGTGCCGACGGTGAGCGAAATCCCCGAAGTGGAGATTTTGCATTATTCCTCGCCGTCGCCGTTCACGCCACTCGGCGCCAAGGGCCTGGCCGAGGGCAATTGCATGAGCACGCCGGCCTGCATCGCCAACGCCATCGCCGACGCGCTCGGCGTCGCCGACGTGACGCTGCCGGCAACGCCGCGGCGCATCCACGCCATGTTGGCAGGCGGCAAACCATGAAGCCGCGGCCTTTCGATTACGTGCGGCCGGATACGGTCGACGAGGCGCTGGCGCTGCTCGCCGAATATGGCGACGACGCGCGCATTCTCGCCGGCGGCCAGTCGCTCGTCCCCATGCTCAATCTGCGGCTGATCGATGCGAGCGTGCTGATCGATATTTCGCGCATTGCCGAGCTCGATGTCATCCGCGATCTCGGCCAAGCCATAGAGATCGGCGCGGCGGTGACCCAGAACAAGCTGATGGCGTGGCCGCAAATTGGCGAAAAACTTCCGCTCCTCGCCGCGGCGCTGCCTTTCGTCGGCCATTTCCAGACCCGCAATAAGGGCACCGTGTGCGGCTCCATCGCGCACGCCGACCCAAGCTCGGAAATTCCGCTGGCGCTGGCGGTGCTCGGCGGCGAGGTGGTGCTGCGCTCGCAAAAACGCGGCGCGCGCGTTCTTGGCGCGAACGAATTTCAGAAGGATATGCTCACGACGGCACGCGATGCGGACGAGCTGATCGTCGCCGTGCGATTTCCGGTCATGGCAGGGCAGGGGGTTGCCTTCCGCGAAGTGGCGCGGCGGCACGGCGACTTCGCCATCATCGCGGTCGCCGCCGTGGTCGACAATCGCGGCGCCGTGCGGCTTGGCGTCGGCGGCATGGCCGGCCGGCCGCAGGTGCGCCGGATTTTCAATGATCCGGCCGGGGCGGTCGCGGCGTGGGCGCAGGAACTGGAGGGTTTTGAAGATTTGCACGCGTCGGCGGCGATGCGGCGCGATCTGTTCAAAAATCTCGCTCCCGATGTGATCGCGGAGGCGCAACAATGCGCCGCGTGAACAAGGCCGAAAAAGCGCGGATCGCGCTGACGCTCAACGGCCGCAAGCTCGCGGCCGAAGCCGAGCCGCGCATGCTGCTCAGCGATTTCCTCCGCCAAGGGCTCGGCGCCACCGGCACCCATGTTGGCTGCGAGCACGGCATCTGCGGCGCCTGCACCGTGCTGATCGACGGCGTCGCCACCCGCTCCTGCCTGACGCTCGCGGTGCAGGCCGAAGGCCGCGAGGTGCGCACCGTGGAATCGCTCGCCGCGGCCGACGGCAAGCTCAACGCGCTGCAGCAGGCGTTCCGCAACAATCACGCTTTGCAATGCGGCTTCTGCACGCCGGGCATTTTGATGTCGTTCACCGATTTCCTCGCCCGCAATCCGCACCCGTCGGAAGCCGAAATCCGCGAAGTTTTGAGCGGCCACCTCTGCCGCTGCACCGGCTACGCCGGCATCGTCGCGGCCATCAAGGAAGCAGCATCCGCCCCCGCGATAGCGGGGGAGGGGGACCGCCCGTAGCTCGCGTAGCGAGCGAAGGGTGGTGGAGGGGGCGCCTGACTCGCCACCTCACCGCCGCCGCAAGGCAGTCAACGTTGGCGCCGATATCTCCTTGAAACGTCGAAATCACGTTGAGGCCCGCGCCCCCCTCCACCACCCTGCTGGCGCAGGGTGGTCCCCCTCCCCCGCTATCGCGGGGGCGGATGAAGATGACGCTTGGCCTAACCCTTGCTATGAAATCGGCAAGACAAATCCGGCCGGCCGGGGCGCCGCACGGAGCGAGACCAATGGCAGACATCATCGACAGGCTCGAAGAGCGCCGTGAAAGCGCCCGCGCGGGGGGCGGTGAGAGGCGCATCGAGGCCCAGCACAAGCGCGGCAAGCTCACGGCGCGCGAGCGGGTCGAGCTGCTCATGGACCGCGACTCGTTCCAGGAGCTCGACATGTTCGTCGAGCACCGCTCCAACGATTTCGGCATGGAGAAGTCGCACATCGCCGGCGACGGCGTCGTCACCGGCTGGGGCACCGTGAACGGCCGCACCGTCTTCACCTTCGCCAAGGATTTCACCGTGTTCGGCGGCTCGCTGTCGGAGACGCATGCGCAGAAGATCATCAAGATCCAGGACATGGCGATGCGCGCCCGCGCGCCGATCGTCGGCCTGTTCGACGCCGGCGGCGCCCGCATCCAGGAAGGCGTGGCGGCGCTCGGCGGCTATGGCGAGGTGTTCAAGAGGAACGTCATCGCCTCGGGCGTCATCCCGCAGATTTCGGTGATCATGGGCCCGTGCGCCGGCGGCGACGTCTATTCGCCGGCGATGACCGATTTCATCTTCATGGTGCGCGACACCAGCTACATGTTCGTCACCGGGCCCGACGTGGTCAAAACCGTGACCAACGAGATCGTCACCGCCGAGGAACTCGGCGGCGCGTCCGTGCACGCCACCAAATCCTCGATCGCCGACGGCGCCTACGACAACGACGTGGAATGTCTGCTGCAGATGCGCCGGCTGCTCGATTTTCTGCCAGCGAATTTTGCCGCCGGCGCGCCCGAATGGCCGTCGTTCGACGATGCCGAGCGCACCGACCCGTCGCTGGATACGCTCATTCCCGACAATCCCAACAAGCCCTACGACATCAAGGAGCTGATCCTCAAAGTTTTGGACGAGGGCGATTTCTTCGAACTGTCCGAAGCCTTCGCCCGCAACATCGTCATTGGCCTCGGCCGCATCGCCGGCCGCACTGTGGGTGTCGTCGCCAACCAGCCGATGGTGCTGGCCGGCGTGCTCGACAGCGACGCCAGCCGCAAGGCGGCGCGCTTCGTGCGCTTCTGCGACGCCTTCAACATCCCGATCGTCACTTTCGTCGACGTGCCCGGCTTTCTGCCCGGCACCGCGCAGGAGTACGGGGGCCTGATCAAGCACGGCGCCAAACTGCTGTTCGCCTATTCGCAGGCCAGCGTGCCGCTGGTCACCGTGATCACGCGCAAAGCGTTCGGCGGCGCCTATGACGTGATGGCCTCAAAGCACATCGGCGGCGACGTCAACTACGCCTGGCCGACCGCGCAGATCGCGGTGATGGGCGCCAAGGGCGCGGTCGAGATCATCTTCCGCTCCGACATCGGTGACGCCGAAAAAATCGCCGCCCGCACCAAGGAATACGAGGAGCGCTTTTTGTCGCCCTTCATCGCCGCCGAGCGCGGCTACATCGACGACGTCATCATGCCGCAGGCGACGCGGCCGCGGATCGCGCGGGCGCTGGCGATGCTGCGCGGGAAGACGGTGGAGATGCCGGGAAGGAAGCACGATAATTTGCCCGTATAATGGGGTCTAAATTGCGATGGATGAAAGGTAGAATCGAAGCTCGATTCGGTGTATATAATCCATCATGACCGACGAACTTAAAGACCTTATCGAAGCCGCCAAGAAGGCACAGCCGACCCCGGAACATCGGGAGCAGCAACGGCGGAGCTTTGCCTATGGCAATGCCGCATTCGAGAATGAATTGATTACGCGGGAAATGATCGATCGTGAGGCCGAAAAGCTCTCGCGAGAGGGCGATGACGAGCGAAAAGATCGAGAAACGGGATAGCCGCGCGTTAGAGCCGCAGCTCATCACGGACCCTCAGGCGAGAGCCGAAGCCGAGGCAAGGAACGTCCTTCGGCAATATGATGCCGGCATAGCGGCGATTCAGAACGCGCTGGAACGAGGTTTCTTCAAACTGCGGCCATCGCTCATTCTTGCGCTTCATCGCGAGGCGCTGGCAGGCATCAGCGTTTTCGCCGGAAATTTCCGACCCGGCGGCGTAGAAATTCAGGGCAGCAGACATGAGCCGGTGGGCGCTCATCTTGTGCCGGAACTGGTTGAAGACTTGTGCGATTACGTCAACGAGCATTGGGCCGACAGCACGCCGATCCATTTGGGTGCATACGTCATGTGGCGGCTCAACTGGATACACCCTTTTGCTGACGGCAATGGCAGGACGTCGCGAATCACGTCTTATGTCGTTCTATCGATCCGCGCTGGAGCCATATTGCCGGGTACGCCGACGATACCCGATCAGATTGTGGACAATCGCACTCCATACTTCGATGCTTTGGATGCGGCAGACGTGGCGTGGCGAGCGGGGCGCGTCGATGTATCCAAAATGGAGGAATTGCTCGCAGCGCTGTTGGCGCGCCAGCTAACCAGCTTCTATCGAGCTGTTGGCGGAAAGATACCCGGTTCGTCTTCCCAACTGCCGCCGAGCGCGGCTATATCGACGACGTGATCCTGCGGGCGAAGACGGTGGAGATGCCGGGGCGGAAGCACGAGAATTTGCCGGTGTGAGATGAAGAAGGCCAGTAGGAAAAAACGCGGTAAGTCAAAACCGACAGCGTCGCGTGGGATCGGCGTAATAATATCAAATATCCACCGTAAACTTAGCGGTGTCTTGGTCGTGCGGGATGGCGACGACATCATGCGCGATCCCTTCACCTGCTGCCTAAAAGCGGCTGTAGCGAAATGTCTTGATTTTAACCGAGTGGCGCACTCGAAAAAACATCCACTAGATGAAGGCTATCTACTCGTATCGGGGCTGCGCGGAATATCCGAAGACCTAATCGTACTGCGATTTCTTGCGCAGATTCCGAAAAAGCAGCGAAACGAGTATTTGATCGCGCTCCTGCAAAGGAATCTGGCGGATGGAGTTGCTGTGCAAGTTAAGTTTTTTAAGGCGAACAATTCGACTCAGCCCGTTGTCGGAGCGGAAAGTAGTGATGATGAGATTCTGTCAAGGGTGAAGGGCGCCCGAGATAATCTTATTGTCGCTTCAAAGGGTTTAGGGTTCGCTGGTGTGCCGACAGTAGGGATGCGCATAAGGTCCTGATTTAACGGCGTGAATTCCGGGTTCTAGGAATATATTAACAGCCGAAATGCCAGCGCATATGGCCCCAACAATCCCGCTCGTTTTAAGGGACGTCAGCCGGTGCTACCGGCTGACGGAGCGGGGCGGCTCCTGCGGGCGGCGGCTCGTCACCGCCGCTCCCGGGCGGCTCCGGCAAACACGCCCGGCCGGCACTATGACCGGTCCGCGCTAAGTCGCTGCACTGGACGACGGCCGGGAGCGGGTAACGCCCGTTCCTACCTAGTACCGTCACAGGAAGCGCGTGGCTGGAGTTGAGCTGTGGCGTTCGTTCGCTGCAGCAAGCGCCGTGGTGGAACGCCGACAGGCGAGCGCGCTGCGATCAGCGCGCGCCGCGCCGAAGCGCGGATCGTGGACTACGCGTCTGTCGGCGTTCCGCCTTCCTTCTTTCTTTATTTTCTTTCTTGGCTTTGCGGGCTTGGATCGGGATGAAAGGCCGGATTCCACCGCCGGCTTCGCTCCACGATCGCTCGAAAGCAGACGTTTCGTGCCGTTTTCGTGCCGCTTGCCGCATGCCTCGGATGCCGACCGCATCGCGAGAACGATGGTGCTTGGTCTTGCCGTCGGCGCTTTCGCGCGTGGCGGCGGACAACCGTGCCGCCCGAACGGATTCGCCCCTCTTTTCGGGGGAAGCTAATGTGGTGCACGATAAGGAAGAGGGAGGCTTGCAATGAGTTTTCGGGCGACCGCCATGGTTTGCGGAATTTTCTTGGCGCTGTGCGGCAGCGCGGCGCGAAGCGATACCGACGAATGCCGAGATGCGCTCGACCACTACAATTCGGCCCGGAGCGACGTTTCCAGTGCGCTGCGCCATTATGGACAGTGCGTGTCCGATAGCAAAGGCCACGATGACTGTTCTTCGGAATTCTCGACGTTGCACTCCGCGCAGGACGATTTTGAATCCGCGGTGTCGGAGTATCAAGATAAATGCTCCGATTGATGCGCGGTATGGCTTGAACGCGCGGGACCGTCGCACCAAAGGGTAAGGCCAGATGCTGTCATCGCAACGGGCGTTGTTCGATATTCCGCGCGATGTCTGTTATCTCAATGCCGCGTCCTATAGCCCGCTGCCGCTGCGGACGCTCGAGGCCGGCCGCGCCGCGGTGGCGCGCAAGGGCCGGCCGTGGCTGTTCGATAACGAATTCGCCGCGCAGCAATATGACCGCGTGCGTAAAGCCGCGGCGGCGCTGATCAACGCCGCGCCGGACGACGTCGCGCTAATCTCGTCGGTCGGCTATGGCGTGTCCACCGCCGCAAAGCTGTTTGACGTCCCCGCCGGCTCGCGCGTCCTGGTTTTGCAAGACGATCACTCCTCCGCGGTGCTGGAATGGCTGACGCGCGCAGGGGAGGGCGGCTTCACCGTCGAAACCGTGCGCCGGCCGGACGACGGCGATTGGACGGCGGCGGTTTTGCATTCAATCGAGCAGCCTGGAGCGGCGCCGATCGCCATCGCTTCGATTTCGTCGGTGCACTGGTCCGACGGAGGTGCCGTCGATCTCGGCCGCGTGGCGCCGGCGCTGCGCGCGCGCGGCGCCGCATTGTTGGTGGACGCTACCCATAGTGCCGGCGTACTCGATCTCGATTTGCAAAAGCTCGATCCAGACTTTTTGGTCTTTCCGACCTACAAGTGGCTCATCGGGCCTTACGCGCGCGCGTTTCTTTATGTCGCCAAGCGCCACCAGGGCGGCATTCCCTTGGAGCAGACGAGCTACGGCCGGCGCGCCGTGCGCGCCGAGCAGGATGTCTACTTCACAGACACGCGCTATGTCGGCGATGCGCGGCGCTTCGACATGGGCGAGCGCGATCATTTCATCTCCATGGAAATGGCGGCCATCGGCATGGAGATGATGGCGCAATGGGGCCGCCCCGCGATCGTCGAGCGTCTCGCCATGCTGACCGCACGCCTCGCCGCGGGTTTACGAGGATCGGGCATGGACATCCCCGACGCGCGCATGCGGGCGCCGCACATTTTGAGCCTGGCGTTTCCGCAAGGCATGCCGCATGACCTTGTGGCGCAACTCGCCGCCGAAAACGTCTACGTCGCCCCGCGCCTCGGCCGCCTGCGCATCAGCCCGCATGTTTATAACGACGAGGCGGACGTCGATCGTTTCATCGAAGTATTTGGCAAACTTGCGGAGCTGCGGCCTGTAAAGCGCGCCGGGTATGGCCTATGATCCGCCCAGAAATATGCCCCGTCTTGATCGGCCTTTGGAAGGATCGTCACTTGCAAAAACTCTTCATTGCCATCGCGCTGGCGATTGTTGCCGCCAGCGCACCAGTTCACGCGCAGGAATTTCCGACCCGCCCGATCACGCTGATCGTGCCATTCCCGCCGGGCGGCTCGACCGACGTTGCCGGGCGCATCATCGCCGATAGGATGGGCGCTTTCCTCGGTCAGCCGGTGATCGTCGAGAATATCGGCGGCGCCGGCGGCTCGATCGGCGTCGGGCGGCTCGCGCGCGCCACGCCCGACGGCTACATCATCGACATCGGCCAGTGGGACACCCATGTCGGCAGCATCATCTACAATCTGAACTACGATCTGCAGACGGATTTCGAGCCGATCGGGTTGATTTCGCTCAATCCGCAGCTTCTGGTCGCCAAGAAGGCGCTGCCGGCGGACGATCTGAAAGCGCTGGTCGCCTGGATGAAGCAAAATCCCGGCGACGCCAAATTCGTCAATCAGAACGCGGCGGCGCAGGTGAGCGGGCTATTGCTGCAAAAGCTCACCGACACTAAAGTGCTGTTCATTCCCTATCGCGGCGCCGGTCCGGCGATGACCGATCTGATCTCGGGCCAGGTCGACCTTCTGGTCGCGCAAGGCGCGGTAACGCTGCCGCAGATCCGCGCCGGCGCCATCAAGGCCATCGTCAATATGTCGCCGCAACGTTCCGGCGCGATCCCGGATATCCCGACCTCCGACGAAGCCGGCGTGCCCGGGCTCTACATGTCGGGATGGTTCGGCCTGTTCGCGCCCAAGGCGACGCCGCGGGCCGTCATCGCAAAACTCAACGATGCGATGGTGGAGGCGCTGGCCGATCCGAAAGTGCGCATGCGGTTCGCCGAGCTCGGGCTCGATATCGCGCCTCGCGTGCAGCAGACCCCGTCCGGGCTTGCCGCGTTCCACAAGGCCGAGATCGAGAAATGGTGGCCGATCATCAAGGCCGCCGGCATCCGCGGCGAGTAAGGGGGAACGATGCCCAAAGCCTATTTCATGGTCCGCTCGGTGGTCGAAGAGCCGTTGCGGCAGAAATTCGATCATTGGTATTCGACGCATCATCTGCCGATGGCGCTCGACGAGTTCAAGGCGGAGAAATGCTGGCGGTTCTGGAGCGCGGTGGACAAGGGCGTGCACTACGCAGTCTATCAGTTTCCCGACATGGCGCGGCTCGACGCGGCGCTGAAATCGGAAGCCTTCAAGGGTCTCGTTGCCGATTACGACCAGGCTTGGCCGAAGGGCGTCACCCGCACGCGCGACTTGCTGGAGCTGGCCGAGGAAAAAGCGCCGTCATAACGTGCCGTTTCACCGCCAGCCGCCGCCGCCGTTCACATAGACCGTGTCCGCGGTCATGAACGGGCAGGCGTACGAGCACATGAACAGCACCAGTTCGCCGATCTCTTCCGGCTCGCCGAAGCGTTTCATCGGTATGTCTTCGAGGAAGCGCTGCACCAGTTCGGCTGAAGAGCCGGCCGCGTCCTGGAACGGCGTCTTGATCGGCCCGGGCGAGATCGACAAGGCGCGGATGCCTTGGGCGGCGAACTCGCGCGCCACGCCCAAGGTCATCGACACCACCGCGCCCTTGGCCGCGGCGTAATGGACCGAAGATCCGGGGCCGCCGCGGCGGTGCGCCATGCTCGCCATGTTGACGATGACGCCTTCCTTGTTCTTGAGCATGTGCGGCAGCACCGCCTGCATGCCGTAGAGCGTGCCGTTGACGTTGAGATCGAAGGTCTTTTGCATCAGCGCGTCGTCGATCTCCAAGAACTTGGCGCGGCGGATCGCGGCTCCCGCCGAGTTGAACAGGAAATGCACGCGGCCGAAGGCCGTGATGGCGCGGGTCACCATGGCGTCGACCTGGGCGCGCGAGGTGACGTCGACCTTGAGCGCCAGTGCCTGGCTGCCGGCGCCATTGACTTGTTCGGCGGTAGCGCGGGCTTCGTCTTCGTTGATGTCGGCGCACACCACATTGGCGTGCTCGCGGGCGAAGATAAGCGCGGTGGCGCGGCCGATGCCGCTGCCGGCGCCGGTGATGACGATGGTCTTGCCGGCGAAATAGTCGGGTGTCTTCGGCATGGCGGGTCTCGCTCTTGGTTCGCTCGCGAGTGTGCCCCGCCGGCGCGCCGCCGACAATCGGCAATCAGCGCCACATCCGGCGCATGCGGGAGCCGATGTCGATCGGCGCGGCGGCGACCTTGGCCTCTAGCGTGGCGTCAGCGAGCGGCCAAGCGCGGCGTTCGAAATGGCACAAAATCTCGGACGGGATGAAGCGCGTGCGCGACGCATACATGTGGCGGTCGCCGTAGGCCCGCTGGGTGTGCGCATAAAAACGCTGCGGCACAATCAGGTGCAGATGATCTTTGGCGCGCGTCATGGCGACGTAGAGCAGCCGCCGTTCCTCCTCGATTTCGGCCTTGCTGCCGGTCGAAAGATCGGCCGGGATGCAGCCGTCGACCGTGTTGAGGACGTACACCGCCTTCCATTCCTGGCCTTTCGCCGAATGAATGGTCGACAGGATCAGATAATCCTCATCAAGCAGCGGCACGCCGGCTTCGTCGCTGGTCGCGTCCGGCGGGTCCAAGGTGAGCTCGGTCAGAAATCGCTCGCGGCTCGAATAATTTTGCGCGATCTGCATGAGCTGAATGAGGTCGGCTTGGCGCACGACTGCGTCGTCGTGGATGCGCTCGAGATGCGGCTGATACCAGCGGCAAACCAGCTCGATCTCGGCTGGCCAACCGGCCGATCGGCTGCGCACCAGCCGCAGCGCATCGGCGAAGGCCGGCCACTCCGCCTGCGCCGCGGCGGGCGGTTTGAAGCCGGCGAGATCCTGCATCCGGCTATCGTCGCCCGAGAGGCAATCGAGCGCGCGGGCCGCCGTGGCCGGTCCAACGCCGGGCAGAAGCTGAATGGCGCGGAAGCCGGCGACGCGGTCGCGCGGATTTTCGGCAAAGCGCAGGACGGCGAGCACGTCCTTGATGTGGGCCGCTTCCAAGAACTTCAGGCCGCCGAATTTGACGAAGGGGATGTTGCGTCGCGTCAGCTCGACTTCGAGCGGGCCGGAGTGGTGCGAGGCGCGAAACAGCACGGCCTGCGCCTTGAGCGCCATGCCGGCTTCGCGGTTCTGCAAAACCTGCTCGGCCACATAGCGCGCCTGGCCGGTCTCGTCGGCGACGCAAACAAGCTGCGGCCGCTCGGTCGAGGCGCGGTCCGACCAGAGATTCTTGGTGAAGCGCTCGTCGGCGAATTCGATCACGGCGTTGGCGGCAGCCAGGATCGGCCGGGTCGAGCGATAGTTCTGCTCGAGTGTGATGACGTCGGCGCGCGGGCTGAACTGGCCGGGGAAATCGAGAATGTTGCGCACGGTGGCGGCGCGAAACGAATAGATCGATTGCGCATCGTCGCCGACGATGGTCAAGCCGCGGCCGTTCGGCTTGAGCGCCAACAGGATCGCCGCCTGCAGCCGGTTGGTGTCCTGATATTCGTCGACCAGCACGTGGTCGAAGCGGCTCGAAACCTCGGCCGCGATCGCCGGCTCCGCCATCATGTGCGACCAATAGAGCAAGAGATCGTCGTAATCGAGTACATGCTGATGCTGCTTGGCTTCGACATAGGCCGAAAACAGCGCGCGCAATTCCGCTTCCCAGCCGGCGCACCACGGGAACACCGATTGCAGCACGTCGTCGAGCGGGCTCTCGGCATTGACGGCCCGCGAATAGATGGCAAGGCAAGTGCCTTTGGCCGGGAAACGCTTTTCGGTTTTGGAATAACCGAGATCGTGGCGGAGCAGGTTCAACAAGTCCGCCGAATCCTCGCGGTCGTGAATCGTGAACGCGCGATCGAGCCCGATGCGCTCGGCAAGTTCGCGCAATAGCCGCGCGCCCACGGCATGGAAGGTGCCGGACCAGGCAATCGCCTCGGTCAGCGCCATGGCGCGCTCGCGAAACACCTGCGCCGTGATGTGCTCGACCCGGCGCGCCATTTCGGCCGCGGCGCGGCGCGAGAACGTCAACAGCAGGATGCGGCGCGGATCGGCGCCGTTGATGATCAGATGCGCGACGCGGTGTGCCAGCGTGTTGGTCTTGCCGGAGCCGGCGCCGGCGATGATCAAAAGCGGGCCGGCCTCGGCCAGCGCCGTACCGCCGTGCTCGACGGCGCGGCGCTGCTGCGGATTGAGTTTCGCCAAATACGACGCGGTCATCGACGCCGTCTTCCTCCCGCTCGCGACTCACTGTCGATCAGAACAGATCGCGAACAGGATGCCAAGGTTGGGTTACGGAGGAATTACCGCGCGGTCGCAACGGCGCGGCCCCGGCCTACGCCGCAAGCAGGCAGGCCGACGCAATTCCATCAAGGCCGTCTTCTCGGCGACCGGCGCCGGTGCCGGCGCCATCGTCGACACGGCCGACCACATCGCCTATGGCCAGGATAGCGCAGCAAGACCGACAAGTAGGAATGCCACGTACACTTGAAGACTTCGCCATCTTTTCGGCGCCCGCCGTGTTTGTCGTGTTGTGGGCGTCCGGATTCATCGGCGCCAAATTCGGCTTGGCTTATGCGGGGCCGATGACATTTTTGTCGCTGCGCATGATCGCGGTCGTGCTGCTGCTCGCCGTCGTCATCGTGCTCACCCGGCCGAAATGGCCGGACCGCGCCGGCCTGTTCCACAGCGCCGTGACCGGCACCCTGGTGCATGGCTTTTATCTCGGCGGCGTGTTCGCGTCGATCGAGAACGGGCTGTCCGCCGGCCTGATCGCGCTCGTGGTCAGCTTGCAGCCGGTGCTGACTTCGACCCTCGCCAATCGTTGGCTCGGCGAGCGGGTATTGCCGCGGCAATGGCTCGGGCTATTGCTCGGCATCGCCGGCGTTTATCTGATCGTGCACGAGAAGATGGCGACCGGCGAAACCACGCCGTTGGCGTGGCTGTTCGCCATTGTGGCGCTGATCGGCATCACCGTCGGCACGCTGTACCAGAAGCGGTTTGGCGGCGGCATCGACTGGCGGCCGGCATTGTGTGTGCAATATGCGACCGCAGGAGTCATGTTCATGTTGGCGGCGTTGACCTTCGAGACGCGCGTGGTGCACTGGACGCCGCAGTTTCTGTTCGCGCTCGGCTGGCTGGTTTTCGTGCTGTCGTTCGGCGCGATATGGCTGTTGTATTTCCTGATCCGCCGCGCCGCGGCGACCCGGGTGGTCAGCCTGTTCTACTTGACCCCGCCGGTGACGGCGCTGATGGCGTGGCTCCTGTTCGACGAGCGCCTGGCGCCGTTGGCGCTCGTCGGCATGGCGATCTGCGTCGTCGGCGTGTTCCTGGTCAATTGGCGCCTCGGTGGTGCGAAGGCTTAAGCCCCGCTAACGTGCCGCGCAAACGCGGTCCTTCATAGGAGACATTGTCATGAGCGCACCCGGTCCGATCGAATACCGCGACGCCATACCCGCAGTCCGTGCCGTGTTCGATGACATCAAACGCACCCGGCAGGTCGAGGACGTGAACAATTTCTGGAAATATCTGGCGCACGATCCCGCGTCGCTTAAGCGCACCTGGGACAGCGTCAAGGAGATCATGACGCCGGGCGCGCTCGATGCGGTGACCAAGGAGATGATCTACCTCGCGGTCAGCGTGACCAATGGCTGCGGCTATTGCATCGCCAGCCA
>Ga0181518_10001481_pt1 | contig 24085 bp, 18 predicted proteins | sample PEATcosm2014_Bin_28_FD_119751 | JGI IMG/M metagenome (GOLD analysis project Ga0181518, IMG submission 119751) | Peatland microbial communities from MTU Mesocosm Facility, Houghton, MI, USA - PEATcosm2014_Bin01_60_metaG | ecosystem: Environmental > Terrestrial > Soil > Wetlands > Peat | place...
GCGGCTCTTGAGCAACTTGGCCAAATGTTCGCCCACGACCAGCTTCTGCTCGGTGCTGAGCAAGAGGGGATTGGGCGTGGGCAACAGCCGGGCGAGTTCATTGGCCATGGATTCCGCGGCCTGACGACGCGGGGCGAAGATCAAGATCGGCCCCAAGTCTTCCGCCAGGGCCTTGGCGACGAGCCGGGGCCAGTAACCGCGGATTTCGCTCGGGACGTGGTAGCTCAGGTTATTGGCATGAACCTCGTCGAGCGGCACGGGGCGTTCATCGTGGCGGACCAAAACGGCCTTGCGGCCAAGCCGTTGCAGCCATTTGACGACATCCTGCGGATTGCCCACGCTGCCGCTCAGCAGAAGCAGTTGCGTTTCCGGGGGCGCCAGGGCCATCGCCAGCTCGTAATTCAGGCCGCGGTCCAGGTCGCTGAGCATCTGATACTCGTCCACGACCAGCAGGGCGGGGCCGTCGCCCTGAATAAGGCGGTTCTTCTGCGTCTCCAGCGTGGCAACCAACACGGGGGCGCCGAGGTTTTCCGCCAGGTCGCCCGTGGCGATGCCGACGTCCCACCCGCGCGCGCGCCATTCCGCGAGCTTGTCGTTGGCCAGCGCGCGGGTCGGCACCGTGTAGATGGCCTGTCCGCGATTCTTCCCCTGGTTGGACCAAAGCTCAAAGATCAGCGTCTTGCCCGCTCCGGTCGGCGCTTGGACGACAACGTCATTGCCCTCGCGCAGGGCGGTGACGGCCTGCTGTTGCCAGAGGTCAGGGACCGCGACCTGGTTGAGAGCGGGCAGCTCGGCCAGTGGTGAGGAGAACGTTGACACGCCAGAAATGGGTTAAATGGGTTAAATGGGTCAAAGGGTTGAAACTGAGCGTAATTCAGATAAATGGGGCTCGAGTCGGCAATGGTGGATCGCACGTTGTCATGCAGAGAAGATAACCAAGTTTGGCGAATCCGAAATGGAAAATAGAGAAGAGGAATTGGGAACCCAGGAAATCAGGGCCGGAATTGGAAGGAGGAAGGGGCTTCCTCATTCGCCAAGCTGCTGATCCGCCCCGGCCTGCCTTCGCCGGCGCCAATCTTTATGCAGGCATCTGCGGCTGGTTGTGTTAAGTTGTAAGGAGATGAACCGGTCAAGCGCCCCTCGGATTGCTGCTGCGCGAGGCGGCGTCATGCCCCGCCCGATAAGGGGTTTGACTTGGACCGTTCACAACCTTAGACTTCGCGCACATGTTTGCGGCTGATTCCAAAGCGGTTTGTGCGCCGACTCCCAAGACGTCGAATGCCGAGCCGGTTTGTACCTGGAAGAAGATCATCGATCCCGTCGAACCTTTCCTTGAAGCCGTCGGCCAAAGGCTGGCGAAACAAGTCGAGGCCTTTGACCCGGACATCGTCCGTTACGCTGATTATGCGCTAAACGGGCAGGGCAAGCATTTGCGGGCCGCGCTGGTGGCCTTGACCGCCAAGGCGCTGGGGAAGGTCAACGACGCCCACATCACGGTGGCAGTGATCATCGAAATGGTGCACCTGGCGACCCTGGTGCATGACGATGTGATCGACGAAGCCGAGATTCGCCGGGGTCGGCTGACGCTGGCCGCCAACTGGAGCAACGAGATAGCGGTGTTGTTCGGGGATTGCCTCTTTGCCCATGCGCTGAAGCTGGCGGCGAGCTTTCCCACCCCGGACGTTTGCCGGGCGGTGGCCATGGCGACCAACACGGTGTGCTCCGGCGAAATCCTGCAGACCCAGCACCGGCGCGACTTCAGCTTCACGCGCGAGAAGTATTTCAAGGTGCTGGAAATGAAGACGGCGGAGCTTTTTGCGCTGTCGTGCGAACTGAGCGCCGGCCTGACCGTGACGGCCATAGAACGGCGGACGCCGCTGCGCCAGTTCGGTTTGGCCTTTGGCACCGCCTATCAGGTTTATGATGATTGCGTAGATCTATTCGGTTCGGAAGCGGTGGCAGGCAAGTCGTTGGGCACGGATTTGGCCAAAGGCAAGCTGACCTTGCCGGTGCTGCTGCTGTGGGAGCGCGCGGATGCGGCGGACCGGGCGTGCTTGCAAGAGTTGGTGGAGGGGTGGCAGCCTGATTCCATGACGCGCCTGGGGGACCTGCTGGCCAAATACGAGACGCTGAGTGCCTCTTTGGAGATCATCCATCAATATCTGGAAAAGGCGCGCCAGACGCTGCGGGCTTTGCCCGCGTCCAATGGCCGCGCCGGCTTGCTGGGTTTAACCGACTATCTGGCTCGCCAGGCCGATGTGCTGGGCGTCTGCGCCTGAGAACTGCCTATGGTTATGACTGAACCGGCCAGTCGCAAGGTATCCAAACCACCCGATGAGCCCGCCGCTGCGCCGGCAACGGCCCCGGTCCCGGTCGAGGAAATGGACCTGGTGAAGCGGGCTCGGAGGGGTGACCTGGCCGCTTACGATGAACTGGTGCGCCGTTACCAGGAACGCATCTACGCGACGGTGTACCACATGACAGCCAATCACGAGGACGCCAACGACCTGGCCCAGGAGTCCTTCATCAAGGCGTTTCAAGCCCTCAGGTCCTTCAAAGGCGGCTCCAGTTTCTATACGTGGGTCTATCGCATCGCGGTCAACAAGACCATCAACTTCCTCAAGCAGCGGAAGAACAGGGCGCAGATGAGCCTTGACGACTTGGACTTCAATGCCGAGCATGATCCGGACCTTGTGGCGCTGATTTCGGAAAAGACCCCGCGCCGCGAGGTCAACTTGGCCGAATTGCAGGAAAAATTGAACGCCGCGATGCAGAAGTTGTCAGAACCCCATAGACTGGTAGTGACATTGCACGATGTGCAGGGGCTGTCACATGAAGAGATCGCGAAGATTATGGATTGCAATATTGGCACCGTGCGGTCCCGTTTGTTTTACGCCCGTCAGCAGTTACAGGCATACTTGTCGGACTATTTGAAATAAGTATGAATCAAGACACCGAGAACTTCGAACAGTTGCGCCGGTTGTTGGCGCTCAAACGCCACGAGCAGCCCCCCCCGGGTTACTTCAAGCACTTCTCCAGCCAGGTCATCCTACGCATCGAAAGAGGCGAGCGAGGGACCCTCATTGATCGACTGCTTTGGGAAGCTCCCTGGCTGCAGCGAATTTGGGCGGCCTTGGAGACCAAACCCATCCTGGCCGGAGTTTGTGGCGCCGCAGTGTGCGGCTTATTGGTTACCGGCGTGATTTGCTCAGACAGAGCAGACGTCTCGACCGTTGCCCTTGTGCCCGCAACGGAAACGGAGTCAACACCCATGGCGCTTGCAAATATGTCCGTGGCAGACCACCCGCTCCTGGCCAAGCCGGTCCTCCTCGAGCCTTCCAGCACCAACCCGATCACTCCGGCCCAAACGGACGAGTCGCTCCTGGGCGACATCGGCAAGCTTCGAGCACAGCCCGCCAGCTTTAGTTTTCTTGGCGGAAACTGACCCGCGGGATCAATCCTCGCGGTCGAACACCAGTCCCATCCCTTCGGCCCCGATCGTCAGGCGGTCGCCCTCGACTCCCGCGGCCAGTTGCTCGTCTCTGCCGCCGCCCGAAAGGGTGAGTTGATACTTGCCATCCAGGTTTTGCCACTGGCCCTTCAGGGTCTGCGGTCCGCTGGAGGGTGCGGCGCCGGCAGAGGGGAGTCGCAGTTGTGGCAGGCTTTTGAGAATGGCTTGGTGATCGGTCATCGCGACAAAGCTGGTTTTGGCGAAAACCATCACCATCCATTTCTTCCATTTCTGCATTTCCGTCGAGGAGATGTTGGGTTTGGCCCGGCGGAACAGCCCCATGGCGGCGTTCACGTTAAAGGTCCAACGACCGAGGATTCGTTCCGGGTCGTACTTCGGCGATTTGCCGGTTTCAAGAAAGGTGCGCAGGTCGTCGAGGTCGGCCACCACGGTGGTCCAAGTCAACTTCAGCAGGTCGGGATTCTGGATAATCGCCTGGGCTTTGGGATAATCGAGCACCTTCATGATCGGCTCCCGCCGCAGGAGCAATTCGGTAAACTGCGGGTCATTGGCCATATCCTGGAATTCGGCCCGCTCAGCCAGGCCCAGAAAAGCCGGGTAACGCGCCAACCGCGCTTCGAGCAGGGGATTGTTGTAAATCAGGCCCGCCAGATCGGCCGAGTCGTACCATACCCGGGGCATCGGGTCGATGGCCCGCGCCACCTTCGCAAAACCGCTGCTCTGGAGGTCCTCGCCCAGCCGATTGAGAATCCTCACCGATCTCGGGTCGTTGTCGGACGATGCCATTTGGAAGGTCCAATAGCTGAATGGGTAAATCACGAACGCCAGCAGGATGAGATAAAGGGCGCCGTTGACCAGGCCAAGGCACAGCCCCAGCCGGCGACTCAACCGTTCCCACAGGGCCAGCCGCAAATCACCGGCATGGTATTTGAAATGCACGTCCACCTTCTTATGCACCATCAGGGCGGCGACCTTGAAGATGACCGAGATCACCACAAAAACCACCAGCGGCGCCAACAACCACGCCAGCGGCGGGGTCTTCAAGCCCAGCGCCACAAGCAGCAGCTTGACCGGTTTCCCCAGTGGTCCGGCCAGCAACGCCCCCAGCAAAATGCCAACCAAAGAAAACGCCACCCGGATGGCGCCCTGCCGGTATCCAATCCCGGCCAGCGACGCCAGCAGCACCAAACCGAGAAGCCAAAACATCATACGTGTTAATTAAAGGGGTGCTGGGAAAAAAGCACGCACAAAGTTTGCCACCCTCCCGCCAAGTCGGGCTAGCGTTCCGGGCGAAGGGACAGCTCCCCTTTTGTGAATGCGTAGAGGGTTGCGTGCTTCGGCCCGAGATAAACGGAAAGCACAATTTCGTTGGTCGGGTCCAGATAGTTGAAGGGAACAAACTGGGTGGTCGAGGCTTGGATCCAGTCCCGGCACTTGGGCGCGAGCATGCATTCGTCCGCAAAGTCGGACTTGGAGCCGAAGTTGTATTGCGGATGGGCTGCGCAGTAGGCACGGGTTTCTCTTAACAGCATATCGGCGACCCGTGGTGCCTCCAGCTCATCCGTCACGCCCTTGATCCGGTTGTAAGCTTGCGCCACCGCTGGCAGGAGCAAGGCTGCCAGGATGGCGATGATCGTCATGACGCACAGGAGTTCCGTCAGGGTAACCCCCGCCTTTTGTTTTTGCCGCTGGTCCATAGTTCAAGGGGTTAGACCGGGCTGCCAGCCGGTGCTCACGGGGATTTTGCGCCATTCCAATGCCGCGCTGCCCATTCCGGACTTGAGACTTTGCCGGTTTCCCCTTATCAGTAGCCTATATGCAACTGGATCGGTTCACCATTAAGTCACAGGAGGCCTTGCAGGAGGCGCAGCGCATCGCGCGCGAGCATTCGCATCAGGAGGTGGATGGGGAGCATCTGCTGCTGGCCTTGATTGGCCAGGCGGACAGCCTTATCCCGGATTTGCTTGAGAAAATCGGCGTGCCCCCTGGCAGGCTCAAGCCCGACCTCGAAAGCGAACTCACCCGCCGCCATAAAGTCCAGGGCATCACCTCCACCGACTTGTTTCTCAGCCCGCAACTGAAGAAGGCGCTGGACGCCGCTCAAACCGAAGCCGGCAAGCTCAAGGACGAATACATCAGCACCGAGCATCTGCTGCTGGGGTTGCTGGATGAAGCCGGTCCCTCGCTGAAAAAGCTCTTGCAAACGCGCGGCCTGAAACGTGATTTGGTGCTGCGCGCGCTGGCGGACCTGCGCGGCAACCAGCGGGTTACCGATGCCAACCCGGAGGACAAGTTCCAGGCGCTCGAAAAATATGGCCGCGACCTTACCGCCCTGGCCCGCCAGGGCAAAATCGACCCCGTCATTGGCCGCGACGAAGAGATTCGCCGCGTCATGCAGGTGCTGACGCGCCGCACCAAGAACAACCCGGTGCTCATCGGCGAGCCGGGGGTGGGCAAGACCGCGATTGCCGAAGGTCTGGCCCGGCGCATCGTCAGCGGCGACGTGCCCGAAACCCTGAAGAACAAGCGGCTCGTAGCAATGGATTTGAGCGCGATGATCGCCGGGGCCAAATACCGTGGCGAGTTCGAGGACCGGCTCAAGGCCTTTCTCAAGGAAATCGTTTCCAGCGAAGGGAAGATCGTTCTGTTCATTGATGAGCTGCACACGCTTGTCGGCGCGGGCGCCGCCGAAGGGGCAACCGACGCCGCCAACATCATGAAGCCGCAGCTTGCCCGCGGCGAACTCCGCGCCATCGGCGCTACCACCCTCGACGAGTACCGCAAGCACATCGAGAAAGACCCCGCGCTCGAGCGCCGCTTTCAGCCCGTGTATGTCTCCGAGCCGACCGTCGAGGCCACCATCGCCATCCTGCGGGGACTCAAGGAGCGCTATGAAGTCCACCATGGCGTGCGCATCCAGGACGCCGCGCTGGTCGCCGCGGCGACGCTCTCCCATCGCTACATCGCCGACCGTTTCCTGCCGGACAAGGCGATTGACCTGATTGACGAAGCCGCCTCGCGCCTGCGCATGGAGCTGGATTCCATGCCAACCGAGATTGACCAGTTGGAGCGGCAAATCCAGCAACTCGAAATCGAGCAGAGCGCGCTCAAGAAGGAGAAGGACGAAGCCTCCCGCGAGCGGCTCAAGAAGCTGGAGAAGGACCTCGCCAACCTCAAGGAGCAGTCCAAACAGCTCAAAGCCCAGTGGCAGAACGAGAAAGCCGCCATCAACGCCGTCAGCATCGTCAACAGCCAGATCGAGCAGGCCAAACTCGAACTGGAACAGGCCCAGCGCCGCAACGATTTGAACCTCGCCGCGCAAATCCAGTATGGCCGCCTGCCCGAGCTGCAGAAGAAGCTCGCCGCGACGGAGAAATCCCTGCGCGAGAAGCCCGCCGGCCGCCGCCTCCTCAACCAGGAGGTCACCGAGGAGGACATCGCCAAGGTCGTGGCGGCCTGGACCGGCATTCCCGTCTCCCGCATGATGGAGGGCGAGCGCGAGAAGCTCGTCAAAATGGAGCAGCGGCTCGAACAGCGCGTCGTCGGCCAGAAGGAGGCCCTCGAAGCCGTCGCCAATGCCGTCCGCCGTTCCCGCAGCGGTTTGCAGGAACCCAACCGGCCCATCGGCTCCTTCATCTTTCTCGGCCCCACCGGTGTCGGCAAGACCGAGACCGCCCGCGCGCTCGCCGAGTTCCTCTTCGACGACGAGAACGCCATGGTGCGCCTCGACATGAGCGAATACATGGAAAAGCACACCGTCGCCCGGCTCATCGGCGCGCCCCCGGGCTACGTCGGCTACGAGGAAGGCGGTCAGCTTAGCGAAGCGGTCCGCCGCCGCCCCTACAGCGTCGTGCTCTTCGATGAAATCGAGAAAGCCCACCACGACGTCTTCAACGTCCTCCTGCAAGTGCTGGACGATGGCCGGCTCACGGACGGGCAGGGGAGGACCGTGGATTTCCGCAACACCATCATCATCATGACCAGCAACATCGGGTCGCCGGTGATCCAGGAGTTCTACGGCGGCGGCCGGGCCTCGGTGAAGGACGAAGCCGAGTTGGAGCGCGTCGTGAAGCTCGAATTGAAGGCCCACTTCCGGCCCGAGTTCCTCAACCGTGTGGACGACATCATCATCTTCCACAACCTCGACGAAAAGCACCTGGCGCGCATTGTTGATATTCAACTCCAGCGGCTGGAGAAACGCCTGGCTCAACAGCAACTCACCCTGGAGGTGGACCGCTCGGCCAGGCAGTTGATTGCCCAGGAAGGTTTCGACCCGCAATTCGGCGCCCGCCCCCTCAAGCGGACCATTCAGGACCGCCTGCTCGATCCGCTCGCCACCAAGCTCCTCCTCGGCGAATTCAAACCCGGCGACCGCATCAAAGTAGTCGCCCGCGACGCCGAACTCGAGTTCGCGAAGAAGTAGCCCGCCGCGTTCTGCCGAACCTATGAGTGACTGGATGCGCCAAGTTCTGGAAAGCAAGCGCGCGACGCGCAAGCGTCTGGCCGCGCTCTCCTTTTCCGAGAAGGTCATCCTGCTGGAGAAGCTCCGTGACCGCAGCCTCTTGATTGCCGCCAGCCCCCTGCGTCAGCAGCAGCTTCGCAGGAGTTAATCGGGCTACGAGCGGTTCAACCTAGAAGCCGCACTTGGACCCGTGATTTCAAATGCACGGCCAGTCAGAAGTCTCGCCATATCAAGCACTTCGCATGGATGCACCGCAACTGCGCCGCAGTTGGAATTGTTCACCTATCAGGTGAAGACTTCCCGATTTTCGATTGATACCACTTCCAGCTCGACGATGCACTATTTCCTGTAAGGCAAACAGGTACAGTAGTTTGCGCCATATTTGGACAGACCTCATGGGCAACCGAAGGCACGAAGACTACGGCGGGCGGCGGTATGGAAGGTATTGGGAGGATCATCGGAGGGGCATCATGCCTGCACCAGTGTTCCTACCGCAAAAACCCGTCTTCGGGCCGCCCTGACGTAAGGGCGCAGGGGCGTCTTCTGCCCCTGCGCCGGTAGTCGTGTCGGGTTCGACGCTACCAGAACCGCTTCTGAGTGAGGGTCGCTGGTGCCGTGGCCTGGGCAGACCACAAGGCTGGGGGGTACTTATACTATTTCTATCACACTGTCAAGTAGAGAGTTAGACCCATTGGCTTGCTCGGCTGAGGGCGAAGCCGCCAGCAGGACTCAGTGAATAATAGCAGTCCTTGATTGAAAACGCACTATTCCTGAAACGGAGGCACCCCGACCCTCTGCTGCTTGCGTAAATCGCAAATCGTAAATCCAGCCCGCCCACGTTCTTCCTTTACTCCGCACCGGCGTTGGTTTCTGATTCGGGCGCACAATGACAGCGATTTACTCCACGAGACCGGCGCATGGCTGATACTCTGCAGGCAACCGTGAGTTTCCTCGGCCGATTCACCGTCCTGAAAGGCGCGGCGCGGGAATTGTGGCTCGTGTTTGCCGCCAAACTGCTGGTCATCGCGGCTTACGCCGTGTCCAACTCGACGCTCGTGCTGTGGCTTTCGTCTGACTTTGGTTACAGCGATCAGAAAGCTCTCGGCCTGGTCGCCGGGTGGTCCCTGTTGATGACCGCCGTTACTGTCCTCGTCGGGTCTTTCACCGATGCCGTCGGCTTGCGCCGGACATTCTTTCTGGGCGCCTGGATTTGCGTTGTCGCTCGCGCCGTGATGGCCTTTACGAGCCTCAAATGGCTGGCGCTGGTGGGCGGGCTGGTCCCTTTGGCGGTCGGCGAGGCCTTGAGCACGCCGGTTCTGGTCGCCGCCGTCCGCCGTTATTCCAACACGCGGCAACGGTCCATCTCTTTCTCGATCTTCTACACCATGATGAACTTCGGGTTCCTGTTCGCCTCTCTTATCTTCGACTTTGTGCGGCAGGGTTTGGGAGAGCATGGCCATCTGGCGCTGCCGCTGCTCGGCCTGAGGATTACCACCTATCAAGCGTTGTTCCTCGCGAGCTTGGCCATTGAGATTTCGCTCTTGCCGGTCCTTTGGTTCCTGCGCGAAGGAGTTGAGGCGACCGACGAGGGCCTCAAGATCACTCCCCGCCCAGCCCGCTATCCGCAGCAGAACCTTTGGAACTCGATGCGCCTGACGGTGCGCGACAGCGTCAGCGAGGCGGTCCGGCTCTTCACCGGACTCTTGCGCCAGGCCGGATTCTACCGGCTCCTGGCCTTTCTCATTCTGATCGCGTTCCTGAAGCTGATTTTCATGCAGATGTATTACGTCTATCCGAAGTTCGGCATCCGCGAATTGGGAGACGGCGCTCCCATCGGCCGGCTCTGGGCGATCAACAGCATCTTCATCATTCTTCTTGTTCCATTCGTCGGGGCCCTCACCCAGAGGTTTCCCGCCTATAAGATGGTGACGCTGGGCGCCGTCATTTCCGCCGCGTCCGTGTTCATCATGGCCTTGCCGACGGCCTGGTTCGAGCCGCTGGCGGCCGGCCTCGTGGGCCGCTGGCTGGGCCATGGCTATCTCGGGCTGCACGGCGAGGTGCACCCCTACTACGTCATGATCGCTCTGTTTGTCGTTCTCCTCTCAGTCGGGGAAGCCTTCTACTCGCCGCGCGTCTATGAATATGCGGCCGCCATTGCCCCCAAAGGGCAGGAAGCCTCCTACGGCGCCCTCTCCTATGTGCCCTTCTTGCTCGCGAAACTTCTGGTCGGGACTTTCTCGGGCATGTTGCTCGCCCGGTACTGCCCGGAGCACGGGGTCAGGCACTCGGCAATTCTCTGGCTGGCCGTGGCCCTCACCGCCACAGTCGCACCGGTCGGCTTGATCGTCTTGCGTGGCTACATCCGCGTCCATGAAGCGGGGCGCGAGGACTGAGAATTGGCTACCTCACAGCTGGCTCGTCAATCCTCAGGTCGCCTTTCACCGCATCGAGGGTTGCGCGCACGCCAACCGGCAGCGTGGCGTTGAGCGGGATGTGGCCAAACGGCAGACCGGCCACGATGGGGACTTTCAAGGGGAGGAGCCTTTCCTTGAACACATCCTCCAGGGTCTGCCGGTATTCTCTGGCGTTCTTGGCTTTCGGGTCCTTGCAGTTCGCGTTGATGCCGATGGCGATGCCCGCGACCTGCTGGAGCAGGCCCGCGTTGAGCAACTGGGTTAGCATCCGGTCGAAGCGATAGGGCGCCTCGTCCAGGTCTTCGAAGAAGAGGATTTGATTCTTGAATGACGGTTGATAGGGCGTCGCGAGCGCGGCGCAGAGCAGGGTGATGTTTCCGCCCATCAGCGGGCCGGAGGCGATGCCGCGCCGCAGGATGATGACGGTTTTCTTTCTGTAACCGTCGCAAATGCTGCCCGGGGCGGAGGGCTGCATCAGCGTCCTGACGAAGCTTTGCAGCGTGAAGTCGGGGAGGTCTTTCTTCACGAAGTCCGAGTTGAGCATCGGGCCGTGGAAGGAAACCAGATCGGATTTCACCAGAAAGGCGCAGTGCAGCGACGTGATGTCGCTGTAGCCGATGAAGATCTTCGGGTTGGCGCGGATGGTCCGGTAGTCCAGCAGCGGGAGGAGTCGCGCGGTGCCGTAGCCGCCGCGCACGCAGAGGATGGCCTTGACCTTGCGGTCGGCGAACATCTTCATGAGGTCGCTCGCGCGGTCCCGGTCGCCGCCGGCAAGGAATCCCCAGCGCTGGCGGACGTTGGGAGCGAGCTTGGGTTTGAAGCCGAGGCGCTCGAGGACGGCGACGGAGCGGTCAATGTTTTTCGGGTCCGGCGGTGCGCTGGCCGGCGCGATGATTCCGATGCTCTCGCCGTAGTTCAGGCGTTCAGGTTTGGTTGGCATCAGTTGAAACCCTGACTGGGCGGGTTATTCGCTGCGGAGCGTGAGGAGTTGGACTTTAGTCTCAGTGAACGCGGCTTCGAGTTCCTGCAGCAACGCCGGGGCGCCGTGCACATTTCTGGCGCGGCCAAGCTCTTCAAGTTTCTGAGACAGCTCGACGATGCGTTTGACACCCAGGTTGAGGCCCATGCTCTTGAGCGCGTGGGCGTGGAAAGCCAGCATCGGCCCGTCGTTAATCGACTGGCCGATCTGCGCAATGCGCTGCGGGGCCGCTTCGAGAAAGAGGTCCACGAGTTCTTGGAGCATGCCGACGCCGTTGGAGGGCGGCATGTTGCGCAACTCGGTGATGGTGGCCAGGTCGAGCAGGTTGTCGGCCGCGCCACGTCTAAGGCGCGACATAAAGACCGTGTCCGACTTTCTGGTTTTTGTGGGGCCCCAGCGTTGCAGCGCGGACTGCAATTCACCGACGCGGACGGGCTTGGAAATGTAATCGTCCATGCCGGCCTGCAGACATTTCTCGCGATCGCCCATCAGCGCGTTGCCGGTCATGGCAATGATGCGCGGACGGTTCTCGGCGGGCCAGCGTTGGCAAATCTGGCGCGCGGCTTCCAGGCCGTCCATCTCCGGCATCTGCACGTCGAGAAACAGAATGTCGTAGGCCTTCTGTTCAAGCGCCTTGAGGACTTCCAGGCCGTTGTTGGCGATGTCGGCGCGATACCCCAACTTGCGCAGAACGCTGAGGCCGACTTTTTGGTTGATGGGATTGTCATCGGCCAAAAGCAGACGCAGAGGCAGGCGGCGGGCGAGATCGGGGTCGAGCGTCGGCGCGACCGGCGCTTTCTTCTCGCGCTTAACCTGGACGCTCAAGGCGCGGCACAGGGCCTCGAGCAACTGCGCCGGGCGGATTGGCTTATGGATAGAGACAGAAACGCCGGCAGGCAGCGGACGCGCGTCATTGGCGCTCGGGCGCATGGATGAAAGCAGCAGCAAGGGCGCGTAACACCCGGCAGGTTGCTTGCGGATTTCCTCGGCCAGCGCCAGCCCGTGCTTGTCCGGCAGTTCCAAATCGAGAATCACGGCATCAAAGAGATCCCCTTGCGCGAGCAGCGCGAGCGCCTCGCGGCTCTTGGCAACCGTTTCCACGGTCATCCCCCATTGCTGGCCACGCTGCGTGATGATGTAGCGGTTGGTGGCATTGTCTTCGATGACCAGCAAGCGCTTGCCCGCGAGTTGGGGCTGCGGGTTTTGCCAGGCCGGCGGCGCGGCGGCGGCAGATGCCCGGGCCGCGATCGTGAAATGGAACGTGGCACCCTTGCCGGCATCGCTCTCGACCCAAATCTTCCCTCCGAGCAACTCGGACAGGCGTTTGCAGATGGCCAGGCCCAACCCGGTGCCGCCATAGTGGCGAGTGGTAGAGGCATCCACCTGCTGAAACGATTTGAAAAGGCGGCTCTGCCGATCCAACGGGATGCCGATGCCGGTGTCACGCACTGAGAAATGAAGCATCCACTGTTCCGGGTGGCGGAGAAAGTCGGTGTCCTGCTCGTGGCCGAACGGGATGCTGCGCGCCGTGCGCCCGGAGGAGGCGACTTCGATGACCACCTCCCCCTCGTGGGTGAACTTCACGGCGTTGCCGATAAGATTGACGAGAATCTGCCGCAGCCGGGTCACGTCGCTGACCAGAATCTTGGGAATGGCGTCGTCCACCAGATAGGCCAGGTCGAGGTTCTTCTCGGCTGCCTTGGACGCCAGCAAATCCATCGCCTCTTCGATGCAGGTGTGGAGCTCGAAGGGATGATGTTCCAACTCGAGTTTGCCGGATTCGATTTTGGAGAAGTCGAGAATGTCATTGATGATGGTCAGCAACGCGTCGGCGCTGCTGCGGGTGGCCTCGACATATTCGCGTTGTTCATCCGTCAATTCGGTGTCCAGCAGCAGCCCCGTCATGCCAATGACGCCGTTCATGGGCGTGCGAATTTCGTGGCTCATGTTCGCCAGAAACTGGGACTTGGCGAGCGTGGCTTCCTCGAGCTTCTGGTTGAGCGAAATGAGGGCGGCGTTGCTCTCGATGAGCTGCTGCTGGCTTTCGCGCAGCGCCCGGTAGGCGGCATCGCGCTGCGATAGGTTCAGGTAGGCCCTCGAATGATAACGAATCCGGGCGATCAACTCGATCTTGTCGGGCAGCTTCACCAGATAGTCATTGGCGCCGAGGGCAAACGCATGGCCTTTGACCTGGGGATTCTCGTTCGTGGACAGGACGATGATGGGGATGTCTTTCGTGGCCGGGTTGGCGCGGAATTGCTTGACTAGCGAGAGGCCGTCCACGCCGGGCATCACCAGGTCCTGCAGAATCACCGTGGGCTCAATCTGGTTCGCAATGGTGAGCGCCTCATGGGCGTCGGCGCAGTAATGAAAATCAATGTCGGTTTGATTCACCAGGGCGCGGCGGACCGCTTCACAAACCATCGCCTGGTCGTCCACCAGCAGAACCATCACGTGGTACTCCGCCGGATGCGGCAGGCGCTCCTGGCCCAGGTTCACGATGGGGTTGGTGTGCTCGTCAGCCATGCGGTTTCATTTTCTGCGCAACAATATTCGTGAGCCTCGGACCGATTTTGTCGAGCGATAGAATCTCAGTGGCGGCGCGAAGTTCCGCCGCGGCGCCGGGCATGCCATAAACCGCGCTGCTGGGCCGATCCTGGGCGATCGTATGATGGCCCCTCGAGTGCAAAGCGCGCAGTCCTTCGGCTCCATCACGGCCCATGCCGGTGAGCAGGACCCCGACCACGTCTCCCGGCCAGAACCGGTCCGCGCTCTCAAAGAACAAGTCAATCGAAGGACGGTAGGGGCAATCGGCCGGGTGCCGCGTATAAACCAGCCGCGTAGGACTCGCAAACACGAGATGATTATCCTGGCCAGCCAGCAAGGCGGTGCCGGCTTGCGGGCGATCCCCTTCGCGGGCCAGGCGCACGTGCAGCGGGGTTTGGCCATTCAGCCAGTTCGCCAGGCCTTCCACGAAGTGCGGATCCACGTGCTGCACGATGATCACCGGCGCGGGAAAGTCGGCTGGCAGATGGGCCAGCACTTTGGCCAGAGCCGTGGGCCCGCCGGCCGAGGCGCCGATGCCGATCAGGTGGTTGTGGTGCTGTGCGGGGTGCCGTGCGGCCCGTTGGGCGGGAGCCGAATGACCTTTCGCGCCGTCGGCGCCGATCAGCTTGCGGATGGTCTCGATTTTCGCCAGCAAGGCCCTGGCACCCTCGCCGCCGCCCGTGCGTTCGAGAACGGGCGTGTTGACCGCGTCCAAGGCGCCGGCGCCCATGGCTTCAAAGACTTTTGCCGATTGGTGGGTGACGTTGGCGGTTACGACCACGATGGCGCAGGGCTGGCGGGCCATGATGCGGCGGGTGGCTTCGACGCCATCCATGCCCGGCATGATCAAATCCATCAGGATCAGGTCCGGGGCATCGCTCGCGCACAACTCAAGGGCCGCGGCGCCGTCGCGCGCGATCCAGGCGACCTGATGTTCACGCGTGCTGAGGACCACGCGGCGCATGGCTTCGACGGCTGCCATCACGTCATTGACCAGTGCGATTCTCATGTATCAGGCTCGCCAATTAAATCCACCACGGCTTGCAAGAGCGTTTCATCGTGAAAGCTGCCCTTGGTGATGTAATAATCTGCGCCCGCGTCCAGGCCGCGCAGCCGGTCTTCCTCGCTGTCCTTGTAGGAAACGATCATGACGGGCAGGGACTTCAAATGCGGGTCTTTCTTGATCAGAGCGGCCAACTCGATGCCGTCCAGGCGTGGCATGTCCACGTCGGTAATCACCAGGTCGTAATGGCCGGTGCGCACCGCGTTCCAGCCATCCATGCCATCCACGGCCACATCGGCCAGATAGCCGCGGTTGGCCAGGAGTTTGCGGACCAACTCGCGCACGGTGAGAGAGTCGTCCACCGCCAGAACGCGTTTCTGCTTCCGGCCGGTCAGTGGGAGGCCGTTGCGTTGGACTTGCGTGAGGAGGCCCGCCATAAGCAGTTTCTCGATGGATCGGACCATGTCATCCACATCGACAATCAGGACCGGGGCGCCGTCTTCCATGAGCGCTGCCGCGCTGATGTCTTTGACCTTGCCGAGCCGGGCATCGAGCGGTTGCACGACCAGCTCGCGTTCCCCCAGGAAGCGGTCCACCACCAGCCCGTAACGCGCGTTGCGGTCTCCGAGCACGATGACGGGCAAATCGCTGCCGGGCGGTTTCGGGTCGCCGCAATCGAAGATTTGGTGGGCCGCCAGCAAACCGACCTGCTGGCCGTCGAAATGAAAGTGGTGGCGGCTTTCGAGGGTTTCGATGCTTTTGGGCTGCAATTTCAAGGCCCGGTTGATCTGAGTCAGTGGAAAGGCGTACGGCTCGCCGGCCACTTCCACCAACAAGGCGCGGAGGACGGAAAGCGTGAGCGGCAATTGCAGTTGAACGCGCAGGCCGCGGCCAGGCTGGGTGCTGACACGAAGATTGCCGCGCACGCTCCGGACCATGTTCTGCACCACGTCGAGGCCGACGCCGCGACCGGAGATCTCGGTGACAGTTTCCTTGAGCGTGAACCCCGGCAGGAACAGAAATTCGAGCAGTTCGGCCTCGGTGAGCTTTTCAGCCACGGCCGGTGTCGCCAGTTTCCGTTTCAGGATGGTCTCGCGCACGCGCTCCGGTTGAACGCCGGCGCCGTCGTCGGTGACCGTGACCAACAGCAGGCCGGCGCTGTGGCGCGCTTCCAGGCGGATGGCGCCCTCGGGGGCTTTGCCGGCGCGCTGGCGCTCCTCGGGCGTTTCGCAGCCGTGATCCACGGCGTTGCGCAGCAGGTGAGCGAGCGGACTTTCCAATCGCTCCAGGATGTCGCGATCCACCTGGGTATTCTCGCCGATGATTTCGAGCCGCGCCTCCTTGCCGACGGCTCGTGCCAGGTCGCGCACCATGCGGGGAAAGCGCCGGACCCCATCGCTGAAGGGCCGCATCCGGGTGCGCAGCACTTCGAGATACAGGCGTTGGGAAAGATGCCCGGAGCGGCGGTCAAACAGGTCCAACTCCCGCAGACGATCAGCCAGAAACTGCTGGCAGCCGGCCACTTTGTGGGCCAACTCGTTGAACTGTTGTTCGGCGCGCCCGGACCAATCCGGCTCGCTGAAGCGCTGGCGCAGGTCATCCAGCGTGTCTGACAGCTCCGTATGCTGGCGTTTGAGGCGCTGGAGGGCATCTGCGAACGGCCGGAGCCAGCGCGATTCAACCAACGACTCACCCGCCAGGCCCAGTAGTCGATTGAGGTTCTCCGCCGTGAGCCGCACCACACGTTCGGGCGTTTCGCGCCTGCGCGTGGCGACCGCCTGTGAGTCAGCCTCCGGCGGCGCCGGCTCCCGGGTGGCCGGGAGGGAGGAGTCCCCCGGTTGATAAGTCCCGGTCGAACTGCCGGGTGCGAGCGGCTCGGTGTGCGCCGCGGCCTGACCGACGGCGGGCGCCGGTGTTTCGGCGGCCGGTGTCAACTTCACCAGTGAATTGAGGAATTCTCGAATCTCATCTGCGTGATCGGTTTCCCAACGGCTGATAGTTGCTTCCGTGTATTTGGAAATCTGAATGAGCAAATCGACGCCGCGGAACAGCAAGTCAATTTCCGGCTGGCGCAGAGCAAGGTTCCCCTGTTGGGCCATGACGAAACAATCCTCCATGACATGGGCGACGCGCACGGCGGCCGGGAGATTCACAATGCGGGCCGCCCCTTTAAAGGAGTGAGCCGCGCGCATGAGCATCTCCAATTGCCGGGGCGCTCCCTGGCCGCGCTCGAGTTCGAGCAGACCGCTGGTCAGAATGGCGGTTTGGTTTTCTGCTTCGACGCGGAAGAGTTCCGGCATCGACAAATTGCCCGGGTCCTCGCGGGTGTGGTTGCTCACGTCAGGCTCCGATTGAGGGACGAAAAGAGAAGATCGGCATCGAGCAAGCCGACGGTCCGGTCCTGCCAGTAAAGAATGCCTCGCGTGTAACTCAGCCTGGATTTCGCCAGGGTGGCCGGCGGCTCCTGCAATTCTGGCGTCTGAAACCGATGGATGCCGCGGACCTCATCCGCCGGGAAGACGAAGCGATGGCCGTCCCACTTTGCCACCAGCAGCCGGTCATAAGTCGGGCGGGGCGTTTCGCGGAGCGGGCTCCTGTCCAGTCCCAGCAGGCGGCCGAGGGAGACACAGATCAACAGTTCACCGCGAACATTGACGAGGCCCAGCACAATGCCTTGCCGCCGATGGGGCAGCGAATGAACCGGCCGGCGCTCAGCGACTTCCTGAAACGCCGGCGTGGGCAGCGCGAGCCATTCAGCGTTGATGCGGAAGAGGAGGGCGGAGGTCGTGGCTGGAGCCGCGAGCTTCTTTTCCTGGGCGAAATGCTCGGTCCACGCGCGACGGTACTCCGCCAGCAACGGACGGTCCAGCAATTGAACGCCGGCTTTGGAATACACCGGACAGTTGTGGCAATGGATAACCTGCGCCAATCGCGGGCAACTGGCGTTGCCTGGCACGCCGATCTCGTTCCAGCAAGCCCGAATTTCCACCGCCGGGCCGTCCGCCAGGGACCGCGACTGCTCGTCCGCCGCAGCGGATTCGTTGAGCTGTAGGCTGGAGGTGCTCACGACTCAGTCACGCCTTCGCCCTAATGCGCTGGGCGCGGTTTCTGAACGCGCGCGCGCGGGCGGGGTCGCCGTTCTTCTGCCATAGCAGGGCCATTTGCAGCAGGCTTTCGTAGTGATTCGGCTCGAGGTAAAGGGCTTTGCGATAGCAATCGATTGCGCTGGCGTCGCCACCGGCGTCGCGCACCAGGCCCAGCAAATAATAGGCCTGGGCGGAGACCCTGCTTTGACGCAGGTGGGCCTCGCAAATGGCCGCCGCCTCGTTCAAGCGTCCGGCATCGGCGAGGCGGCGTGCGCTTTCAAGGTCGGGCTGGACGGAGGACGATGCTCTGCCCGCGGGCGGAAGCGTCAAGCTGCTGCTCGCAGAGAGTTGCGGCTGCCAAGCGCCGTTAGGCTGGAGCCCGGCTGGAGTGGGCGGCCGCTTTGGCAACCGGGCCAGGCGTTGGCGGCGCACGGGATGACCCGCTTTGCGGCAAGCGAAAGCGTTGGGCATATTGACACTGACAAACCCATGATTCAGAACGAGCGGCTGTTCGGCCGGACCGACAAACAAAACGCCGGAGGGCGCCAGCCAGCGCTCGATCTTTTCAATGGCCCTCCGCTGCATGGCGCGGTCAAAGTAGATTAGGAGGTTGCGGCAGAAGATGAAATCGTAGTTGGCGTGGCCGGGCAGGAAGTCATCACTGAACAGGTTGCCCCGGCAAAAACGGACACAACTGCGAATGGCCGGGTCCAGGACAAAGCCATCTTTGGATGTCTGAAAATAGCGGTCACGAAAAGCGAGGTCTTTGCCGCGAAAGGAGTTCTTGCCATAAACGCCCCGTTCGGCGCGCGCGAGCGCGCGAGCGCTAATATCGACGGCTTCGATTTGGAACCTTTCGGGGGCCACACCCGCGTCCCGGAGCGCCATTGCCAGCGAGTAAGGCTCCTCGCCGGAAGCGCAGGGGATGCTGAGCAACCGCGCCGGAGCGGCGGGAAGGGCGGGCAGCCCTCCCTCGAGCACGAGACAAACGAAAGCGGCAAAGGGTTCCGCGTCGCGGAAGAACCAGGTTTCGGTGACGATCACGGACTCGACGAGCTCATCCCATTCCGCGCTCGAGCTTCCCAGGAGCTGCTCGTAATCTTCAAGCCTTCTCAGCCCAAGACTCCTCATCCGCTGCCGGACAGCGCGTTGAATGGACGTCGGACCGATGGATTCGGCATCGAGGCCCATCGTCTTGCGGAGCAGATGTTCAATCGGTTTCATGACCTCAGACCGCAGGCTCGGAGAATAACACGTTGCGCACAGGTTCGGGCAGCAGGCGTTGCTCGTAGATCCATTGGACGGGGCTCTTGTCGTCCATGAGGATCGGACCCAAGTACGGCGCCTCGCTGAGCTTTACGCCGGAATCCACGAAATCGGTCACCTCTTTGCGCAGCATCTCGGTGGCGTGTTCGGCAATCAGGCCGAGCAAATGGTTGGTCCCGCGGTCATCCGGGTAATTGACGATGATGATTCGGGTGCTGAAACGCTCGCTCGCGGGCTGGCCCAGGGTAAAGGCGCACAGATCAACGGCGGGGACGGGGCGCCCGCGGTAATTGAAAATGCCCGCCACCCCTCTGGGCGCCTGCGGCAGTTGCTTCAGCTCCAGCAACGGCACGACTTCGACCACGCGGCTGGCTTCCAGCGCGTACCGGTCTTTGCCTAGTTGGAAGAGCAGAAACAACATGCTTAAGTTGATAGCTTGAATCGGGCCACGCTGGTCTGCAGGCCGCGGGCCGCGCTGTTTAATTGCTCGATGGCCAGGTTGGATTGGCGCAGGGATTCGGCGGTTTGCTGGACCGACTCGCTCAGTTGCGTCAGCGTGTCGCTGATCTGCTGAGCGCCCGTGGCCTGCGCATGCATGCCTTCGTTCACCGTCTGAAACCGCGGGGTGAGCGTTTGGACCTGGTGGATGATTTGCGCCAGGTGCGTGCTGACCTGTCGCATCTCTTCGACTCCGCGGCGGACTTCTTCGGAAAACTTGTCCATGCCCATCACGCCCGCAGCGACGGCCGATTGCATCTCCTTGACCATCTTTTCGATGTCGTAAGTGGCGACGGCGGTCTGATCGGCCAGGCGGCGAATCTCCATGGCGACCACGGCAAACCCCAGCCCGTATTCGCCCGCCTTTTCGGCTTCGATGGCCGCGTTAAGCGACAACAAATTGGTCTGGTCGGCAACTTTGGTGATGGTGGTGACGACCGAGTTGACGTTGGTGGTCTTTTCGCTCAACACGGAGAGTTTGGCCGTGACGGAGCCGGACGCTTCCATGATCTGGCGCATGGTGGTTTCCATGCGCGTGATGGAGGTGTGACCACTGCCGGCGAGGTCGGCCGTCTGTTCGGCGACGTGGCTCACTTCGTTCATCGTTTTCACCAGCTCCTTGGAGGTGGCGGAGATTTGCTTCGAGGTGGCGCCGATCTCCACCGTCGTGGCGGCGATTTCGTGCGCGGTGCTCTGTTGTTCCCTGGCCGTCGCGGAAATCTCCGTCGCCGTGGTGTTCACTTGAATGCCCGAACGCTGGACTTGGCCGACCAGTTCGGAGAGGTCATCCGCCAAACGATCGAGGCCATTGCTCAGGATGCCGAATTCATCGCGCCGCTGCAAAGCCAGGCGCTCGGTGAAGTCACCCTGGCGCATGCGTTCCAGCGCAGCGACCAAACGATTCAGCGGCTGGGTGACGGTGGAGGAATGGACGCGGCCCACGATCGGGATCGCCAGCAGGATGATGGCGAACGGGGTCAGGCCCACCAGCGCCAGCGTCTGCTCGTGCATCGCCTCGGCGTTTTGCACCCGCGCAATCTCAAGCGTCAGGTCATTGATCAGTTTGCTGCGCTTCTCGCGGATTTCGGGATAGTCCTTGCTGTAGAGCATGATCGCCCCGGCGGGGTCGCTCTCCGCCGTGTCCAGCACCTGGCGATGGAGGTCATCAAGCACTCGCGACGTGAATTCGCGCAGGTTGCCCACCGAGTGCATCAGGTCGGGATACTTGGAAAACTCGCGTTGGATGAAATTCAGTTGCGAAGCCAGGTCCGCCTCCGCTTCGTGCTTGCGCCGTTTCTCGGAGTCGTTTTTGGGATCCAGCAACAGGCCGCGAACCGTATCGCTGATGAGGACCACATCATAGGCAATGCGGTCCTTGGCGGCGGACAATTGGTCGCTGCGGTGGACGGCGGCGGAGCGGGCGGCGGCCACCCAAAGCGCCAGGCCGACGCCGGCCAGCAGCAGCACGATCAGCAGCCAGAACGCGGTGTTGAGGCGTTGCCAGATGGTCACGGTCTTCATGCGTTGTTCTGCGGTCAGGGTTTGAGGCGAACGCCCCGGGGCTTGGCACAGGCCGGGGACGCGCCGGAGAAATGGCAGCGTGGGGCGGGTGTTCCGCCGTTATCCCACAGAACCATTCGCCCCGGGTCAACAGCCGAATTTGGCTTAAGAGCCATGTCCATGATTCACTCGCTTTTCTGTGAGCCTGATAATTAACCCGTTGGCCCCTGGAAAACAAGACTGAAGTTCAAGCAAATTGGGTGGAAAGGGGCCTCTCGGTACCTTGCAAATCGCTTCCCCCCGCCCCAGCCTACCCCGCGGGACTTGCGACAGCGCCCTTGCGCTTCCTGCCAAACACTTGTAAATACAGAAAGTGAAGTTGTCGTCTTGCAGCCAAAGGCTCCCATCCTCCACGCGATGGGCGCTTCTCTTTCTGTTGGCCGCCCTGGCCGGTTGTGGCCGTGGGCAAATCCAGGAGTATCGGGTGGCGAAGGAGCAAACCCCGGCCCAGGCCCAACCGTCCACCCTGCCGCCCGGACATCCCGACACTTCGGCAGCGTCCGCCCCCCGGCTTCAGTATAAACGGCCGGGGGATTGGCAGGAGGCCCCCCCGGGTCAAATGCGGGCCGCCTCGTTCCGCGTTGCCGGCAAGGATGCCAAGCAGGCGGAGGTGAGCGTCATCCCGCTGCCCGGTCTGGCCGGGAGCGACCTGGACAACGTCAACCGCTGGCGCGGCCAGGTCGGTATGCCTAGCGTGCCGGAGCAGGAACTGGCCAAACTCGCCCAGGCGGTCGAGATCGCCGGCCAATCGGCCAGCCTCTATGAACAGGCCGGCGCAAATCCCGGCTCGGGTGAAAAAACCCGCATTCTTGCCGCCATTACGCGCCGCGACGGCGTGGCCTGGTTTTTCAAGATGACCGGGGACGACAACCTCGTGGTGCAGCAGAAGCCGGCCTTTATCGAGTTTCTGAGGTCGGTGAGCTTCCCGCCGGCAACGGCGCAGGCGCAACTCCCGCCTTCCCATCCCCCGATTGACGCTTCACATGCCCCTTGATCATCTTCTGGACCGCCTGATCAACTTCTTCACGTCCTTGCGCCTGACCGTCGTGTGCCTGGCGTTGGGCCTGGTGTTGGTCTTCGCCGGCACCCTCGCCCAGGTGGACCTCGGCCTGTACAAGGCCCAAAACGAATTCTTCCGCAGCTTCTTCATCTACTGGGGGCCGAAAGGCGCCGGGTGGAGAATCCCCGTCTTCCCGGGCGGCTACCTCATCGGCGGGGTGCTGCTCATCAACCTTGTTGCGTCGCAGTTCCGGCGCTTTACCTTCACCGCCAGCAAGGCCGGCCTTTGGATGGTGCATGTCGGGCTGGTCCTGCTGCTGCTCGGCCAACTCCTCACCGACCTGCTCTCCCGCGAAAGCACCCTCCACCTCCGCGAAGGCGAGGCCAGGAACTATTCCGAAACCGAACGTGAGGCTGAGTTGGCTGTCATTGACGCCACCGACCCCGATACGGACAGAGTCGTCGCCATCCCGCAGAGCATTCTGGCGAGCCAGAAGAGCATCCACCCCGCTGACTTGCCGTTCACAATCCGCGTGAAGCAGTTTTTCGCCAATTCCCAGGTGCAAGACCGCGCCGCCGACGCGGCTGAACCCCCGGCTGCGACGCAAGGCCTCGGCCCCCGCGCAACCGTCAAGGAGTTGCCCCGCGTGACCGAGATGGACAGACGCGACGTGCCCAGCGCCGTAGTGGAGATTGTGACGCCTCAAGGCTCGCTCGGCACCTGGCTGGTGTCCGAGTTTATTGAGCAGCCCCAGAGCTTCACCTTGAACCACCGGACGTATCAACTCGTGCAGCGGCCGCTCCGGCATTACAAGCCTTACACCATTCAGCTTCTCAAGTTCCAGCATGATGTGTATCCGGGGACGGACATCCCCAGGAACTTCTCCAGCCGCATTCTATTGCAGCGCCCCGACACGGGCGAGAAGCGCGAGGTGCTCATCCACATGAACAACCCGTTGCGCTATGCGGGCGAGACCTACTACCAGTCAGGCTTCGACCCCGATAACCACGGCACCATCCTGCAAGTCGTCCATAACCCCAGTTGGCTCACTCCCTATTTCTCATGTGTGCTCGTAGGACTGGGATTGGTCGTCCAGTTCGCCACCCACCTGCTCGGCTTTACCTTCAAACGGAGGCCCGCGTGAATCGAAACCCGGCGCCAGGCTGTTCACCAGTCACCAATCACCAGTCATCAGTCACCAATCACTAATCACCAGTCACCAGTCACCAGTTACCAGTCACCCCTCCTCATACCTGTGAAGCTCCCCCTAAGACTCCTCCCCTGGTTCTTCGTCGCCCTTTTCGGGGCCGAGATCCTCGCCGTGCTGCTGCCCAGGAAAGACGGCGAGTACCACGTCCGCGAATTTGGCCGGCTGCCCGTCCTGCTCAATGGCCGCATCCAGCCCTTCGACTCGGTCGCGCGCAATTCCCTGCTCCAAATCCGCAGCACCGGCGACCTGCCGATCGAAATGGTGCCGTCCTGGAAGTTCTGGCATCACCCGAAGAAGCTCAAGTCCACCGAGTGGCTGCTCGAAGTGATGACCCGGCCTGAAACCGCCGACACCCGCACCAATTTCCTCATCCACCACTCCGATCTGCTCGGCGAACTCAAACTCCAGGATAAAGGCATCAATAAGGAGGGACTGCGCTATTACACCTTCAACGACCTGAAGCCCCTCCTCTCCGAAATCAACGAGCAGGCCCGGAAGGCCGGCGAAGTCAAGTCCGAGGACCAGACTACTTTCCAGAAGCAAGTACTCAAGCTGGCCAATGCCCTCTCCCTCTACCAGCGGCTCAAA
>Ga0181518_10001486_pt1 | contig 24049 bp, 17 predicted proteins | sample PEATcosm2014_Bin_28_FD_119751 | JGI IMG/M metagenome (GOLD analysis project Ga0181518, IMG submission 119751) | Peatland microbial communities from MTU Mesocosm Facility, Houghton, MI, USA - PEATcosm2014_Bin01_60_metaG | ecosystem: Environmental > Terrestrial > Soil > Wetlands > Peat | place...
GCAAATCCAGGATCACCAAGTCAAAGTCAGCCTCATCAACGAGCGACTGGGCCTGCTCGCCATCGAAGGCCACATCCACCGCATATTGATCCGATTCCAGACCTTGCTTTACAAAGCTGGCGACCGGCTCCTCATCCTCAACCACAAGAATGCGCATTGTTTCTCCCGATTAGGCCGACCCCTTTTCAACCACTATGCTGACCTCGTGCCTGTCGGCTCTCATTACTCTTCACTGGGGTTCCCAACTCCGTCGGCTTAAGACGCGAACACACGCCTGTTCTCTCCACGGAGGTAAGCCCGCATGCAGCCCGAGGGCTGAACTAAAAGTTCACGAGGCAGCTGGCCGTCGTCGAGTTCCCGAACCCTGCGTTGATGACGCGCTGGCCAATCACATTAGCAAAGTATTCCAAAACCGAAGTCATTCTCAGGATTGCCTGGGTCTCGCCCAGTTTCAGTAAATGTCGCACTGCCAACGAAAGCAGCTGACAGCGGAAATACAGGATCAAGAGCCGCTCCTCGTTTGAATAGCGTCGGCTCACGTTCGCGGAATTCTTAAGGAGGTGGGCTAGGGCGAGAAAGTCGCATTTGAGCATCGTGCGCACCCGGGGATAATCGGACGGGGGGCCGAGTTCCTCCAGCGACTTTCGCAAGGACGGAAACTCCAGACGGAGCACGTTGGCGATGGACTGCGAGTACTCCCAGTCAAACTGCCGACGCAGGATCTTTTGGCAGGTGACTTGGAAGTAGAGAAAGAACATAGCGAGCGAGAGTGCCAAAATAAGCCAGGGGAGAATCATTCCTTTGGTTTCCTCCACTCACATCTTTCAGGATTCTTGTAACCTATATCAACTCGCTGGGCAATGGTACAACAGTACCCCTATCCAAACCTCCTGAGGCCTAGCTTGGGGCTCCTGCTCGACATCATGTTGCACTTACCCGGATGGCCACTGCTGGCAGCAGCTTCGGAAACGTCAAATAGTCCTCCCTGACCCGGGCCAATGACGGCGCATGTCCGAGCGTATTTGCTCCTGTGCTCCTGAACCTCTTCTATTTTCGCATTCCTGAAAAAAGGCTTGACTTTCGTATTCTGAATGTATTATTACATGCATATGAAGATCGCACCTAAAGGCCCACAGGCCGCTCGTCTCCGTCAGCGCAAGTTCGAACTCCTCCGCCGCTTTCCCATCCCCCCCGACCTGCTTCCCGGTTCTCTTTCTCTCACGCACCGCCGCTGTGGCCAGCCTAGTTGCCATTGCGCTAAGGACAAGCAGGGTCACCCCGTCTGGTCCCTCACTTTCATGGTCGGCGGCAAGAAACGGGTGGAGCACATCCCGAACGCCTGGGTTGAGGAGGTTCAACGCTTGGTGGAGGCGGGCCGGGAGTTTAAGGAGGCGGCGGCCGAGGTCTTCGCCACCAACGCTCAACTGCTGGCGCTGGGGCGGAAGCAAAGGCGGCGGTGAGGGAGCCCTCCCCGCGTCACCTCAAAAACTACGCGGTGAAGTGTCTGCGTCTGAAGTCCTACTTCCGATCACCGGGCGATGGCCGCAAGCAGGCACGCATTCCGGCGACTGCCTTGGTGTGGGCTTTATTGATGGGGACTTTGCTGCGTCGCCTGGCCTTCGCGGCCATTGAAGACCTGGTTTCTTCTGAGGCACGGCGTGCCTTGGGGGTCTCCCAGAGCTTCGGCGACGACGCACTCAGTTATTTCACCGAACGGCTCGACCCCAGCGTGACGCGCCAAGCGGCGGTCACCGCCGTGCGTGAGGCCAAGCGCCACAAAGCCTTCGACGACTGCCGCTTCATCGGACTGGCTCTGGACGGGACCGGCGCCGGAGGATCGCAGGACAAGGCTTGCGATCTGTGTCGCCCCTACCGAAACCAGAAAAGGGAGATCCTCGGCTACCATCATCAGCTGGTCATGATCAGTGTGGTGGGAACCGGCCTGACCTTGCCCTTCGATGTTGAACCCTACGGACCGGGGGATAGTGAGTACAGTGCCGGACGGCGACTTCTCCGCCGTGCCGCCCGCAGCTTGGGCCGCCGTTTTGCCGATTATGTGGTCGTCGATGGAGAGTTCGCACGAGCCCCCTTCTTGCACGACGTCGGGAACCTAGGGCTGTTCGTCGTGGCTCGCTTGAAGAATAATCTCCCCGAACTGTTTGCCGCCGCCCAGAGAAGGTTTCTCCGCCAAGCTCCCCATCAGGTCTTGGGTTACGGTAAGGACTGGGTGGAGATCTGGGATGCCGATGACTTCGACCCTTGGGAAACCCTGTGTTGGGAAACGGTGCGGGTGGTTCGCTACCGCCAGCACCGTTCCAACGGCACGGTCTGCGAGGCCTACTGGTTCACCGACTTCCCTCGCCAGCGGGTCAGCAGCCGCGCCATCTTCCGCATGGCCAAGAGCCGCTGGGAGATCGAAAATCAAGGGTTCAACGATGCCAAGAATCGCTACGGCCTGGAACATATCTGTCACCATGAACGCCACAGTGTGCTGGTCGTCTGGCTCCTGACCTGCTTGGCCCTGACCCTCGAACGGCTCTACCGAATTCGTTACCTCCACCGTGGTACTCACCCCATCCTGCAAGCCGCTGCCCTCTGCCAACTCCTCTGGCTTAGCTTGTCGCGCCCCATACCCGACGACACCAGTTAACTGTTTCTCCCCTCCCGCCGCACCCCAAGACAATTGAGCTTCGCCTGGGTGCCTACGCCCCACCGGCGAAGTGCTCTCGAAAATGCCACCCTCTTTGTCACGCCCCGCTTACAGCCTCCAAGCCGCGCCGTTTCCGTCTCCCGTGCGCTGCTGCCCGCCAGCTTTCCGAACTTGCTGCACTGCTGGGTACTCTATGGACTGGTGCCCATTTTTGAGATAGTTTGTCTCAAGAATGGGCACCAGTCCAAGAAATTCGAAAGCGCTTTTTGTCACAGCAGGACGAGTGTACGGGGCACTTCAAGGCCAGTGCGTAGCTGCTGTCTTCGTTCCATCCACGCGCACGATCAAACTCCTCTTCGTAATGAACTAATTCCCACGGGTGCATGTATGATGCGGGGGCGTGTGCTTACCTCGGCGCTCGCCTAACTCCTGCCTCTACCGATTTGAGTCGGGCGGCCCGAAAGGCAGGGTTTTAACCCCGCCGCAAAGGCAGCCCGATCACAGCGAAAAAGCATCCTCCTTCGGAATCGCCGGCAGGGCTAGGGCTTAATCCCTCCCGCAAACGTCGTCCCAAGACCTTTGCTAGGGTTCAACAATCTGGTCTCGGATCGCGTAATGGACCAACTCGGCGATGGAATGCAGGTTGAGCTTCTCCATCATGTGCGCCCGGTGGGTTTCTACGGTTTTGGCGCTGATGTAGAGCAGCTCCGCAACCTCGGCGTTGCTTTTGCCCTCGGCCAGCAATTGAATGATTTCCCGCTCCCGCGGAGTGGGCAGCGGACCTCTTTCCTCAGCAGACTCCTCCGGCGAAGCCTTCTTCCGATAACTATTGAGCACTATTTTCGCCACGCTGCTGGTGAAAAACGCCTCGTGCTTGCTCCCCAAGGTCGACGGGTTCGAAGTGCTGAATCACATACGGGCTCAAAGTGCATCGCTTCCAGTTTTGATTCTTTCCGGCCGGGCAGACGTGGAGGACCGCGTGAATGGGCTAGACCTAGGGGCCAGCGATTACATGACCAAGCCGTTCTCGTTTAGCGAGCTTTCCGCGCGCGTGCGGGCCCTGTTGAGGTGATGTCCGGATTCGGGTGGTATGGTGCTGCGGGTGGAGGAGTTAGAACTGGATCAGACGGAGAGAGCGGCCCGGCGAGCGGGCCAGCGCATTGACCTGACGCCACATGAGTTCGCCCTACTACAATATCTCATGCGCAATGCAGGACGGTGTGTGACGCGAAGCATGATCATGGAGCATGTCTGGACTTCATCATTCGACACCACGACGAACATCGTCGATGTTTACATCAAGTACTTGCGAGATAAGATTGATCTGGGTTTTGAAAAGAAACTCATACGCACGGTTCGGGGCGTTGGATATCAGTTAGGAGGGGACCGACGGCCTGGGCTGGCGTGTGCAGAGTCTCAAGCTCGACAGGATTTCGACAAAGCCCCGCCAGTAGTGTGAGATTATTATAGCTGGCAACTTCGTCCGACCGGCTGCTGGGGCGTGAAATCGGGCGGATCTCGAAAGCGCGATTACGGTGAATTCGTGGATCGGAAGACCGATTTCGGGACCGGTCGCGAAGCCGAAAGTAGGTATTGTTAGCCACGATTGAGTTCCCCCGGTCGCTGTGCTCTGGTCGAAGCCTGTGTAAAAGCACACAACTTTTCCAAAACCAGCGATGGGGGGGATACCATGCCAAAGTATCTGATTCAGGCGACGTACGCGGCCGAAGGCGTGAAGGGGTTGCTTTCGGAGGGCGGCACTAGACGCCGCGACGCAACGGCGAAGGCAATCAAGTCGGCAGGCGGGAAAGTGGAGGCATTCTATTTTGCCTTTGGGAAGCACGACGCCATTGTGCTCGTCGACCTGCCGGACAACGTGAGCGTGGCGGCGGCCTCGCTGGCCATCAATGCCAGAGGCGCGGTCAGCACCACGACTACCGTGCTCCTCACGCCCGGCGAAGTGGACGAGGCCGTGAAGAAGAGCGTCCCGTACCGTGCCCCGGGGCAGTGAGGGCAAATAGCGGGCGTTTCCGGCCCGAGCCAGAGAGCCGGGCGAAGCGGGTGCCAGGGTCAGGACTACCGTGGCCGTGGTCCTGCTTCTTCTGTTCCCGCGTGAGGTTCTTCAATTTGCTGGATCAGGACAGGGCTCTAAAGGTGGAGGAAGAGGTCTGCTTTGAATCCTCCGCCCACGGGGCTTCTTGACCCGGTCCTGAAGGATGACCCGTTGGCAGTCGAGACACATGAGGTGTTGGCCGCTCGGCGATTGGTTGACCCGCGACGACCCGCAACGAGGACACAATAGGGACATCATGATACCGGCTCAATGTAGCAGAGCTGCGGCGACGTAGATAGGTCTTCCGGAGGGAATTCGGATGCTGACGGAGTTAATACCCAGTCGTAGATGACTGCGGCTTTCAGCCCCCAAGGGGCGCATGGACCGCAATCCTCAGACCGGCGAGGCCATCCAGATTCCGGCCGAGACGGTGGTGAAATTCCGCTTGGCGAAGGCGTTCAAGGACGCCGTCGTGCCTCCTAAGAAGAAGTAGCCAGGTGAAGTCGATCTAACATCGGCCACTCCGAACCCTGCAGCGGGCAGTCTGGTAGCTGGGTTAACTGAACCTGCCTAGAATTGCGACTGCGGCAACAGTCGCAGCGAGGGTTGAGAGAAATGAACCAACTGCGCCAACGGCTGCGACAGCAGCGCTTCCGCCAACGCCTCCAGACTTTCCACTGAACGTGGTCTGATTTGCACTCTGGCGATCCTTTGGAGGCATCCATTGCAAGCACCAAAGTATGCCCAAGTTCACCACAAGAATTCCAATAGCCAAAACAACAGCCATCGGGAGAGAAGTGTGTGTGCGAGCCGGGGACTCTGCCGAAAACCACTGAAACCAAGCGGATAGACTAGCGCCGTGTGCAGGCTGGCTTGCTTCAAAAACGATGAACCAGATCGATGCGCAGTTTTGCAACAGGGAACATAGACACGCTGTCGCAACCCAGCTAATCACGAATAGGCGCCTGGTGGCTATCGTCATTGCAAGAGATATAATATCACTTCATTGGCGTCCGCCCCAATGCCGCAGCTTTGTCGGTGTCGGCTCAGGTATCAGCCGGCTACGGCTCTTCCACTTATAGACCCTCTTGTTTTCGGAGAATCCCAGGCGCGGCGGTCGGCATCATCGCCGGAGGGGATCTCCGACAGATCATCCCGGCCTGCGTGGTTTGGACGCAGCGGGCTGGGGCCGACCTATGGTCGTCGCTCGCGGGGCTCGAATTCCTGGAGACCTTGCCAGGCAAGGTTCTGCGCCCCGTGCCATCGGCACACGAGAGGTAAGACCCGAAAGTCGCCTTGCCGCATTCTGGGTTGCCCGTCGCGTGTGCCTCTCGCGGAGGCAGAAGGCCCCCTCAACGCACGCGGCCAAGATGCCAAAATGAGCCAGTTCCGCCAAGGCTTCCTGCTGGCCACCTGACGAGGGATTTGCTGATTACCCTTCAGTTGGAAGTGTGGGCGAACCGTACATCTGGCCGTCAAGGTCCCGATGCAACAGAATAGATCGTGTCTTTATCAGTCCAAGCGCTCGGCGTGGCGGCGCCAGCGGCGGTTTGCAAATAGTAGCCAATATCTACCACGACGTCGAGCCGAACTCGCCGCTCAAAACACGGCATTTGAGCGCGGTCTGGAAGCTACCCTTTTTATCCGCCCGGCGTAAGGCCCCCCGTTGCTCGAGCAACCGCGTTTTCGCCTCCCGTTCCCTCGCCAGTCCTGTTGCCCCTCACCTCGGTAAACGCAACGCCGTCAGGCGGCACCGATCACCTTCGGCAGGTGGAAGATGGTCGCTGCAAACCCGTCCCGGACAACTTCCGGGTACGCCTCAACCGTCCGGGAGGCCCGTGCACGCACCAGTCGGGTATAGTCTTTAGGCATGAGTTTTCCCACGAGACGAAACTCACTGCGAATGTCGATGAGAATATCAATTTCCGTGGAAGCCGGAAATGCCACTGCTAAGGTTGGAACCCTGGGGGCTACCGTAGAGCCGATCCTGGCTGATCTCAAACGGGGAGCTGCTTATTTCTTTGCTGACGACGGCGGCAATCGATTGGTGTTCGACCTGAAGGACCCATCGCAGACTGCAGCGATCGCTGAGCCTGGTTTCCCGGTTTCACTGCAAAACTCTCCTCGCCAACAACCACGTAGCCACAAGACCTAACCAGGGACAGTCCGTTGCTTGGCCAGCCGCTCGGCCATACGGAGGTCAAAAGTCTTTCGGAATGACGTATGCAGGAAAGGGACGTGCACTCCCCTGCAGGTGGACTCGCGATGACAAGGGCGTGCTGAGTTGCCGTCAATTGCTCAGACATGGTCCCCTTTAAGCCAGAGACAGACTGCACCCTATGTTGCACTTCGTGGGTGTACGGTCAGGATTACTTCTGAAGATAGCCCCTACTGCGGCCAAGCAGGTCGGGTGAGGCGCGTCTTCTGGCGGGAGCGCAGGCCGTGGGTCTGGGTGCGCTTTCACATCGGGGGCATGACGGCGGTGCCTTGGGATTGGACCGATCTCTGCGTTCCCCCGATGGGACCAAGTGCCGTGGCGGATGAGAGGGCTACAGTGCTTCTTTCTCCGGCCGCCCTGCGGGACCTGGTTCGCTTCCTGGGCAGTCACGACGCCCCATCCAAAAAGAGACATCCCCATGCTTAAAGGTTTCGAGTCTTTCTCGACAGAGATGGGGTTTACCCCTCAGCGCGCTGCAGTGGGCATCGGCTCGCTGGGGAGTACCGATGCCGCTCAGCCGGCAGAAAGATTTTGCTGGACAAATGCGGTCGCCTCGGTTAGCGTAAGGTGGGACACGACTTTGACCGAAGCGAGCGAAATGCACAATCGGGAATTATCGCTTGACCCCCGAGGGCCAGATCCCATCACGATGTCCGAATCCTTGACCTTTTGCGGACGCCGATTCGACGCGGGCGAACTGAGGTTGATGCGCCAGCTGGCGCGGGAATTCTCTGCTCTCGGAGTCACCGAGATCGCACGGACCGTGTGTGAATTGCTGGAGTGGAAGCGCCCGAGTGGGAAGCTGAAGGATCATGAATGTCGGCAACTGCTGGAGCGGCTCAATGGTGAGGGATTCCTGAAGCTTCCGGATCTGCGGAAGTTAGGCGGAAGAGGCTCGCGGCGAGTGGCCCTCTCCGAACCCTGCGCGGGGCCGCCCGCCCTCGAAGGCACCGCGAGCGAATACGAACCCCTGCAACTGGTCCGTGTGGAAGGTGAAGCCGAGAGCTGCCGATGGCGCGAGCAGGTGGAACGCTATCACTATCTCGGATGCCGCGTGCCGTTCGGCGCGAACCTGCGCTATTGGGTACGGAATGGCGATCGGGATCTGGCTTGTCTGCTCTGGACCTCACCAGCTTGGAAGATGCAAGCCCGAGATGCCTGGATTGGCTGGACGGACGAGCGGCGACGGCACAACCTGCAAAGGATCGTGAACAATGGTCGATTTTTGGTTTTTCCCTGGATTCGGGTGAAAGGACTGGCGAGCAAAATCCTGGCGTTGAGTGCTCGTCAACTTCCGCACGACTGGGAAAGCTGCTACGGATATCGCCCTCTGCTGCTGGAAACCCTGGTGGATGCGACGCGCTTTCGTGGCACCTGCTACCGGGCTGCCAACTGGATTCATGTCGGGCAGACTGCGGGGCGCGGTCGCATGGACTGTGAGCACCAAGCGCCAGGGCAAGCGGTTAAAGACATCTATGTTTACCCGCTGGTACGCGATGTCCGGCAGCGGCTGAGGTGCGATCCCGCCGCGTAAAGCCTACGGCGGTCTGTACACATCCCCGATCTCGAGAGGGGATTTCCGAGAGGTGAGAGTTGTCTTTGTCGCCCCAAAGACCTGAGGGCTTGGCAGACGGTTATCCGATCTGCCTGATCCCTATGGACTCCAGCCTGGAGCCCAAATTCTGCAGCGTTGCCGCGGTGTTCAGAGGAAGCGCAGAGCCACGACGGCATGGGGCGCGTCCAGAGGTTCTCCATCCGGCGGCGACACCTGTCAATGTGCCCCATGCCGAGCTCGTGGACGCCCACAATTTCTTGTCCAGCCTGGTGTGGCGTCAGGTTCGTCCCCGCCAACACACCCCGCGCGAGGCCCAACCGCGCATCAAGGCCTCGTATCCCTCGAAAGCCGGCACTGGGTTGATTGGAGCCCCTGACGTCGACCCGCCGCCTTCGCAGAAATCCGCACCGCCCGTGACGACTGCACACGCTGCTCCGCTGGTTTCGTTCCCCCAGTCCATTGAAACATTGTTGAGTCAACTGGCACGGCGTCGCTTGCCCGGCTTCGCCCCCAGGAAGGGATTCTGAAGATGGCTACCACGAAGATTCAAAGCACCCATCAAGAGCGGATCGCCTTTGTCTACGTGCGGCAGTCGACCCCCTTGCAGGTGATCGAGAATCGCGAAAGCACGGAACGGCAGTATCGTCTGCGCGAACGGGCGATCGAGCTGGGGTGGCCGCCCAACTGCGTGGAGGTGATCGATGAAGATCAGGGCCGCTCGGGCAGCACCGCCACCCACCGCACCGGGTTCCAGCGCTTGACGACCGAGGTGAGCTTGGGCAAGGTGGGTATCGTACTCATGCTGGAGGCCTCGCGACTGGCCCGCAACAACAGCGATTGGTATCGACTGATGGAGATCTGCGGGGTGAGCGGCACATTGATCGCGGATGAGAGTGGAGTGTACAATCCTCGTGAACCGAATGATCGCCTGCTTCTGGGCGTGAAGGGCACGATATCCGAAGCAGAACTTTTCACGCTGCGAACGCGCTTATACGAGGGTCGCTGGAACAAAGCTCGCAAGGGGCTGCTGCGCTTCCCTTTGCCGGTGGGCTATGTGCCAGGGGCTGACGGCTCCTGGGCGCTCGATCCCGATACCCAGGTGCGGGAGCGGCTGGCTTGTGTGTTCGAGGGCTACTGCCGTCACGGTGTGGTGCGAGCCGTGGTGCGGGAGTTGAAGGAGCAAGGGCTGGAGCTGCCCACGCGGGTGATCGCTTCGGAAGGTTACGGTTCACTGGTTTGGAAGGCGCCCACACTGAGCGCGGTGGTTCGGATTTTACACAACCCTGCCTACGCGGGCGCCTACGTGTACGGGCGGTCGGAGTACTCAGCGGAACGGCGCTCGCCGAAGACGGGCAAGGCCTCGGCGCATGCTCGATCCCCGGAACAATGGCCGGTGAAAATTACCGCGCATCATCCGGCCTACATCCGCTGGGAGGAATACGTGAAGAACCAAGAGCGGTTGCGGGAGAATTGGAGCCACGACGAGAACCGGGGTGCGCCTCGGGAAGGACGCGCGTTGCTGCAGGGGATCGTTTACTGTGGGGTCTGCGGTCGGAAGATGAGTGTTCAAGATCGGGCGGCGCGAGAGAACCGTTCGCCCTCGTATATTTGCCTGAAGGGCTATCACGACGGAGACGAAAAGATCTGCCAGAGTATGACCTCACGCCCGATCGACGCTGCCGTCGTGGAGGCATTCCTGGGGGCCGTCTCGCCGCTCAGACTGGGGGTGGCGACGCGAGTGTTGGATCAGGTGGAACAAGACTTGATCACGCGGCGGCGGCAGCGGGAGTTGCAATTGGAACAAGCGCGTTATGAGGCGCGGTGGGCGGAACGGCAATACAATGGCGTCGACCCGGAGAATCGTTTGGTGGCCGGGGAGCTGGAGCGGCGGTGGAACGAAAAGCTGGAGCGGGTGGTCGAACTGGAGCGGCCGTATGCGCAGGCGGAGCGCGATGCCGAGTGGAGCCTCACGAAGGACGAGCGTACAGCCATCGTGGAGTTGTCCCAAGATCTGCCGGAGATCTGGAGGGCGGAGACGACTACGAAACGGGAACGGAAGCAGCTCATCCGCATGGCGATCGAATCCGTGCAGCTGGATGGAGTCCGCGAGGCGGGGAAGATTGAAATCCAGATTCATTGGCGCTCGGGGACGGTCACCCAACATATCGTGAAGCGGCCGGCCCCGGGGGAGAGCTCGCTGAAGACGCCCGCCGAAGCTGTCGAGCAGATTCACGCCATGGCGCGGCGGAGCAGTTACGAAGAGATCGCCACACATCTCAACCATGCTGGTTTGCGCAGCGCCTTTGGTCGGCGCTTTACCACCCAGCATGTGGGGTATATCTGCCGGCGGGATGGAGTGGCCAAGCACAAGCCGCGCCATGCATCGAAATCGGAAGAGAGTGTGAACTCGTCTACTTCAAAAGAAAGTTGAACAAGGGGTGTTTTGTGTGTCAGGTCTATTCAAGCCCAGCAGGAGGCGGTCGTTAAAGTGCGAAGGGTCGTGCGCTACAGAAGGGAGGTGGCATAGAAGCTCACTGCTATGGTATGCAGGGAATCGCCGCTGAGATACACTAGAACTGCTGATGGTACCTGGAGACGGGACGCTATGGTTTGCAGGGAATCGCCGCTGAGATACACTATTCCCTCTGGAATTCTTAGAGTTTTGGTGGGATAACCCTTCTTGGCGATTCAAAGAAAGGCGAGTTGCACGGGGGGATCTTCGACGGGCCTCCGTTTTCTCCCCACATAGACTTCCATCTTCTCGAACTGCCGATCGGTAACGGAGATCACCCGAACTTGGCCGTGACTTGGTAAGGTGGCTTGCACCTTCTTCCGTAAAGTCTCCTCAGTTTCGTCGCTGGCCGCGTAGTGGACGTAAACCGAATATTGCAGCATCGTGAACCCTTGGCGGCGCAGCGCCGCTCGGAACGCGGCATACTCATGCCGTAGCACTGGCTTATCCACGGGCAAATCGAACATGGCGAAGAGCCATATGGCTTTGTACCCCGAGAGTGCAAGTTCATTGCGAGGCACAAGGATAAGGAAAAGGGAACGGGTCACAGGTTCTTGGTATCAGGGCTCAGTTCAGGAAAACTCAGCCTCTCGTTGCGTTCCTCAAGAAGAGCCACAAGGGATGAAGCGGAGCGGCTGACCCAGTCAAAAAACGTTCGGGATTCTCCGTCTGCGGTGTATCGGACGAGCGGACCTTCGAGGATGGCTTTCTTCGAGTCTTGATCAAGTTGAATCGCCGAAGTCGGGGTAGACGCCAACGTCGCGCGACGCATTCGAGCCACCACACGATCCGCAAGGGGGCGGAATGGCTCCATCAAATCGTCGGAGAGGCAAAAGCTGTGGTAGCGGTTGTGGTGGTGCACGCCAAGTGCGGGATGAAGCCCCGCCGCACACAATGCCCGCGCCACAATGGCGCGTGCTACGGCGTAGCCGTAATTGAGATGGAGGTTAATCCCCTCCCCTTCCGGGTCGCGCCGAAAGACCTCGCCTTGCGACGCAGGCGTGCTTTGCCCGAAAAGTGCCTGCCAGTAAATCCGGGCAGCCTGGTCTTCGAGGTTGCCGGCGTCGCCAGAGCGAACTTTCTCCGCCATCAGGCCTAGCCCTTCATCCTTGCTGGTTAATTCTTCCAGAAGCCGGGCTTGCGCCCGAAGTTTGGCTTGCACGATCTGCTGCCAAGCGCGTTTGCGTTTGGGGAGTGAGACGGCGGCCTGGCGTGCAAAGCGTTCTGTTTGCGTGGAATGCGTCGAGAGCGGCAGGAGCATAGCGGCGGGCATGTGTTTCTCGCTAGAGACAATCAGCATTCCTCCGGCGGCTGCCAGTTCCGCCAACACCGCTTGGGTAAAGGAAATCTGCGGGTGTGACGTGACGAGGGCCGCAATGTCGGCGAAAGGAATCGTCTGCGATTGCGTCTCGTGGGTGCGCAAGCCAGACTCAGGATCACGGGGGACAGAGCCCACATTCTCCCGCTACCTCGCCATGGCTGGAAGTGCCCCACGGCTTACCAAAGTCAATGACCAGCAGCCCTCCGCGTGCCGTCAGTCGTGCGGGCCGGTCCGAAAAGTCGAGGATTCAGTCAGTCATGAGCTTCTGAAACCTCCCCCAGCGCATTGACGCTGACTTTGCGCGGATGGCGCTGAGAAAGCGTCGCGGGACTTGCCCACAACCAAGCTCTGGCCGATTGCATTTCCTTCGCCTTCCGTGCGTCCCTGATCGGGGCGAAACCGATTTGTAGTTGGCCCGAAGAGAGTTGGCTGACCGTACGCATTACATATAGGCTGCGCCCATCAGGCTTGCCGTCGCACTCGATCACTTCCCCTGGCGCAAGTGAGAACTTAAACTGTGCCAATGGGCCGTGGTCGCGCTGCACGATTGGCGTCCGCGCTGTCTGGCGCCGGTACGCTTGGAACATTGAAATGACCTCTCCGTCCCACGCTCCCTCATTCCCTTGGCCGTCAATCTGGGCGTAGAGCTCCACGTGGTGGTTGGATTCGCTGGTGACGTATCGCGCACCTCGGCTCTCACCCATCGCAAATGTCGGCAGCCGCTTCTTCACCCGCACGCGTTTGATGAGGATGCGCCGCCCATCCTGCGCCTCGAAGCACGGGAGCTTATTTTCATCGGCGAAGGCCTTCTTGGGGTCCTCAATCCCGAGCTCCACAAGTTTCTTCTGAACGATCTTTCGGACCTGGGGATCGGCGATGTCTTCGACCTCGGACTGCGTAACCGCTACGAGCGCTTTGCGGACGTGCGAGGCTCCGCTGTGTTGAGGGGGTGAGTAGATAGTTTCCTCATGCAAAGATCCCGACACCTTTTTCGACACGCGATGTGAAACCACGATGCGGCCAATTTCTTGGCGCACGTTATCTGCGAAGTTCGGCCAGGGGGCTTCGAGTGCGGCAAAACGTCCGTGCCCAGCGAGAGGCGCACGCTGCGCTGCGTCGCTGAGTCGCTTCACCATGCCCGCGTCGGTTAGCCCGATGACGACCGCATCGACGGAACGGTGCCGGTGGTCTGCGCGGGACTTGGAAACGCGCCCGCCATCGGCTAAGGGGCCATCATTCAGTATGGAATTTAGCTTCCAAAGGCTGCGGAAGTACGCGGTGGTTTGGCCAGAGGTGGCTTGCACGCGGCGGTTGCCTGCTGCATCGGTGAGGCCTCCGTACAGAAGGCTCAGATAACCGGCAGCCACCCTGGAGGCGTAAGCAGTGTCGTTAAGCTGGCGGTTGCGAAAGTCATCCAAGATCACCTCCAATTCCTCATCGTTCAGCTTGAACCTCTTCAGCTTGGCTGCCACCATCCGCCGCTCGCCGGTAAAGCACGCCACCCGGTCGAGGATTTGGTCGTAGCGTTCCGTACCCCGGTAAGCCTGCAAGGGCGTTCGGCCACGCTTCACGTTGCGGTTCTCTTCGTTGTAACAGAGGGTGAGATTAGCAAACGAATTGTCGAGGGAGCGGTCGAACGGGATGATGTGTTCAATGTCAAACTGCGGCTCGGGGCCGAATAGGGCTTGCATGGAGATGGTGCGGCCCGTGTATGGGCACTGCCATCGACACTCCTCCGCCAACAAATACTTGCGGATGTCATCAGGCTTGGGATCCTTGATGCCCACGTCAGCCGTGCTAATTTCTTTCACCGCCTCGGCGCGTGCCCTTTCGTTTTTCCTCATCGCCTCACTCTGGGCTTGGCGCTGCTTCTTCGTCCTCTTCAGGTCCCTAGCCAACTCAATCCGAATCTGGCTGGGTTTGCCGTGACTGCGAACGACGGCATTTGCGACCTTGCGCAGTTGCGTAAGGCTGCGCTTGACCGCTGGATTACGAATCTCCGTGAGTACCTGTTCGACGGGGGGGAGCCAGGGCAAGGGGTTCCCGGGCTCAAAACGTTCGGGGTACATCTGCTTTCGGGCCGTCGCATAGGGAACGCCTTTCTCAAGAAGTGGCAACAGCCGATCCATAGCCTTACGGGAAAGGTCCATGTAATCGGGTTCGAGGGTAATCTCGCTGAACTTCTCGGCGGCCTCATCGCTAAGGCTCCACGCCTTCTTCGCCGCCGCCGCCAACTTCTCAGGCCGTTGGAACGCGTGGAGGTATTCGACGGCGCGGTCTCGCTCCTCAGAGGACATCTGGAGCCAGCGCTCACCGAATACGCCGTAGAAATCGCTGCTGGTGCGGTTTCCCTTGATCCTTTTCTCGCCGCCGCGTTCGAGGTTGAATTGGCTTCCTTTCAGACTCAGGAGTTTGCGAATCTGCACAAAGCTTTGGTCGCTCTTCAGTTCCAGAGCCTCAATCAACTTCTTGCGCTCTTCGGGAGAAAGGTCCCGTTCCCCCTGCCCGGCAGGCAGGACTTGTAAGTTATTCACCATCTGCATCAGTCGGAAGCGCTGAGCAATAAGCACGTAGGCGGGCGCACGGCGTTCCTCGGGCTCCAGCCCGCAACGGCCAATGACATCGGGGTCGAACCATAGCGGACGCTGGAAGAAAAGCGAATCGCGGAGTTCCTTCTTTCGCTCCTCGATAAGAAGGCCGGGATGATGTGGGGCCTGCGCCGCCCAGATTTTCTCGAATTCTTGTTCGTACATTGAGCGGGCGGTCCAACGACCACGGATGCGCATTTCGTTAGGGGAAACACATGCGAAGTATTCCCCGAGGGTGCGAGCGTGAGCTTCCTCGATAGCTCTCAGCAACCCGCTGATCCCTTTCTTGACCGCGCCCTCGTCATCCTCTTGGTTGGTGGGTTTCAGACGGTTGCTCAAGAAGCCCCGTCGCTGGGCCAGGTGATAGATGGCCCGGCCAAGGAAATGTGGCTCAAGCGGTTCGTCCAGCGCTGCCGCACGGAGAATGTAGGGCAGCGTCTGCTCAGGCTCCAAGTATGCGGCGGAGCTTGCCTTGGCCTTGAACCAATCGGAAGAACGAATAGTTTTGTCGAGGGTGTTGATGAGGTCTTGCCGCCTCTCCGGTCTTGAGGCGTCGCCGCTGGGAAGAAGGCCGAATCGGCGGAGTAGATTGAAAGTCTTGGTCATCCGGCGTACGCGCCGCCAAAGCTGGCGGCGGTGGCGCCGGGCCTCCCGGCGTTTGAGGTTTTTCGATTGTTCCCGGCCCGATTCGATATCGCCCTCCGTGCCCGCGTCGAACACGCGCACTCCGGCCCGGATGAGCTTTGCCGGTTCGCCATGCACAAGACCCACCATGGCCCAACCTAGAGAGTTGGTTCCAAGGTCAATGCCGAGCACGAATTCTCCTGTTGTTGGGTCGGCCATCTTTGCCCCCCCCTTGACAAGGATGAATTTGCGCGTATTATACACCTTGTGTATCTCAGCGGCTGTTCCCGCTTATCTTAGTAAGTGGGTTCAACCCGCGTAAGGCAACGCTAGCAATGGCGACCTTCAGCCCCGCCCAGTGCGGGGCTTTTCGTTTGGCGAGGAGCGTGACCTTAACTGCCCCTCGCTTTTTCAGGCGTGGCCCCCTCATACTCAGGTGCCGAATAACTGGACGACCCCACGGAGCACGAAAGGTAAGAAGCCTCTGGGATTTCAGGGATGGTTAAGAGGGAATACACGGCCCTTCCGTACCGCCATCACCTCGGAACGAGTGACTGGGATCAAATCGGAATCACTATCCGTCCGCGTCGCCCGCGGAATTGAGCCCGGCCCGGCTCGGAGCATCAATTGTTCTGAAACGCGATCTCCTTCCTCTTCGAATTGATTTCCTGGAATGTTGACTTTGGGGTTAGGTGAGTTCCTACGGGGTCCTCGGAATGAACTGAGATCCGGCCGAAATCACAACCGAAGACACTTGCGCTGGTCGCGCCAGAGCCTGCTGGACGGCTCCTTATTTCGATTCTTCACACGCCAGCGGACATTCGGAACTCGGCGGTCCCGGCATAGAGCAGTGTTTCCGAAGAACAACTTCCAATTGGCGAACGAGCTTCCGACTTTTCTCCTCCAACTCTCTTATGCGCAGTGTCAAACGGCAACTCTGCTGTCCCTCGACCCGCCACCGGAGGGATCGCAGAGTTCCCCCTCGTACGGGCGCGGGACGGTTGCCTCAGAGCGGCTACGGGGGCCGCGTACGACGCAGTGGTTTCCGGCCGGCGGGCGGAGCCGGTCAATCCTCGAATAGAGCTGGAGGCCGGTTACGAGCATCTCTTCATCAACTCAAGCACGTCCAGGATCCAAGCATTGGAGACTTTGGACTGGCACTGCCAGATTGCGTTGAGATCCGGAACGCGGACTGGCCAACTCGGGCCAGGCAGCGGACCTCGGAGTTTCCCACATCTGCCGTTCCAGGCCGTGACAGAGGCAATGGCCGGTGACTGGCCACCTGAGGCGGCGGTATTGTGTGTGCCCCCTTACCTGTCTTGGCCGGAAAGCTTTGCCTCAGACACCCATTGTGCGATTTCCTCAAGCGCTACGTTATCTTCATGGTCCCAAACCGTGTTGCCTCGCGGGTCGCCGTAGGTCTCGAGTGATCTTAGGAAGGCCTGTACGAGCGCGGGGTCGAAGTGTGTATCCCTACAACGGAGCACCTCCAAGATTGCCTCCTCGAGAGTTCGGGCCTTCTTGTACCCGCGTTCGGAAACCATCGTGTCAAAGCTGTCCGCCAAGGTCAGGATTCGGGCCCCGAGGGGAATTTCGTCACCCTTCAAGTGGTCGGGATACCCCCCACCGTCGAACCTTTCGTGGTGGTGACGCACCATCAGACCGATACGCCGGACAACCCCCACTTTCAAAGGCTCCAGGATTCTCTGGCCGTTCACGCTGTGGCCCTGCATGACGGTGAACTCTTCTGCCGTGAGGGGAGCCGGCTTATACAAAATGGCGTGCGGGATGCCGATCTTGCCGATATCGTGGAGGATGCCGGCGCGCCGAATTTCTTCCACTTCCTCGTCCGGCAAGCGCATCTGCCGAGCGATCTGCACCGCCACCCGTGAAACCGCCTGGCCGTGGTACCGCGTGTAATGGTCCGATAGATCGATCGCGCGTGCCAGCGAAGTGACGGCGTCAACCACCCTGACCTCGCCGTCTGCATTGACCGCCTTTTCGAGGTGATGGAGGATCTCAGTGAAGGCTTCAGGCCCCGTGGAAAACTTCCGCTTAAACTCCACGCCCAGGAAGGCCTCGGCCTGCACCCAGTGAGGAACCGGCATCGCCGCGCGCACCCGATTGCCTTTCTCGTGCTTGGCCAAGTACATTCCGGTATCCGCCACCTGGAGGATCGCTTGGTGTGTGGCCCCATGTTGAGGGTAAACGGCAATGCCGAAACTGGCCGTAACGTGGTGCGTTGCAAGTGAGGGGTCTTTCTCGATACTCTGGCGCAGACGTTCGGCGGCGCAATAAGCTTGTTCCTCTGTCATGTCGGGCAGCAGGACAGAGAACTCATCTCCACCATAACGCGCAAGCACCGAAGATTGCCGAAGCTGGTCTTTTAGCAGTTTAGCCACTAACCTGAGTACCCGGTCGCCCTCCAAGTGGCCCTGCTGATCATTCACCAGCTTGAACTGATCGAGGTCCATCATGATGACGGCAAAGGGGTCGCCGGATCGTTGCGAGCGGCCCAATTCCCGCTCCAGCGCTTCCATGAAGTAGCGGTGGGTTTTGAGGCCGGTAAGGCCATCCGTGATAGCTTCCTCGACGGCATTCTTATAAGCTCGCGCGTTGCGGAGGGCGATGGAGAGCTGGTCGGCCAGTGTTTTGAGCGTCAAGACATCCTGGCTGGAAAAGGCCTGCTCGCGGCGGCTCTCCAGCGTCAGGACCCCTAGCAACTCGCCCTGGTATGCCAGCGGCAGGCTCACTCCGGAGCCCGCATCGGAGGCCAGCAAGGAGTGGTCCGGCTCCTCGCCGCGAGGAACCCGATTGGCCACCACAGGCTCGCCGCGCACTGCTGCGGAGCCTGATAATCCCCTGCTTAGCGGAGTGCGGTGGCCAACTAATTGATGGCCATAGCCTGCCTCGGCTTGCACCACGAGTTCATCGCTCTTACGATCCCAGACCTCCAGGCGTGCCCAGTCGAGTCCGAATGCCTTACGCACCTGATTGCAGATGTTTGGTGGTAGCTCTTCAGTGTCGAGGACAGATGTCGCCCGGCGGCCAATTTCGTTCATCAGGGCCAAATGGCTGGCACGGCGCTGCTCCCGTTGAAACGCACGGGCGTTCTCAAACGCGCCCGCCGCCTCGTTGGCCAGCACACGAATCAGATCCAACTGCTGAACCGTGATGGCCCGCTCGCGCTCGAAATTGGCCACCGACAGTACTCCTTTCGAGCCGTCGGAGAAGGTCATCGGCACCCCACACCACGTGCGGATGGGAGGGGTCCCGGGCGCGAAGGACGAAGGATACCTGGCCCATTGCCAATTCTCCCCAATCAGGAGCGGGGCGCGGGTCTCCGCCACTACTTTTTCCAGCCTGCTCGCCTCCCTGCCAGCCGCCGGCCCGCTATGGCCGCAGTGCTCGAACGGCACGGCGATCTCCAGCGGCCTCGTGGGCGAGTCCTGCATGGCAAGCGCGAAATCACACCCTGGCAGCAGATCCTTCATGTTCTGCCGCAGGGTTGCCACCTGCCCGTGAAAATCGACAACCTCGCGCATCGCCCTGCCCGCTAGATCAAGGGTCTGCAGGTACTTGTTCTGCCGCTCTCTTTCGCGGACCAACGACCAATTATCCAAGGCTGCGTTCATCTGGTTGCCGATGACCACGGCCAGGTGCCGTTCCTCAGGTTTAGAGGGCCTCGGCGTGCGCCGACCTGCCACCAGCGTTCCGTGGATACCCCTTTCCGTTGCCAAACCGAGGATGAGCAACGATCTCCATCCTTCCTTCTTCAGGATGGCCACGAACTCTCGAAATTGAGGGCCGAAAGAACCTCCGTCCAGCCCTTCCGCCCCCAAGTCGGCGACAGCCAGCAAGTTCCCCCATCGGTTGGAAGCGAAGGCAAGATACGCTCGCATGGCCTCGCGCGACAGTTCTTCCACCGCAGGCGCCGACACGCCACAAGCACTGATTTGGCTCAATCCGGCTCCCGCTTCGCCCTCCAAGAGTATAAACCCGTGCTCTGCATCAAAGGCTCTCAGCGTTCCGGCAAGAGCGTCCTCCACGATTTTCTTAAGATCGTTGCATTCGTCGAGGTTTTGGGTGAAGGTCTGGAGGCCGGAAAACAAACTCAGGAGGGATTTGCGCTGCGCCGCGCTCCTTCGTGCCTTTAATCTGACGCCAGCGACTAATCCCGCAAGAAAGACTGGCAGAAGTGACAGCAAGGGCAGGTGGCGAAACAGTTGGGCGACGAAGGAATCTATCACGTCCATGACCGGTTGCCTGCCGCTGATCGGGCGATTATGGCCAGCGCGATGCGGCCTGTCGCGATTCAGGAAGAGGTCAAGCTACTTGGGGCCCCGTCTCCCTCCCGCTAGAGGTTGCACGGTCCCCCAGGAGGCCCCGTCACCGTTCCCGCCTCGCTCTGATGATGACTCCTACGAGCAAGGCAATTGACACCATGAGACCCCAATCAAGCAACGCCATCTCTTCCTTTCGTTGCCGTGATGACACCGACAGTGCTAGTCTCGCGATTATCAGCTAGCAGTAACCTGGATTCTATCCATGAAGATACCAGCATTCAACGGTACTATGGTAAGGTACTAAGGTAATCCCTCAGAACTGCCGTTACCGGCTCCTTCCCGCGCCCTCAAAATGCGTGCGCTGCCTCGGCTCACCGCTTGTCCCTCTGCGACGTATTAAGTTGCAGGTTTTCATTCAGCCTGATCCCGGGGTGTTATGCGGCTCTCCAGTTCTGCCGCCAACACCATTGGTTACCCACGAACCAGACGGCAAAGCTTCACGTCATTGTGGGGTGGAGTTATTCTGCTCCGGCGAAAGAACAAATAACAATCCGTTTCTGCAGTTCAGGCCAGTTCTCTTGCCACATCCTTGCTTCTGGATTTCAAAGTGCACGCTACCGTCGCGACCGGTCCAACGCCTCTGCGCGCCCGCGTTCGACCGCTCCCCGTGCCTCTTGAGCCAGTCGGCTACCACATGCGCAAAGCAATCATCCCGAAAATCTCCCCGGTAGATGATGCGGAATCTGCCGTCATCAAGCTTCTCGCGGGAGACCACTTTGAGCGCACCGCGGTCCGTCTTGCCTTCCTCGTGGACCGTGATCGAGGTTGTCTGGATTCCTTGCGAACTGGTCACTGACCAGCTTGCAGCAGAGGCCGGTGAAGACAGGCGGCCGGCTCGTGAAGCACGCCCGCTATTATTGGTTGCTGCTGGCCGAGGGTCATCTCACGCGGCGACTGTTTGAAGCCATGCTGGACAGGATCGCAGCGTTACCCTGGCCCGCCGGGTAGAGTTCGCAACCGGGAGGAAAAAACCCTGGGAAACAAGCAGGAGGGATGGCAAGGTGTACGAGGACTCGCGGGAAAACGGGTCAATCTGCCGGTTGGCCGCATCGCGACGCGGTCCGCGCTGACTGCTGAGTGGCCCGCTGGCCCTTCCACTGCGAAGAAGTCGTTGACAGCGGGTTCCCGGGGTGTAAAGTAGGACGCTCGGAGATGCTAAAAAGGAAATCTCGGTCTAACGCATTTCCAGCCGACAATGTCTGGCACGACACCGGACCTGAAGCTGCATCTCTGAGGTCGAACCAAAATAATGACAGCAGAACATCTGCACGATCGTGGGGTAGGCGAAGACGAATTCCTGCTTCACGCCGAAGAGCAAATCAAGAAGGTGCAGGAGACCCTCGGCACCTTGAATTGGGTCAACAGCGAGGCCTGGGGGCATGGTAGTGCGCACAATTCACAACTTGCGCGGCAGTGCGGGCATGACAAGCCACAGCACCGTCGTGGCAATTCTGGAAGGATTGGAAAAGAAACTCGGCCAAGCCGATAAATGTACCGAGACCCAATTGAGCGAGGAGGTGAATGCATCACTGAAGAGGGCGGTTGAAGCCCTTCACGCCCCTCGTGCGGAGCCGCAGCCATCTGCAGCTCTGGCCCCGGATGTCAATTCGAACGAACCTGCCCCAAAGCTCCTTACGCCGGCGGCTTTGAAGCGATTAAAGCCCCTCACCATTCTGGTTGTGGATGATGACCCGATCATCCGAAAGATGTTGCGGACGGTGTTCGAAAAGCTGGGCATGAAAGTCGTCAGCATGGAACGTGGAGTCGACCTGCGCCCGGAATTCCTGGCAAAACAAAAAATCGACGCTGTAATTTTAGACCTCCACCTGCCGGATGAAGACGGCTACTCGATCTGCAAACGCCTCAAATCGGAGTCCTCCAGTTGCCACGTGCCCATTGTTTTTATCAGTGTTACGGGTGCGTTGGAGTCACGGTTTTATGGCTGGCAAGTGGGCGCCGAGGATTTTATAGTCAAGCCGGTCGACCCGCTCGACCTGTTGCTGCGGGTGGAGTTCCTGGTGGACCGCAACAGCGCGAAGCTGAAGCAGCAGAAGCAGGTGGGGATATCCTATGACTCCTTTCTCAAAGAAGTGGATAAAAGGGTCACTGCGGCCAATGCAGGGCAAGGAGAATTCGTAGTGGCCTTACTGAGCCTGAAGGACGCCGGCGCGGACGAGCGGCAGAGGGCGGCAGGCTCGATGTTCCTGCTCGACCAACTCCACCGCGGAGACGTCTTCTGCTCGCCCGGAGCGGGATACTTGATCGTCCTGCAGCCCAACAAGTCTCTGGCTTCTGGGCAGCGTGACTTCGAAGGGCTGGCTGGCCGTCTCATGAGCGATTTCCGGGTGGTATGCCGAGTGGGTCTGGCGGAGTGTCCCACGCACGCCGCGACGGGCTCCGACGTCATGGCTGCCCTCAAAGCCCACTTGGACCAGGCGGTCCATAGGGGCGCACGGACAAGCGTCGAGGGCGTGTACTCAGGAGAGGTTGAAGAACTGCGGCCGCCGAAGATTGTGATCGTGGACGATAGTGTGGAGTTTTTGAACTACCTGGAGAACCACCTCGCGGAATTGGGATTCAACGCGATCCTTGAATCCGCCAGCGATCGTGCGCTGGAGTGCATTCGGCAGTCGAGTCCGGACCTGGTGATGCTGGACGTGCTCATGCCTGATCCGGACGGACTCAAAATCCTCGCCGCACTCAAGGCCGACCCTAAACTCGCCGCCATCCCGGTGATGATGGTTTCCGCAAAAGAAGATGAAGAGTACCTGATAAAGGCCTTTGACCTGGGAGCCACCGATTACCTCATCAAACCCTTGCGCTTGCCTGAATTGAAGGCGCGAGTACGAGAAGTTCTGCGCGACAAGGCCGCGGCGCAGTAGGCTCGCCTCCCGCCTGAGACGCTACAAATATGCCCAGTACGCTTAACTCCTTCTGAGAAACTCGGGAATCTCAAGCTGCACAACTAAGCCCGCGTCCGCTCCCCGTGTTTCTTGAGCCAGTCGGCTGGTACGTCGGCAAAGCTGTCTTCCCGGAAATCCCCCCGGTAAATGATGCGAAACCTGCCGTCAGCAAGTCTCTCGCGTGAATACACCTTGAGGGCACCCCGGTCGGTCTTGCCTTCCTCGTGAACCGTGACTGAGGTCGTTTGGATTCCGCGAGGCTCGTGACGCACAGCTTCAGCCGGCCCTAAATAGCGGGAGAATAAGCCACATCACGACGTAGACTTTGGGCACCGGGTCAGTTTCCTGGAAGGACGTGGTAGCCGAAGCAGGTTGCTTGCGAGTGCGCAAGTGGGCGCCCAGGACTTTGGACTGCACCTACTGATCGGTAGGTAAGCGCTGGGCGACAAGGGAGGAGGTATTTCTCCGAGCACCGTCTTGACCCCAGAGCGCAAAGAGATCTTATGGGCTTACTGGGGTCCCGATTCCTTACTTGGCAGAAGCCGAAAACGCGAGCTGCATCGCCTGAACTTGCATCGAGCTTGCCTGGATGTCTGCGCGAATCACATTGGCTTCTTCGGGAGTGAACGCCATGCCTGGGGCACCCGCCAGCTCAATATCCTCGTGGCTCCAGTATGCCCGCATGATTCCAACAGGCGAGTGGTGCGCCTGGTGCAGCAGCACGTGCCCGATTTCATATGCGATGGCATAACCGAAGACTTCGGGACGCGGCTTGCTGACGTAGAGGCGAAACTCCTCGATCTTCCCGACGGACACTGTCGCAATGTCCCCAATGGCGAAACCCATGGTGTCCCGATCCGCCACTCCGGGCGCACTTTTGAATCGATGCACGATCCTGAGCTGAATCTTCTCGGGACTGACGACTTGCTGGCAGGTCGGATCATCAGTGACCTGGGAGTCCTCGGCACCGCAGGCGTGCCAATCGAGGCTCACACCAGGGTGCTGAAAAACCGCACTTGCTCGCTTTCGAGCTCCGGCAAGGTCACGGGTGGCTTGCGGGACGTAGTTGAGCAAAAGCACGGTAATTTCCCGGGGTGGTGCTTCTTCTCCATCGATCTGGTCGATACCGGCTGCGGCCAACTTGCGTTAGAGCACGCAAGTACCGGGTCGGTTTCGTTTGAAGCATTATGAGTGGCAGGCTGGTCGGAGTGCCATGGAGTTGGGTGCCTTGTCCGGAGCGAAGCCCTGCGAAGGCTTAACCGCCTCCCTTGGGGGTTAA
>Ga0181518_10001488_pt1 | contig 24024 bp, 22 predicted proteins | sample PEATcosm2014_Bin_28_FD_119751 | JGI IMG/M metagenome (GOLD analysis project Ga0181518, IMG submission 119751) | Peatland microbial communities from MTU Mesocosm Facility, Houghton, MI, USA - PEATcosm2014_Bin01_60_metaG | ecosystem: Environmental > Terrestrial > Soil > Wetlands > Peat | place...
ACCCGAGCGCGGCGGCACGCTTGCCGGTGACCGCGTGCGGTACGCCGCCTTGGGTGGAAGCCTGATTCATCGCTGGTTGATAAAGCCCGATCTCAACCGCATCTTCGCCCGTCGCGCCGATGTCCTGCGAAAGATTTTTGACCCACAAAAGCCTAAAGCCAGGGGATTCTCGAATTAAAACCGGAGCTTTCATCATGCTTTGCGAGACGACGTGTAACAATTCAGAATCAATCAGAAGGAATTTTCGCGACAAAAAACACAGCAGCGATTATGAGCAACAGGACAAAGCACCCGAAAAGGAAAATAAACATATCACTCATGGCGCCGTCCTCCACCATTGGTCACCAAGACGCCGAATGAAAGAATCGACGGAACCCAAAGGCCCACGAAAACACCTTGTCCCTTATCCACCAAGAACCACAAGTAAACTGAAAATAAAAAAGAAAGCCCGGCCGAGAGCAGGATCAAACCGTTGCCAATTTTCAAGCTATTCATGGGAGGCGTTCCTTCAAGTGAACTTCAAGATTTTTTTACCAGCTTACTTTCGAGACCACGTTTGGAATCGGTGGGGAACCACCCCGATAATCTACCGGCGGGCGTTACATATCAGGCTTATGATCTGTGAGCCCAGTTCGGGATCCGTTTTGTAGCAGCCTCGCAATGCAAAAGTCTGCATCGTGCTGCAGGTTTTATTCACGCCGCGCATTTTCATGCACAGGTGCTGTGCCTCGATGACCACAGCCACGCCCTCCGGATTCAGGTGCTCTACCAGCGCGTCGGCGATCTGGTCTGTCATCCGTTCCTGCACCTGCGGCCGACGGGCGAAGACTTCGACGGTCCTGGCCAGTTTTGAAAGACCTACTACCTGGCCTCCCGTGGGCAAATAGGCGACATGCGCCTTGCCTATGAAGGGAAGCAGGTGGTGTTCGCAGAGGCTGCAGAACTCGATCTCCCGCAAAATGATGACTTCATCGTGCGTCTGTGTGAACGTGCGGCGCAGATGAACGGCAGGATCCTCCCATAATCCGCGGAAGAGTTCTCGATAGGATTTTGCCACTCGCTTAGGCGTATCCAGCAGGCCGTCGCGATCGGGATCCTCACCTATCGCAAGAAGAATCTCGCGGACCGCCTGCTCAATCCGAGGCAGATCAATCCCCTCCGAACGGGCCGGAGGAACAGTGCGAAGTCGCGAAGAGATGTCCAATGACGGCATTCGGGCTTCAGCAAGCATGAATTCTCCTTAAAAACTGTCAAAACATCTAAATCATTCAATTCTGTCACCATCGTATCGGAAGCGGGCTAGAAGTCAAAGCATAATATTTACGATTTCTGAGTTTAATGACGTAAATTATGGTATTGAAAATCGATGCGGTCATTCGACTTCTGTCAGAATCCGTTGTATAATTCTTCCAAATCATCCAAAAGATATGGAGCACTTGATTACATCGAAAGCATTGGCCGAGGCAATTGGGGCCAGCGAAAGCTCAATGCGGCGATGGACCGACAAAGGCGTGATTCGCACAACTCGCACCGTTGGGGGGCACCGGCGGATTGCCATCTCGGACGCGATCCGATTTGTCCGCGAGTCCGGCACAACTGTTGTGAGGCCAGACTTGCTGGGCCTCCCCGACTGGCCGGCGACCCCGGAAGGCATCGAATTCGGCAGCCATTCGTTGGAACTGCATCTGTACGAGGCGTTGCGCACGGGGGACGCCGCCGCAGCAAAGGGGTGCGTGGCAGGCCTGTTCCTCAACGGTTTGAGTGTCGCCTCTATCTGTGATACGGCTATGCGGAGCGCGATGCAACGGATTGGAGAATTGTGGCAGGAAGACCCCCGCGAAATCCTGGCTGAGCATCGCGCGATGAGCATTTGCATACAATCACTGGATCTTCTGCGGCAGATGATTGGCGAGCCGGCAAGGAATGCGCCCGTCGCGCTGGGCGGAGCGCCAAGCGACGATTTCTATCTTTTGCCGTCAATGATGGCCGCGACGGTACTGGCCGAGTCGGGCTATCGCGACATGAACTTCGGTCCCCAGACGCCGTTGGGACTACTGGCAATGGCCGCCGAGGAGAACAAGGCCAGTATCGTCTGGTTGTCAGTCAAGGTAGTGTCTGATCGCTCGAAATTGCGGCGTGAGATTGTCGAACTTGCAGAACACATTGCGAAGCTGGGAATCAAGCTTGTTATGGGGGGTAGCGGCGTTGATTCACTGGCAATCCGGTCAACAAAGAGCATCCATATCATGCAGACCATGACCGAACTCGCGGCATTCGCCCGCGGAGCGGTGGACCTGCAAAGCGGTCAAAGTCCAGCCCCACAAGATTTCAGGAATGCGTCTAAATGAGAATCGGTCTTACCGGCGCAACCGGATACGTGGGCGGGCGTCTGGCGCCCAAACTGCTGGACGCGGGACATTCTCTCCGCTGCCTGGTTCGCGATCGCCGAAAACTCGATTCCCGTCCCTGGCGATCAAGGACGGGCGTTGAAGTCGTCGAAGCTGATTTGCAGGAGAGAGATCAGCTAACGGCGCAACTTGCCGGATGTGACATCGCCTACTACCTGATCCATTCAATGCAGGCGACCGGACAAGCGTACGTCGAAAGGGACCGCCAACTGGCCAATACTTTTGCCCATGCGGCTCAAAAGGCGGGTGTGCAGCGGATTATCTATCTTGGAGGCCTTGGCGAGTTGGGGGACCAGTTGAGCAAGCACCTGGCCTCTCGTCGCGAAGTGGAGGTTTGCCTGGAATCGGCGGGTGTACCCGTGACGACATTGCGCGCCGCGATGATCATCGGATCAGGATCGGCGTCGTTTGAAATCCTGCGCTATCTTGTGGAGCGACTGCCAGTCATGATTACGCCACGATGGGTGCAGACGCAATGCCAACCCATCGCCATCAGCAATGTACTCAATTACCTCGTGGCCTGCCTCATGGAGCCGCGGACCATCGGCCTGACGCTCGACATCGGTGGGCCGGAGATTCTCAATTACCGCCAATTGATGGATATCATGGCATCGGAGTTGGGGCTTCGACAGCGCTGGATTGTACCGGTGCCGTTACTGACGCCCAGATTGAGTTCTCTCTGGATTCATTTGGTAACGCCCGTGAGTTATCGCATTGCCCGGCCCTTGGGAGAAGGATTGCGAAACCGCGTGGTGTGTCGCAACGACGCCGCCGAAAAATTGATGCCGCAAAGACTGCTGGACGTGAGGGAGTCGATCGCCGCCGCTCTTGGCCAGCTCAAAAATGCCGAATTGGAAACGGCTTGGAGCGACGCCGGCGCGGTTCCGGGAGACCCAGACTGGGCCGGCGGCAAAGTTTTCGTGGATCGGCGCAGCATTGATGTTTCCGCATCCCCGGATTCGTTGTTTCAGGCGATCTGCAAGGTTGGCGGCGGACACGGCTACTATGCCGCCGACTGGCTCTGGCGGCTACGAGGCGCGATGGACCGAATTTTCGGAGGACCAGGGCTGCGCCGTGGTCGGCGACATCCGTCTCAACTCTGTTACGGGGACGCACTGGATTTCTGGAGAGTGACCGATATCGATCCGCCCCATCACATTGCCCTCCGCGCCGAGATGAAACTTCCAGGTGAGGCGATTCTGGAGTTCCACATGAAAACGCAGCCCGATGGCCGCACCAGGCTGGTCCAAACTGCTCGCTTCCGTCCGCGCGGGCTTCTTGGTCTCGCCTATTGGTATGCCGTGCTGCCACTGCATGCCATTGTGTTCAACGGCATGTTGCACGGAATCGCAACAGAGGCGTTGCAGGACACATAATACGGCATATCGCAAATTGAACCAGCAGGCACGGATACCCGACCCTTCAGCGCGCCCTTTCCGACATGCGGCGAGAGAAGCTTGTTCGCTGTCTGGGCCGTGGGCCCGACGCGCTATGGGAGCGCATCGGAGGCTGATGTGATAATCATATCACGAATCGATTTCGTGATAAGAATTAGGCGGTTGAGCCGTCAATGGCATCACCATCGCCGCATGTGACCCCATTGCCGACCTGCGGCTGGACAACACCGTGCGTGTGTTGGTCGACTAATCGCGCCGTACCAAACTCGAACTATTCCCATGCAAAACATGCTAATTTGTGTAAAATATGGAAAGCGTAAAGGCTGATTTCGCAAGGAATTGGCGTTTGCGATTTGGTCTTCGGAACCGAGGGTTGCGTCTTCCGCGCTGACGAAGCACGCCTCCATTGAAGCTCCAGTTTCTTGAGGATCACCACCTGGTTGGCCATGGTCTTCCGTGCTGACGAAGCACGGCTCCATTGAAGCTGTAGGATGTTGCATCGTATTCACCGGTTATCATCGGTCTTCCGCGCTAACCCACCCCGTGTCAGAGTATCGTTACTGAAGCATGCGCCCACACGCCCGAACGCCGCGATGTTGTCCTACGACATGGTTTTCCTGTGGCCGCTCCGCCCGTGGTATGAACGACCGACCTGTCAATGGCTGCGGCGAATCACCATCGCCAGCAATCCCCGCCCGGCCTTGTAGATGTTGCGCGCTCATATCACCATCTCAACGTCGCTGGAAAGCAATGCCACGTCGCCGCGCCCTGTTCGGATTCCTCCACGGCGGCAGCAGCCGTTGCGCAACTTCGCCCGGCATGAATGGATTTCCGCTTTTCGCCAAACCCGCCGGTCCTCCGCTGCGCTCTGGTCGCTCCTATGCGACGCTCACGCCACGCGGATCGCTCGATTTCATCGCCGCTGCGCGGATCGCGATTCCCGTGTCATTCACTGTCGCTTTGGCCTTTGGCCCGTCGCTCCCGGTGCTCCACTGCGCCCCGGCGGCCAGCTCCTCCAAGGGTTCGTTTGTCCGTCAATCGCCTTGCGAACGGACCAACCAAACCCTTTTTAAGAGAGGAGCTTTTTATGTCGAAGCAGAAACCCACCCACAAGCCCGTCGAGGAAGTTCGGATCGGCAGCGTCAAAGCCGCCATCTGGAAGAACGACACCGAAAGCGGGCCGCGTTTCAATGTCACGTTCCAGCGTCTCTACCGCGATGACGAGAAAGGCTGGCGGAGCACCGACAGCTTCGGTCGCGATGACTTGCTGGTGCTGGCGAAAGTCGCCGATCAGGCTCACGGTCGGATCGTCGCACTCAGTCAGCCGCAGCGGCCGCAGGAACAAGCGAAGTAACGGTCAACATCGCAGGTCCGGTCGGGCATCCGTTCCCCGACCGGACCTTTTCATTCCAACTGCTGCCGATGCAATTTCGGGCTTGCAATCGGTGAATCGTCTTGGCGAAGCCGACGATAAAGGAATGTGCGGATTGTCAAATCCACCACGATCCCCCTCTGGTCCTTCCATGCTCCGGGCTTTTCCCTTCTGGACGGTCAAGTAAAGCCCCACCTATCCGGCTATCGCGACGATTTGCAAATCATGGTGGCGTATGCGGAACTCAAATCTCGGCTCGGGACCCACCAGATCATTTGGTGTTACACCCGCAAGGCGGATTTTCGAGAAACTTCGCGCCAAGTGGTCGAATGGGCGCTGCACGTTCCAATGCAGAACATTCTTGCATTTTACGACAGTGTTGTGTGGGCGCGAATCATTGGAAAGACGCCATGCATGTTGCCCGATGACCAGCGGCGTCGAATCCGCGCTGAAGCGCTCGACAGGTTTCCGAATGATCCGCAAGGGAGGCATGAGTTTGAAGACGCAAGAACCACCGAAATCTGGAACGAGCCTGCGCCTCATGGCGGGTGGTGGAGTAAACTTTTCGTGAATCGTCCCGATCGTGATGGTATTGATGCCTTGATTTTCCACCCTATCGACCATTCCTGGCTGCTCAGCAAGACACTGCGGGGATCGTAGCCTTCCTTCATAAATTGGTGGCGCGCTGTTCTTCGTTTTCGCGCGCAGAAGAAATGCAAAAATGCAACGCAGAAGAGAGGGCCTACAGGACCGGCCCTCTCTTCCGCACCTTCTCTCCCGTCCTAAATCCGGTGTGATTGACTGTCGGAAACAAAAAGGATGGCGCCGGGAACATGGGGTGGAAGGTAGGCCCGCTGTTTTTGAAATGCCGCACGCGGCCAGATAGAGCGGGCCTACGGCACGTCTAGCTCGACTCCGCTATCGAAACGCCACCGGCCGGGTACGGCCTTGCCATGCTCGGCTCCTCACCCAGAGTACAGGGCTGCGGGCCTGCGCGTGGCATGGCGTTCGTCCGCTGCGCTCGCGTTCCCGTCGCCAGCAGGAGGGATTTCATGTTTTTGACCTCCCGGCGTGCTTCTACCGAAGCCGGGAGGTCAAAAAAATTGCGTGGGCTTTGGGGCCTACGCCTTCCCGGTTTGGAGGTTTTTTCCTTTTCGGGAGGTGCTGTATGGCACACGAGATCGACCAGACGACGGGACGAGCGGCAGTGTTTGTGACGGGTGAGCCTGCTTGGCATCGCTTGGGCACAGTCATCGAACAGGCGACCAGCAGCGCCGAGGCGATTCAACTCGCCGGGCTGGACTGGCGCGTCGAACAATGGCCGGTCCGGGCTTTCGACCCGGACAACAATAGTCAGGAAGCGGGGATTCGGGAGTTTGTGGCCAACGTCCGCACCGACACCAAGGCGGTGCTCGGCGTGGTGGGCAAGCGCTATCGGGTTTTCCAGAACCGGGAAGCCTTTGACTTCATGGATGCGCTGGTCGGCGACAAGCTGGCCATGTACGAAACTGCCGGAGCGCTTCATGGAGGCAAACGCGTATGGATGCTCGCCGCGATTCCCAAGGAATACCGGGCCGGAGCGGACGACCTGATTAAGCCGTATGTATTGCTCACCAACACGCACGACGGCAGCCAGGCGCTTCGGATGATTCCCACCACCGTCCGCGTGGTTTGCCAGAATACGCTGAATCTGGCCATGCGGGAAGCGGGCATGGACGGCTTGACGATTTCCCACCATCCCCGGCTTGAGACGCGCATTGCCGAGGCGCGGGCCAAACTCGGCATCATCGCGGCCCGGTTCGATAAGTTTGACGAGGAACTCCATGCGATGCTGGCCAAAGACGTGTCTGTGACCGAGGCATCGGGCTACTTCCGGGGTTTGGTGGGCGCGGATGTTCCCGGCGGTTCGGAGCGGCAGAAGAAGAACCGCCAGAAGGTTTTCGGCCAAATGCTGGCCAACTTCGATAACGACCGCAACACGCTCCCCGGCATGAAGCATACCGCCTGGGCGGCGTACAACGCGGTCAGTGAATGGGCCGACCATCAGCGGAACTACCGCGGATTGAATCCGGTTGAAAAACTCAATCGTCGGCTGGATTCGGTCTGGTTTGGCGCATCGCACCAACTCAAGCAAACCGCTTACTACGGCGCGTTGGAACTGGCCACCGGAGGCGAAGCCGCACGGGACGCGGCCGAGGACTGCCTGGGCGTCATCTAAGCCGACCCCTCCCCGAACCTGCCCCGGTGGACCCTCCATCGGGGCGGGCTGGGGAGCGGTTGTCAACGTGACGCCGCATTCTTTGTGGCCATTCAACTCGAAAGGAGAGTTTCATCATGGCCAGCTACAACAAGGTGATCCTCATGGGACACCTGACCCGCGATCCGGAGTTAAAGACACTGCCAAACTCGGATACGCAAGTGTGTGATTTTTCGTTGGCAGTGAACCGCCGGTGGAAAGACGCGAGCGGCGGCGACCGGGAGGAAGTCCTGTTCATCGACTGCGCCGCCTTCGGCAAGACGGGCGAGACCATCGCCGGGAATCTGACCAAGGGACGGCCCATCCACATCGAAGGCCGATTGCGGCTGGAGCAGTGGGAACAGGAGGACGGCCAGCGGCGCAGCAAGCATCGCGTGGTCGTCGAGCAGTTCCGCTTTGTGGACCGCAAGCCGGGCAGCAACGGCCAGCCCGCCGAAAGCAATGGACGCGGCAAGCGCCGGAGCAATGGCAAAAGTGCCAGACCGGCGCAGGCCGCAGCCGCCCAAGGCCAGCTTGTCGGCGCAGGCGCGGACATTCCCATCTAATCGAGGTGTCCCATGCGCGAGCAATTGATCCTGCAAACCGACCGGGTCTACACCATCCAGCGCACAGCGCAAGGCGTGGTTTGCACCGTCAGCAAAGGCACGGCCTCAAGCAGACCATTGCCCTTGCGGCTGGACCTGTGGAATCACAGCCCGACCGGATTTGAGTTCGGCTACGGCGGGAGCGGACCGGCGCAGTTGGCGCTGGCCATTCTCGCCGACTGTTGCGGGGATGAACTGGCGGTGGCGTACCACCAGCCCTTCAAGTGGGCCGTCATCGCCCGCATTCCCGGCCCCGGTGGCAGTCTGACCGGCACGTTCGTGCGCGACGTGCTGGCCCGGCTCCAATTCGACCGGGTGGCGCAGCAGTGTCACAACAATTGACCATTCAACCCTACCAACGAAAGAGGTCTTTTATGAATCGCAGTTTTTCCCAATCTCGTGACGTTCAGATTACCGTTTCCCTGTCCAAGCTGATTCCGAGCAAGCGGAATCCCCGGCGCGTCAAGCCGGAACGGGACGCCCACCGCCGCATGGTGGCGTCCATCCGGGCGCACGGACTGCTGGCCCCGCTGGTGGTCCGGGCCGACGACGGCAACGCCGGCGATTTCAAGGTGATTGCCGGCAACCGCCGTCTGGCGGCGCTGCGCGACGTATACAAGGAGGCAGGCCGACCGCCGAAGGTTCCCTGCATTCTGCGCGCCGTGGACGACGATACCGCCGATGCCTTGGCGCTGGCCGAAAACTTTGTCCGCGAGCCGATGCACCCGCTGGACGAGGCCGAAGCCTTCGCCAAACTGGCCCGCGAGGAGGCCAAGGGCGTTGAATCCATCGCCGCCGAGTTCGGCGTCAGCCAGCCCTACGTCCGCCAGCGCATGAAGCTGGCCACGCTGGCCGAGCCGGTCAAGGCGGCGTACCGCCAGGGCGCCATCGACACCGCGACCGCCGAGGCGTTCGCGTCCGTTCCGTCCGAACGGCAGTTGGAAGTCTGGCAGGAAGTGGGCGGCAACCCGCAGCATGCGCAGCACGTCCGCAACGTGATTGCCCATGCGTGGATCGACGCCGCGTCCGCGACGTTCGATGTATCCAAACTCCCGGATACCGCCGTCAGCAAAGACCTGTTTGCCGAGCGGGTGCTGATCGAGCGCAAGGCGTTCATGGAGGCGCAGGCCGAGGCGCTGCTGGCGCAGCGGCAAGCGCTGAGCGAAGATGGTTGGGCCGAGGTTGTTGTCGGCCCGCAGGCCGACGTGCAGGATCGGCTATGGGCGATGGCCGAGGCCCCGCACGAATACGACGAGGCCACCACTGCCAAGCTGGCCAAGCTTGCGGACAAACGCCGCAAGCTGGAATCCAGGCTGGAGGAACTGGAGGAGTTGGACCAACCCGCGTTCGAGGCCGTCCAGAAGAAGCTGGAAGCGCTGGACGATGAGGAGCAGCAGATCACCAAGGATGCTCCGGTCAGCTACGCGGAACGGACCAAGGCGGTCGGAACTGCGTTCCTCATGCTCGACCCGGACGGACGAGTCCGGCGGGAATACCGCATCCCGCGTGGCCGGGGCAGTGCGTCCGGCAATGGGAACGGTCAGGCGGATGGCGCGTCCGCCGAGACTCCCAAGCCGCCGACATCGGATGACCTGCGCGACGGCCAGCTTGCCACCACCTTCACCCATCAGGCGCTTGGCGTGCGCGAAGCCTTGCTCAAGGATTCGGCGACCCGCAAGCGGGTCTTGGCCCTGATCCTGCATGACAAGGTGCGCAGTGAAGCGCTGGCCATCCGGCGAGATGCCAATGGCTCGACGGTTCACGCCGACACTGCCGAAGGGTTCACATCAACGGCGCTGGACGCGCTTCGCCAGCGTCGGACCGAACTGGACCCACTCCACGACAAGCATTACGTCGAGGACCACGCCGCCTATGACGCGGTGAAGGGGCTGTCAGACAAGAAGGTCGATGCCTTGATCGACCTGCTGACAGTCGAATGCCTGATGGCCCACCTGCAACGCCGTACCGAGTTGGTCTGGCGCTTGGCTGGCGAATTGGGTGTCAACGTGCGCCGATACTGGCGTCCCGATGAGCGGTGGCTGTCGGGATACCAGAAAATCCAATTGACGCACCTGATCGGCGAGTTGTGCGGTCCGGTGTATGCCAAAGCCGCCGAGTTGAAGAAGAAAACGGAGTTGGTTGCGGACTTGGCCAGGCTCTTTACGGACGGTGCCGAAGGCCGCTTGGAGGATGCCAAGCTCGCAGCCAAGGTGAACGCTTGGCTGCCGTCGAATCTGCGGGAAGCGCCGCAGGCCGACAGCAAGGAGCGAGCCACCGCCGCATAGGTTGCGCCAGCCGACGCATCAATGAAGAGGCCGGATCGGGACATTCCTGATCCGGCTTCTTTGTTGGCTTGTCCGGCCTTGACGGTCATTCCCAAGGGTGAGGCGTGCGCACCACCGGGTAGCGGACCACCCGCGAGAAGCATTCCGCGATGGCCCGCCAGTGTCTTCCACGCTGCGCAATCCGTAGCCAGGTGAATTGCCACAGGGCGACTTGAACGGCCACGATAACGGTCGCTCCGACGGGAATCCAGAAGTAGATCGGGCGGTCATGCAATAGGAGTTCGGCGAACGCTATGGCCCAAAGCGTGAGCACGCCAACGACCTCGGCGATGCAGAACAGCACCACGACCAAACGTGCCAGTTGCAGTACGCCAAGCCAGAGCAAAAATTCCAAGCTGTCGCCAATCCACCGCAGCATCGCTCCGTCCTTCTCGTTTTCAGAGCCTTGCATCCGTCAGAGCTTCACTCTTTGAAGAGGATGACTCTCGCACCATTATATCGTTAGTCGTTCTCGCCTTCCCGCAACCTCTTTGATCCTCGACACTTTTTCTCAAATGTCTTTGAGTCCAGCCCGACAGATTCCTGTCTGGCTGAATTCAATTCTGTGTGGCCAGACTTGACGTTCGGCATCTGTTTGGTATAATCGGTATGGTGCAATCATATGGTTTGCATAATACTTTTGGGATTAAGAAGGGAAGGCAAGATAAAAGGGATAGCCGTTATGTGTGAGTATTCGCAGAGAGCATCAGGACTTACGGAGCGGCTATGGGCAAGTTACCGCCGCTCCAGAGCGGCGATGAGTTTGAGGCAATCGTTGCAGTATTGGAGGCATTATGAGTCGGCGTTCAGAACGCAATTCAGCCGGAAAGGTTGAGCCGGATCGCGTCGGCAAGATGCACGCCAGGCGGCGGGAGCTCAGCGTCCGCGCGCAGCTTGCACGGAGGCTGCGGGGGTTCCGGGGCCGGGCCGGACAGGTTGGCTCGCGGCCTTCCTGGTCCGGCGGCCGCCGGCCGCAGCGCGTCATCGTCAAGACGCACGTGGCCCGCCACAAGCCGGGCAAGGCGCGGGGCAGCCTGATGCGCCACGCGAACTATCTGGGCCGAGATAGCGCCAGCGCCGACGGCAAGCCCGGCGTCTTTTATGACGCTTCTCGTAGCGATGTAAACGGCAAGGAGGAGGTGGCGGCGTGGGCGCCGGATCGTCACCACTTCCGCATCATCATCTCTCCCGAGCGCGGCGGAGACATCCCGGATATGACCGCCTATGTGCGCGAGGTGATGGCGCGGGTGGAGAAGGATTTGGCTTCGGCCGGGGCCATCGAGGCCGGCACGAAGCTCCAGTGGATCGGCATCAACCACCACAATACGGACAATCCGCATGCGCATGTCGTCCTTCGCGGCAAGCTCGAAGATGGCCGGGATTTGGTGATTCCGCGCGCCTATTTGGCGCACGGAATGCGCGGGCGAGCCTCGGAAGTGGCTACGGAATTGCTCGGCGAGCGCACGGTCGAACAGGCCCAGGAAGCGCGCTTGAAGGAGGTTGAAGCCGAGCGCTTTACCTCACTGGACCGGATGATTGAGCGACATTTGGAGAACGGGAAGATCGACCTGTCCCCCACCAAGCCGATTGGGTTCGGCGCAGACGACCGCCAATTGGTGCTGGGCCGGTTGCAATTCCTGGAAGGGATCGGGCTGGCGCAGAAGGATAAGGGAACGTGGTGGGCACTGGACGAGACGTTCAGCCGATCCTTGCGCGATTTGGGTGCGCGCAACGACGTGATCAAACAGCTTTACAGCCAGCTCGGGAACGAGGCGGGACGAGTGCAGCGCATGACTGGAGGAGCGGAAGTCTCCGAGCCGGTGGCCGGGATCGTGATTGCCAAGGATAGAGCGGATGAGCTGGAAGATGATCGGTTCATTGTCGTACGAGACAGCGCCGGACAGGCGCACTATGGACGGGTCCGGGATACGCCAAGCTACCGGGATCTTCACGTCGGATCGGTCGCTGAATTGGGTGCAGGGACGCAGCGGCGCCAGCAAGTAGCGGAGCAGATCGTGGCTGTCGCCGAAGCCAATGGCGCCGTCTATTCGGCTCAGTTCCATACGGCATACCTGCGCCAATCCAAACCCGACTCAACCGAACGTGACATTGCATGGGCTGTTCGCTCCGCGGACTACCGATTGGCATTCGTCGCCGGGTTCGATGGATCAGGGGTGCGCGCATTGGAAACCGGGGAGTACGCCATCGACGCCGACTCATTCACACGTTTCAGCCAGCGCGGAAGCTCGCGCACGGACGTTCGGGTGATCGCCGAGCATGCGATCGAAAAGCAGGTGGAAGCGCACGCGGTAACGTGGCTGGACCGCCAGGCGTTCGGCAACCGGCCGGATGCGCGGACGACAGACCATCCGGCAGTGCAGGAGGCCATCGAACAGCGCCAAGAGTGGCTGGTGCGTAACGGGTACGCCCAGCGCACGGCAGGAGACGCGGGCGCAGTCGAATTGCATCCCGATGCGCTCCAGCAACTTGCTGCTGAGGAACGGGCTGACGTGGCCGGAAGGCTGACAGGCAAGTACGGACGGCCCGTGGTGGAACTGCCCCAGGGCGGCACGGTCACCGGCGAATACGACGGCACCGAGCATCTTCATTCCGGCAAGCTGGCGGTGGTCGTCACAGAGAAGAGCGTATTCGTTTCGCCCGTTTCAAGAACGCCCGATGTTGATGCCGGCACTACGGTTGAACTGCAACGCACGTCAGCCAACGACACCACCATCGAATTGTCGTCTGGCCAATCTATGGGCCGGGACATGGGCCTTTCGCTAGATGGCCCTGGAGGTGATTGATGACCGCTCGAAACATCACTCTCGCGTATTTAATTGTGCTGTTGGCCGGCCTCATCACCGCCACGCAATGGGTTGCCTATCGGTTGAATTACCATCCGGCCCTGGGCGGATTGCACGTGGGCGCGCATGTCATCTATCCGCCGTGGGCCATCTTTACCTGGGCCCGGGACTTCGGGCCGGACATTCCGCGCACCCTGAGCGAGGGGTATTCGTTCATCGGCGGCACATTCATTCTGGCTACTATATTACTGGTGGGAGCACGCCGGTTTCGCCGCCACATCCCCATCCGCGAACTGGGCAAGGACCGGTGGGCCAGCCAGCGAGATATGAAACGCGCCGGCCTATTGGCCGGAAACGGGACCGTGTTGGGATTCGCCCACAACCGCTATCTCACCTACGACGGGCCTGAGCACCAGCTTGTCTCGGGCGCCAGCCGATCCGGCAAGGGCGTCGGCCACGTCATTCCCACGCTCTTGAACTGGAACGGAAGCGTTCTAGCTTATGACGTGAAGAACGAGTTGTGGGATGTCACCGCGGGCCTGCGCTCCCGGCTCGGTTACTGCGCGTTCTTCAATCCGACGAAAGCCAACAGCGCTCGATTCAACCCCCTGTTTGAAATCCGCAGGGGAGACAACGAGATTCGGGATACGCAGAACATCGTGGAGATGCTGGTCAATCCCACCGGTGCCAAGCACACGATGGACATTTGGGACCAGCAGGCCAGTCAGTTTCTTGTCGCGCTGATCCTGCACGTGTTGTACACCGAGCCGGACCCGTACAAAAATCTGGCGACGGTCCGATCGCGTCTGCTGGATTTCAAGAACACCGCCAAGGCGATGATCCGCACGCCGCACCGCTTCAATCCGCAGACGGGCGCTGCCGAGGTCCATCCCGAAGTCGCTTTGGTGGCCAATGAGCTGCGACGCCAACCGGAGAAGTTTCAGGCCAGCGTGTGCGGCACAGCAGCCGCCTATTTGACGCTGTGGGCGGACAACCTCATCGCCCGCAATACCGCGACCAGCGACTTTCGGCTCAGCGATTTGGTGTGCGCGGATCGCCCCATGACGCTCTATCTCCAGCCGCCGCCGTCGGACGCCCCGCGATTACGCCCGCTGGTGCGGCTGATGATTAACCAGACATGCCGGGCGCTGATGGAGCATTTGGATCGAGACAGCGCAGGCCGACCCAAGAAACGCCGGCTGCTTCTGTCGCTGGATGAGTTCCCGACCTTGGGACGGCTGGACTTTTTCACCATGAATTTGCGGCAGATGGCCGGCTACGGGATCAAGGCACACCTGATCGTGCAGTCGTTCAACGACATCATCGAGCAGTATGGCGTCAACAACACGATCCTGGACAACTGCCACATCCTGACCGCTTTCGCCGCGGCTGATACCGTCACCTGTCAGCGCATCAGCCAGATGACCGGCACGGTGACCGAATACCGCGAGAGCTATTCCCATCCCCCCAGGGGTTTTGGGGCCAGGACCATCAGCCAAAGCGAACAGGTCAGGCCGCTCTTGTCGCCGGGGGACGTGCGGGAATTGCCGGCAGACGATCAGCTTATCTTCGTCACCGGCTTTAAGCCGATGCGCACCAAGAAGGCGCGCTACTACACGGACGCCGCGTTCATGAAACGGGTTCTGCTGCCGCCGGATCAATCGCAGCACCTCAATCTGCCCGGCCAAACGCACATCGAGTGGCTGCGCGAGCGCGCCAAAGCGCCGGAGTTGCCGTTGCCACAAGAACAAGATGGCACTGGCGACGGTCTGCCCTTTGGGCAATCCCGAACTGAGAACATGGACGAAGACGGCGCTGAGAACGAAATCTGGCCGGACGGCCACACGACCGACGTGTGAAATGATCGACAGGACGACAAATTGTTGATGCGCATCTATGGCAGAAAACAAGATCAAGTTCACCGTCTGGCTGCCACCTGAAATCCTTCGGGCTGCCAAAGCGCGTGCTGCGCTGGAAGGAACTACCGCCTCAGAAGTGCTGGCCGCCGCGGGCAGGACTGTGCTCATCGACACCGATCAGGAGCATACCGACGCGAAGGTCCTGGCGGCGGTGGAGCGCGTGTTCGCGTTGATCCAGCGGATTGACCGGCGGCGATCTTTTGACCAGCAAGTCCTCAAGGAAATGGTGGGGTTGATGGTGCAGTCGTTTTTCAACCATACGCCAGGCGTCCCGGAAAAGGACAAGAAAGCCGCGCTGCACAGCGGTAAGGTGCGATTCAACCGCTTCCTCGACACGCTGGCGGCCAACCTGCGCGCAGGCCAGTCGATTATGAATGATTTGCCCGTTCCGATTGAGCCAGCAACGCCAGAGATGGCAGCGCAGACACCGGATTCAACTAACGCGGCTGATCCCAGGCCCGCACCGCTTGTAATTCCGGAGACTAAGCCACCGCCGGCAGTCGCCGACCACAGTGCGCCCCGCGACGAACGAGAGCGATCAAACGAAACGCGGCAAGAAAAGCCTGCGGCAACCGGCACGCGCTCACGGTGGATTTTATTCGGATGAGGAGGAGTATTAACATGACCAGCCACTCTAATGAATCGAGAAACCCGGCAACGTCTGTCCGCACGCGCCAGACCGAAAGCCTCTATCACGCCTTGGGGCCATTGGTATCGGATGCCCTTGCCCGCCCGGACGTAGTGGAGGTCATGGCCAATCCCGACGGGAGCCTATGGGTGGATCGCGCCGGAGTCGGGCGTGAAAAGGTTGGCCACATCGAACAGTCCGCCGCCGAGACGACGATCCGGCTGCTTGCAAGCCATATGGGCGAGACTGTCACGCCGGACCGGCCCGCCGTTGCCGGCGTGCTTCCAAGAAGCGGCGAGCGGTTTCAAGGTCTGCTACCACCGCTGGCGGAACGACCGGTCTTTACAATCCGCAAGCGAGCGTCGGTCGTCTTCACGCTGGATGATTATGTGGCCAAGGGCATTTTGTCGGCCGCTGGCGCCGTTGTGATCCGCCAAGCGGTCGTTGAACGACAAAACATTCTGGTCGCCGGCGGCACCGGGTCGGGCAAGACCACGCTGGTCAATGCGATTCTGGCAGAACCCGCGTTCAAGAGCGATCGCATCGTCCTCATTGAGGACACGAAGGAGCTTCAATGCCCCGCGGATGACAAGGTTGAGCTGCTGACAAAGAACACCGAGCCGCGAGTTACGATGACCGATTTGCTCCGGATGACGCTGCGCCTGCGGCCGGATCGGATCATCATCGGCGAAGTTCGCGGCCCTGAGGCGTTGGCAATGCTCAAGGCATGGAACACGGGCCATCCGGGCGGGGTAGCCACCATTCACGCCAACTCGGCAGCCGACGCTCTGCGACGTATTGAAGACCTGGTCGGCGAGGCTTCGCAGATCATTCCAAAACGCTCGATCGCGTCAGCGATAAATTTGCTGGTATTTGTCGAACGCACGAATGTGCGGCCAGGACGAACGGTCCGCAGCATCGTTGAGGTCCGAGGATTCGACGGCGGCGATTATTTGCTCCAGGAATTTAAGAGCGAAAACTCCTAAATCACGGGGCATTTACAACGGGTTGATGCAAACGGGCGCGGTTCGTCAGACAACCTTCGCCCGACTGCGACATGGAAGGATCGCAAGCGCCGCGGTAGGCTAGTGAAGGAAAGGACGATCAACAACGCAATGCCGCGCAACCCAGCCGAATTCGTCCGGTTTCTGTCTGAACACTACCGGATCGTCGCCGCGATGTGTGGGGAAAGACAGCGATTCAGCAACGATGAGGAAATCGCCGCCTTTATCCGACGCTTCTCGGAAAGAGACGTCAACCCCGCTTGGCGGATCGGCCGGATTAAAGAAATCGGCATTCTGACGTGCGGGACGGGCGATTGGTCAGTCCCGGCCTACTTGGTGCAGTTCTTCCGCGAGCTACAGAATCTTTATGCCTTGGCGACTCCAGAAATTGTCCGAGCATCTGTCGGAGCAATGGACAAATTGGTGCGGGACTTGGAGAAGCGAGCAGAAGGCTTCGAGCGTGGCCCGGAATTCGCCGAGGAAGACGATACCGTCTTCTTGCTTGAACAGATCCAAGACGCGCTTCACGCGATCATTTACAACGTCGAAGGAAATTGCGACCGGATCACGGTGGAGGTGAACGAGTTTCGCAAGATGGAGGAGGTTAACTCATTCGATTCCAAAGCGGACGGAGACATTGTGGCCTTTGGACCGGATCGTCGCCGACCTCGAAGAGGCGCGCGAAGTCAAAGACATAATACTGTGGTTACAAGACAAGTATGGAACCATGCGACCCGACGAGGCGTTCGCGCTCTTGGAGCGTCTTATTTCCCAGCGGCCCGACGCGACATTCCCTCGTGAAGAGCGAAAGGAATACGCGTTTAACGGCCTTTCCGTAGATGCCGCACCGTGGACATGGAGGGTCGGGAGTGGAAACTGAACGGCCCAAGCTCAGAAGCGAAGCTCTTCCTCACAAGCTTGCAGAGGTCTTTCGTTTTCTGCGGACAGGACGACATATTTGCGTAGAAGATGGTGCAAACTACAGGATCGTCGAGCAGGAGGAGGACCGTTACCGCATCGTTGCAGCGGGATGTCGCGCGTCAGGACGAGCATATTCGTCAAGCGGATACTTTTGACCACAACGCCATGAGGCGGGAAGTGACCAACCTTGCCCAAGTGATAAAGGAAAACCGTCGCTTCGTTGAAGACTTCAACCGTACGGCGCTGGCCTACCTCCTGAATGCTGGAATGCACCCGGGCGAAGTGGAAAAAGCGTTTCATGTCCTGCACCCGGAAATGCTGAAATTAATTGTCGGCGAGCATTTTGAGGTTAAGTCTCCAGAAGATCTTATGGATCTTCTCAAGTCAATGTCATCCCATGTCAAACAGCGCGTCTATCAGGATGAGATGATTACCGTGCGGCTTGAGGCACTTCGTGGACCGGACACCCGGATCAATCTTAAAGATGCCGCAGCCGGCCTCGATCTCGACGAACAACGCCTTCGCGAACAACGCCTTCGCGAGTCACAAGAACGGCTGAAAGTCGCGGACGGCCTGGAATCGGCGAAGAGCGAGTTGAAGGCAAAACGTCAGGAGTTGGCGCTGCGTGAAGCGACCCTCAACGATTATGCGATGTATCAACAGAAGTGGGCCGAACGTGAACAATTGGACGCCCGGTTTGCTTCGGCAAGGACGCGCGCCTCCGAGGCTTCAGAACGAGTTCGCATTCTCGAAGGGGACATTCGGCAATTGGAGGCACAGCTCAGGCAATGGCGCGACGAGAAAACCGAAATACAACAATCTTCGAGCACCCTTCATCAGCACCTGTCCGAATTCCGAAGCGCCACCGAGCGCTTCAATTTGTCGCTGGAAGAAGAAGAACCGGACGAGCCATTTCAGGAAACGCATGCGCTGCGCCAAGTCGCCGAAGGGAACGGAGAGCAGATCAAGAAGTGGCTGGAGCGAGATAAGGTGATTGAGCGGCGGCGCGGAGAGCTGAAACGCATCGAAGATAAAATTGTCGAGGAATCAACACATTCGAGGGCACAACGAATTTATTTTGATGATGCTGAACAGGTCTGGATTGAATTGACTGAAAAACGCGAGGCCTTGACCGAGCAGGAGAACTCGGTGCAAAAGCAGTGGGATGACCTTTTCACCCTACTCGCGGCAAATTTCGAGCAGATAATCGTCGGCTGCAGGAATGTCGAAACTGCCGTCCGCGCCTTGAATCGAAACATCAAGTCTTACCAGGTCAGTAACCTTAAAGCGGTGGAGCTGAGTGTGGAAAGAATCCGGGCAACCTACGATTCGATCGAGACGCTCGCGAGTAAGGACAGCATTTTTAAGGACCCTGATAAGATCGAGGTGGCCAAACGCAATTTGCGAAACATGATTGAAGGCCGACACATCATCGAACTGGACAATCTATTTGAAATCCGCATTCGCGTTCAGGAAAACGACGGGAAATGGAACGAAGCGAAATCACTTGATGACATCGGCAGCACGGGGACCGGTATCACAGCCAAGGCGATGATCTTCATTCAATTGGTGCGGGCAATCATCGGGAATAACGAAATTGGCCTGCATTTCTATCTTGACGAGACCGGCCAGCTCGATGACGAAAATCTCAAAGCCACGACGGCCATGGCTGTATCTCGCGGAATGGTTCCCATCACCGCTCAACCAGGCGTGCGCATGGAATCGCTGGCCCATCCCACAGTCACGGTGTACACGCTGGCCACGACCGCCATGGGACGGTTCTTAATCGACGGGTATCAAACGTATCATGCCCAGCGCGCCGCCATAGCGCCGGGAAAGGCAAGCCATGAACAGAACCGAATTGAAGTTCTTAAAGAGCTTGCGTGATGCGCCAGCCGACGGTCTTTCGTGGTCGCGAAGGCCAATTTCATGCCAAGACCTTTTGACTCGCTTGTGCACTTGTGGAGCAGTCCAGATTGTGCCAGGCCGTCAAGGAAAGCGATTGCGGGTCGCAGATGCAGTGGCTTTTGCGAAAGTGATTCAGACCGCTTCGCCGCTAGGATTAAGTGCCCTGGAGCACTTGCCAATGAGTCGCGCCGATGCGGTTCTACACCTGGGCAATGCAGAATCCGTCCGCGCCGGAAATGTTCAAGGCGTCTTCGTTAGAACGATAAAACCCAATGTTGTCATTCGGCGCAATGGAAGTGCCGAACTCCTGGACGTGAGCTTCTTAACTGCGCTCTCCGGAGGTGCAGCGATTCTTTTGGCTGAGGAACGTAAGTGGGAATTTAGCGGAACGATTGCAACGATCGAAAACGAAGAGGCGTTCTGGCGGCACCACATGGTTCTGCCGGAGATTGACCTAGCGATCTATGTTCGGGGGAAGATGTCCAATCGCCTCCTCCAATGGCTGGCGTCCGCGCCAATGGCCAATTGCCAGATCACACACTGGGGCGATTACGACCCGATCGGAGTGCTGGAGTATGTGCGCCTTCAACGATCATGCATTGGTCGCGTGCGACTGCACGTTCCCGACGGACTCGAAGATCTTGTCGCGCGATTCGGCAAACGGCGCCTCGTTCAATCGGACAAGCAGACCCAAGCTCTATCTTCGTTACGCAGAGTAGCGGGTAACGAGATCGTCGCCCAACTTGTCGAAATGTTTGAACGGCAGGGAAAGGGCGTAGAGCAGGAGATACTGCTCGCTCTGACCCGCCCCGTATAAGGAGGCGCTCGCCCAAGATATCGTCACGCCATCCTGCTGTCCGGCCCATCTTTCAATCGCTGCTGATTGATAAACGTATGCGCTTCATCAGCAGCCTTGGCCAAAACCAGGAGGTCATCGGCCCCGAAGCTAGCGCTCTCCTTCCATTTGTTTTCTCCGTCCTTGTACGACCGGCTGAACGTGACGCAATAGAGCGGCCGCGTGGCATTGCCGTTGTCCATCACGTTGCGCCAGATCGCGGCACGGACAGAGCCATAACGGACGGTGTGAACAGGACGGTTCGCCTTCTTCTCGGTTTGGTTCACGTTGCTGGTTGCTTGTGCCATGTAGCACCTCCAATTTGAGTGTGTAATTAGCTCATTGCGGCAGCGAGAGAATCGAGTTCTTCCGCCGTCCCGCACACGATGCGCTCTGAGACCGGAACGAACTCGGCCACGCCTAATTGTTTGAGGAATCCGATCCGGGGCTCACGCGCCAGACCGCGCTCAGTCGCAATGCGCACGGCTTCGTCGTAGGTCGGCAACGCCGGCGCGATTGCATCGTGCGGCCGGATATCCGCCAAGTCCGTGAGAATCGTGACGACTCGAATCGTCGTCGGTGACGATTGCCGCTTGAAAACGGCAAAGGTTGCGGTGGCGGCGATCATGGTTGCTCCTTCGGCGCCGGTGCCAGTGAAGGCGCGGCGGGCTGTCGGGGAGTGCGTGATCGGGCCTTGAGGCCGTATTTGGCAATTTGGAATTCCCGGTCGCCGTCCATGAAACGGCGGGCCATTTCGCGGACTAGATCGGCTTCCGACACGTCCGCGCCATACGCCTGTTTGTAAAACGCCTTATAGCGCTCCAGGTCTTGCGCCAGCTCGTGATTAATATCTACGGTCAACTTCACGCGAGTTGTCTGGTGGAACGGATGCAATGCAATCTCAGGCATGGGTATCTCCGTCAACGTCAAGGGACATACGGTTCCAGGATCATGTCTTTGTTCACGAGGACGCGCAGGGGCCAGCCCTGCCGGATAGTGATGGTCGGCTGCACGTCGAGTTCGCGGTCAATCACTTTCTCGCCGATCCGATTGACTTGTTGAGCCACCGTATCGCCAACCACGTCTTGGCCGTTGTTGCCGCTGCTGCTATTGGGATTGCGGGCGAGATTGCCGCCATACGCGAGGGCCGTGGTCAGCGCCGTGGCTTCCGCGAGCTTGTCAAGATGGTAATCCACCTTGTCTTGTAGGCCGGCCATTCCCGTTTCATCCGTGCCAGGCATTCCATCCAACACAATTGAGTTGCCGTTGGGGTAGATGAGCCGCTGCCAGATAACAAGCGCGCGGTTCTGGCCATTGGTGATCACGCTTTGATATTTGCCAAGCAACTTCGATCCCTGGGGAATCAACAGATAATTGCCGGTGACAGTGTCGAAGACGTTTTCCGTTACCTGGCCGATCACTTCACCGGGAAGATCCGTGTTGATCGCGGTGACGAGAGCGCCGGGGATGATGCTGCCGGCCTTGAGCTCATATTTGGAGATCGGATCGAGGAGCGGCTTGGACAGGTAAGGCTCAACCGCCGCGCCTTGAGTCAAAAATGCTTCCTTCTCCTGCTGATGATTTTGAACGACGCCACCTGCCGGCCCCACGTCAGCGCTTCCGGCGCTCTGGTCTTGGCCGCTGGCCCCCATCATTGAAATGCGGCGCCCATCAGGCCCGAGCATCATTAGCGTTGGCATGGTGGTTGGATTCCCCGACGTTGCGGTGGACGCCGCACCAGATTTTGCGCCGCCGAAGAGCAAGGGCGAGTCGAGAGCCGCCTGTTGTTCCTTCTGCTGCTGTTCCAGCAACTTTCGCCGCTGTTCAGCCAGATCGCGCATCGCCTGGAGAAGAGCCTGATCTTGTGCGGATGACGCAGCCGATCGGGTTGCAGGCGATGCGATCGTTCTACTCAATCCGTCATAACCAGCGCCGAGACGATTCACATCGAATGAATAGTCCTGCGGCAGGTCTTTCACGGATTCAATCGGTCCTGTTGGACGGATTGCATTTTCGTCGGCCGGGCCGTCTTTGCGGGGAGCGCTATGGTCCCCGAAGCCGAGCATCAAGACGACCAGGCCCAGTGACGCGCCGAAAACGCCGGCGAGCAACACCGCTCGACGACTGATACGAGTCACCGCGAGCCGTGTGCCGTGAATGTCCAGCCGATCTTCGGCGTTGGCGGCCGGTTGTGACGCCTGTTCCACGTTGGAAGTATTGTTGGGAATCATTGCAGTTCTCCCGTCAGTTCTGCGCATTCGCGCGAACAATAGCCACTATTGTCTGTGGAGCTTGGCCAAGGCGCAATTCCGCCTTGTCGAACAGACGATCGACGATGTACCAGTCCCCTTTGACCCGATAGTTCACGAGCTGCGCATCGCCGCTGCGACCCATCACGAACAGCGGCGGCGCTTCGGTCACGGCGACTTTCGGCGGGAATTGGATGTAGGTCTTTTGACCGTCATCAAAGGCGCGCAGCGGGCACCAGGGCGGTATCACCGAATGCTTCTGTCGCAAAATGAAGTAGTTGAAGTTGGCCTTGGACAGATCCAAACCCGTCGCCACCGTGGCCTGGGCCGCAGCTTGTTGCGCCGCCACCTGATTACGGATCATCACCACGTCGCCGAAGGGATAGTTCCAGGCGATCATTGTGTGGTAGACGCCCGAATTAATACTGGTCAGGTCCAGCGTGTACATGCGCTGGTCGGTCGTGACGAGCAAATTGGTTTGCAATCCGGCTTTGCGCGGCTTGACCAGCAAAAGCGTTTGCGCTGATCCGCCAGAACCGGATTGCACGCTGTCTACGATCCACCGCACCGTGTCACCGGCCGCAGCGGTAATGAGCTTCTCACCGGGGCGCAGAGCGATGGTGGTAACGTATCCGGGCGAAGTGATGGCGGTGTAAACGACGCCCGGCGCGTAATCGTAATACTGAATGGCGTTCAGGAAGCCGTCCATGGTCGGCTGCGTTGTCGCCGCTGCCTTTGCCGCCGCGATTGCCGCCGCGCCAGTTTTGGCGACCGGAGCGTCATTGCCGGCGCCGATGGGTCGAAGTTGCGGACTCGGCACCGGCACTCTGACCTCGACGATCCTTGGCATGTTCCCAAGATCGTCGGGCATCAGCGCCGCCGGTTTCAGCCGCGCGTCCGGCATCACCGGCACGGTCGGCGTTTCGCACGATTCGCACCCGCCAATCGTTAGCACGGTGATCATTAAGCCACACAATAACAAGGGCCTTCGGTAATTCATGGTGTACCTCCGCTGTCAGGATTGTTGCGATCCAGAGCCGCCGGATTGGGCGCGGCGCGCAAACTGTCGTCGCGCATGACGGCCCCCGAAAATTCCCTGCTCCAAGTGAAGTTGGTGACGTAGACACCTATTGGGTTCTTGAAGGAATCCGCCTCATCGCGCGGGGGCATCAACTTCACCTGGAATAGTCCGGTGTATTCCTCGTGCGAGCGTCGGAAACCGTTGGCATAGGTTGTCTCCACCCAGCGCACCTGAAAGGTGTCGTTGGCTTTTTGAAGGATGCTGCTGATTTCCACCGTGCGGGCGGTCGCGCCCTCACCGGGCAGGCTCTTCATCCCGGTGTCCGACGCGGCATATTCGTTCATTGCGTTGACGGCCTGGCCAGCGCGAAACTGGTACGCCTTGGTCCATTGC
>Ga0181518_10001489_pt1 | contig 24014 bp, 21 predicted proteins | sample PEATcosm2014_Bin_28_FD_119751 | JGI IMG/M metagenome (GOLD analysis project Ga0181518, IMG submission 119751) | Peatland microbial communities from MTU Mesocosm Facility, Houghton, MI, USA - PEATcosm2014_Bin01_60_metaG | ecosystem: Environmental > Terrestrial > Soil > Wetlands > Peat | place...
GCATCGTCACCATCGAGCTGTCGTATGAGCTCGGTCTGCACGAACTGGCGCATCGCCATCCCGACTGCGTGGCCTGGGAGACCCGCGAAGCCAACACCGAAGGCCAGGGAGCAGTCTCCATGGACTACTTGGTGCAACGAGCCAACCGCCACGACGCCGACCGGGTGATCGTTGGCGAGGTCCTCGGCGACGAGATCGTCCCCATGCTCAACGCCATGACGGCGGGCAAGGCCGGCTCTATGTGCACCATCCACGCGGACTCCACCGAAGGCACGTTCGGGAAGATCAAGACCTATGCCTCCCAGTCCCCCAAGCACCTGAGCGACAACGCGGCGGCCCAGCTCACCGCCCAGGCGCTCGACCTGGTGATCTTCGTGCGCAAGCGACCCGACATCTCTGGTCTGGCCCGGCGCTACGTGTCTTCGGTGCGCGTGGTGGAGGACTCAGAGGGCCCCCACGTCATCTCGACCGAGATCTTCGCCGAACCAGAGGGCGGTGGACCGGCGGTGCACCACCTCTCCATGCCACCGGGACTGCGCGATCGGCTGTCGGACTTCGGCTACGAGGCCCCCCTCCACCAGGTGTACGGACGATGACCCCGGTCGTCGTACTCTTCGGGGCGGGCGTTGGCGTGGGCCTCGCGCTGGTCATTTCGGGCATCTGGTCCAGCGCTCGGCCGGCCGGGCGGCTGTCGGTTACCAGACGCATCGATCCCGCCAACCGACAGGCCGCCGCCTGCGCCCTGGTACTCGCCGCTGTGGTTGGGTTGGTGACCCACTGGCCGGTCGGCGCCGCCATCGGCGCCGCTGTCGGCTGGACACTGCGATCCGCACTCCAACCCACCACCTCGCGCCGTGTGGTCGATCGGCTCGAGGCCCTGGCCGCCTGGATCGAGGCGCTGCGCGACAGCGTGGCCGCCCACCGCGGCCTGCTCGCCGCCATCGAATCCACCGAGCGCAGCGCCCCGCCGGCCATCAAGGCACCCGTCGCCCGCCTGATCGTGCGCATCAAGACCGGCACTGCGCTCGATGCGGCCCTGTACGCGTTTGCCGACGAGCTGGGCGACGCCGCGGCCGATGAAGCGATCGCCCCGCTCATCCTGGCGGCCCGCTTCGGCGGCTCGGACCTCGGGGGTTTGTTGGCCAGCGCGGCAGCGAGCACACGCGAGCAGATCGCGCTCTGGCAACGCACCGAGGTGGCCCGGTCCAAACCCCGGCGTGACATGCGCCTCGTGATCGCCATCACCCTCGTCTTCACACTCGGCATCTTGGTCATCGGCCACGGCTACTTCAGACCGTTTGGCACCCCGGCCGGCCAGGCCGCGCTCCTGGCGGCCGCCTCCCTGTTCGCCTGCGGGTTCGCCGCCATGAACCGCCTGTCGCGTCCGGTACCCATGCCCCGCCTCTTCGAGAGCGAGGCCACGTAGATGGCACTGATCGTCGTCGTCGGACTCGGATGCGGTATCGGACTCGCCACCATGCTCTGGGGCCTGTTCCCACCACCACTGACGCTCCGGGCCGCTCTGGCCCGGCTCAGTGGGGAACACGCTCCGGCCCCCCTCGACGTCGTCGGCCACCGGGTCGGTGGCGCCCGGCGGATGGCCGGGCACCTCGTCGACACCAACGTCAAGAAGATCCCGCGCCTGGCCGAGATCGTCCTGCCCGACCTCGCCATCACCGGGACCCCCACCGAGACCTTCGCCGTCAAGGTCGTCGGATACTCAATCGGGCTCGCACTCCTCGGCCCGGTGCTCTGGGCCGCCCTGGGCGCCATCGGCATCCACTTGAGCTTCGAAGTCCCGACCCTCGGCGTGCTCGTTCTTGGCGCGGCAGGGGCCGTCAGCCCCTTCGTCGATCTGCACAAGGCAGCCGAGCGCCGCCGCCGGCACTTCTGCCATTCGCTGTCCACCTACGCGTCGCTGGTGTCGATGGCCATGGCGGGGGCCATGGGCTGGTCCAGCGCACTCGAGGTCGCATCGGGCGTGTCGTCGACCGACTGGGCCATGGACGAGATCGCCCAGTCCCTACTCTGGGCGCAGGCCTATCGGAAGGCCCCTTGGGAGGGGCTCGAAGCTCTCGCGCTCCGCTTCAACCTGCCCGAGCTCACCGATCTGGCGCGGGCCATGGCCCAGGCCGGCGACGGGGCCCGCATCCGCGACTCGCTCGACGCCAAAGCCAAGTCGCTCCGCCTCAAGGAGACCTCCGCCCTCGAGGACGCCGCCCAGGCCGTCACCCAGAAGATGCTGCTGCCTGGCGTGCTGCTCATGGCCGGCTACGGCGTCCTCGTCTTCTACCCCGCCCTCGCCGCTTTCACCGGCAGTCACCAATGAGCCCAACCCAACAACGAAAGGAACCACATGGCATCGCCCAACGTCACTCCTTCGAACGACAGAGAAAAGGTCGGGGCCATGGCGCGCTCCGTCTTTCAGTCGGCCTTTGAGTCGGTCCGAGCCACGCTCAGCTTCCTGCGCGCCTATGTGTCCGCCCGGACCAATCTCATTTCCGCCGACGAACGTGGTGAGATCGCCTCGTGGGTCGTCGTCACTGCCCTCGTCGTGGCCGCCGCCATCGTCATCGTCGGCATCATCACCGCCAAGCTCACCAATACGGCCAACAACATCCAGACTCCGTGACCCGGACCGTCCCGCGACGTCGGCAAAGGACACGGGCGCACAGGGGTCGAGGAGAAGAGGGGTTCGCGGACTTCGTGATCTGCCTCCCCGTCTTCTTTCTCCTGGTCCTCGTCGGTATCCAGTTCGCCCTGTGGTCCCACGCCGCCCACCTGGCCCGCGCCGCCGCCGAACAGGGCAGCCAGGTGGCGTCGGGCTACGGCTCGTCGCAGAGCGCCGGCACCCAGGCCGCGTACCAGTTCATCGACACCACCGGCCCGGGCACGCTCACGGGCGCAGCGGTCTCGACCACGACGGTCTCTGGCGGCGTCGCCCAGGTCACCGTCACCGGACGGGCCCAGTCGCTCATCCCCTGGTTCCATCTCAGCGTCTCGGCCACGAGCGACGCCCCCATCCAGGAGTACCGGCCCAGTGGGTAGGCGACTGGGCCGAGCCCGGGGAGAGGAGGGTTCGGCCATCGCCGAGCTGGTGATCGTCGCCCCGATCCTCTTGATCGTCATCGTCCTCATGGTCGCCCTGGGGCGGGTCGATTCGGCCCAGGGCGACGTCGAATCCGCCGCTCGCGCCGGTGTCCAGGCCGCGGTCGTCCAATCCGATCCCTCCGACGCAGAGACCCAAGCCACGACGGCCGCAGAGGGGTCCCTCGCCGGTGCGGGGCTCACCTGCACCGCGCCGGTGATCAGCGTCGACACGTCGAACTTCGTGGCCGGGGGGTGGGTGTCGGTCACCGTCACCTGTGTCACCAGCCTGGCTGACGTGTCGGTTCCCGGGGTCCCCGGCGCCAAGACCTTGACCGCCACATCGATGGCCCACATCGACCCGTTCCGGGCGATCTCAAACCCGGCAGTGTCATGACGGGCAGTCTCGTGACGGAGAGCCTCGTGACCGGCCACCTCCATCGGGTGCGGGCCCGCTGGAAGGCCCGCCGGCAGCGTCCCGAGGACGGGTCGATCCTGGCCATGACGTGCATCTTCATGACCATGTTCCTCGCTCTCGCCGGCCTGGTCGCCGACGGCGGCCACTATTTCGACGCCAGGCAGGCTGCGGCCTCCGAGGCCGAACAGGCCGCCCGGGCCGGTGCGGGCTCCCTCGACGTGAGCCGGCTCCACGCCGGCACCGTCGCCCTCGACCCCAACACTGCGGTCGCCACGGCCGATAGCTACATGGCCGCCTCCGGTCAGCCGGGCACCGCCTGGGTAAGCGGCAACACCGTCTATGCCCAGATCAGCTACCGACTGCCGACCCAGCTGCTCGGCATCATCGGCGTCGGGAGCTTCCAGATCAACGTGACCGAATCCGCCACCGACGTGAGTGGCGTCACCACGGGAGGATGACCATGCCCACCACGACCCAGGCTCTGACGCGGCCCAAGATCCGCCAACTTGTCGAAGGGCTCGGCGCACTCGTTGTGCTCGCCGGCGGACTCGTCGGGATCCCGGCCGTCCTGGCCGCGACCGTCGGCTGGCCCCTCCCTCACCGCCTCCCCGGCAGTGGCCAGGTCGCCGGCGCGCTGCGCACCCCGATCCCGGGCTCGTTCTGGCCCCACCTCTTCGCATCGTTGGCGTGGCTGGCCTGGGCCTATTTCGCCTTCTCCGTCGCCACCACCGCAGTGGCGCACGTCCGTGCTCGGAATGGGAATCGGCGCATCCCACTCGGGCGCCACAGCGCCGCGGCCGCACTCGTCTCAGCTGTCATCTCCGCCGCCATCGTCCTCGGCCAGCTGCGCGCTGTGCCAACCGGGCGCGTCAGCGCCGCCGCGCCCGCGATCACTGCGGCCCTCGCCACCACCACCGCCGCACCTCCAGGCGTCACAGTCACTGCTGTTAGACCCACTGTGCAGCTCGTGGCCGACACCGGATCAGCGCTGAATGCACAACCTGCCACGGTGACCCACACCGTGGTGGCCGGTGACACCTTGTGGGGCATCGCCGCCACGTATTGCGGCAACGGCGAGCAATGGGAGGCCATCTACGAGGCCAACGTCGGGGTACCCCAGCCCGGTGGCGGAGCGCTCAGTGACGCCCACTGGATCTACCCGGGTTGGACCCTCGTCATCCCCGAACCTGTCATCCCCGACGTCGCCCAGCCCGTGCCGGCGGTACCCGCCGCTCCACCCGCACCCCACGCCACCCCCGCACCGGCTCCGGTCGTCCATGCCATGCCCGGTGGCAACCAACACAGCGGCGTCCAACCAGAGCACGGCGCCAGCACCCACGACACGAACAACGCGGGCAGCCCTCGGGCGGCCGTACACGGCTCACCGGCGACGCAACACCCCAGCGCGGGCTCGGGCGGTCCACACGATGTCCACAAGCCAGCGGCCCGCCACGTCACGTCAGGCGCGCATGGCGACGACGTCGGTCTCCTCGCCATCGGCGCCGGCATCTTCGGCCTGGCCGCCATCGGACTTGTCGGCGCCCTCGATCGCCGGCGGCGCCGCCAGAGCATGCGCCGGACCCCCGGCAGACGCATCCCCCTCCCCGCTCCGCACAGCCCGCTCGCCGACCTCGAGCTCCAGCTCCGTCACTACGCTCGAGCCGACGGCCTGTTCTGGCTCACTCGCCTCGGTGACCTCCTCGCCCACGCCGCCGACCGGGCGGGCGAGCCTCGGCCCGCGGTGCTCGGCGTCGAGGTTCACCCTCATGGTCTCGACATCTTCGTGACAGAAGAAGCGGGCGAGGCTCCCGCGCCGTTCGAGGTTCGGTCGGGGGAGCGAGGCATCTGGCACCTGCCCGTCACCGCCGACCCCGGAGTCCTCGACGACACGGTTGTGAGGGAACCGGTTCCCTTGACCTTCTTCAGCGTTGGCCAGGGCATAGACGGAACCCTGCTCGTCAACCTCGAGCAGTACCCAAGCGTCCACATCAAGGTCGATGCCGACCAGGTAGCCAGCACTCTCGCCGCCATCGGCACCGAACTCGCTGCCTCGACCGGGTCCCATGCGCCGAGGGTCCTGGCCGTCGAATTCGGCCATGGGGTGATCGACCGGCTCGACCGCGGCATGGTCACCGAGGATCTCGACACGGCTCTCACCCACATCAGGCCAGGGGAGAGAAGCATCATTTTGGTCGACGCCGCCATGGTCAGCGGCCAGCTCGCCGAGCAGGGCGGGGCGGCTCTTCACCTGGTCACCGCCGGCCCTCTCGCCCCGGCCGGTGTCGGGCTCGTCATGGACCCGGCCATGCCGAGCTTCGCCGACCAGAACCTCGAGCCGGTCGACCCCCCACACGTCGGCGAATCGACGCTGGCCGACGTCGAAGCCCTCCTCGACCTCGCCGACGCCCCGGCCGACGCCGGGCCCGCCGACGAGCCGTACCGGTGCTTCGACGGCGCGCTCACCCCTCCGGGCGCCCAACCGGGCGACCCGATCGTGCTCGGGCTCCTCGGAGAACCGACCATCGCCGTCGGCGAGAGCGGAGCCCGAGATCTCCTTGACTCCGTGTCTCCGACCGCGGGGACCAAAGCCCGGCGTGTCGTCGAGCTCCTCGTCTACCTCGCAGCCCACGACGGGACCGCCACCAGAGGCGAATGGCTCACCGACGTCTCTCCCGAGAAGGCCCTGAGCGACGGATACGTGCGCAACCTCGTCCTCCTCACCCGCCGGTCCCTCGAGGAGATCACCGGCGACGGCGATCTCCTCGCCTACGACCGCAGCACCCAGCGCTTCACCCTGGCCGAGCGCGTCCGGGCCGACTGGTCGATGTTCCGGTCCCTCGCGGCGGGCGGCGAGCCCGACGGGCTCCGGAGTGCACTGTCGCTCGTGCGAGGCAGGCCCTTCGGTGCCAACCCCGAACCGTGGACGTCGGCTGCGGGCATTTCGTACGCCATCGTCGCCGAGATCGTCGACGCTGCGGTGGCCCTCGCAGAACTCGCCCTGTCCGACGGCGACGCGGCGCTCGCCACCTGGGCCGCCCGCCAGGGCCAACTGGCCGACCGCTACGACCAGGGCCTCTGGCGGATCCTCTTGCGAGCAGCAGGTGACAGCCTCAGCCGAGAGAGGATCTGGCAGGAGCTGAGTGATCTGCTGGCCGTCGACGGCGACGCTGCGGCTGACATCGACCCTGCGACGGTCGATCTCTACCACTCCCTCAGTACGCCCAGACCGTTGCCAGAAGTCGTCGTCCTCCAAGAAGACGACGACGTGGTCCTCCCGACGCGCCAGGCCGTCTAACACCGCTTCGCGTCTCGGAGGGGGGTCCGACGTCGTCGGCTCCCAGCCCACCCCTCGGGTCGATGCCGCCCCTCTTGCCGACGTAGCGATCCACCCAGGCGCCGCCTGACCGCGGTCCTCGCCTCGCTTCGCTGGGAGCGACGAGGAACGGCAGACGTGAAAGGTGTCGTCCCGGGGTCGCCGTAGCGCTCTCTGCCATCGGATCACGTCCGAGATCCCCTCTGGCCCACAGCCTGACCGTTCCCTGCTGGTGCTAAGTGCGGTCCCTTGCCCCCTGCCGTGGGGCCTCTGCGCTGGTGCCACCCTGCCAGAGGTTCGTCCTGGGAGCTCCAAGCCCTGAAGTGCACTCGCTGCGCTCGGGGCTGTTCCGCTCGGCCTCCCTCTGGCGTTCGGGTGCCATCGCATCGGACCACATGGAGGGACTCAGAAATGACCGCCAAGAACAACCACCCAAAACTCATCGCCCAGCTGACAGAAGGGATCAGCCAGCTCACCTCATCGGAAGACTGGCAGCACTACCTTGACTTCCAGAGCCGGTTTCACCGCTACAGCTTCAACAACGTGCTCCTCATCGCAGCCCAATGCCACGAGGCGACACGGGTCGCCGGCTTCAACGCCTGGCGGAAGATGAACCGCTTCGTCCGGAAGGGCGAGAAAGCCATTTGGATTCTCGCCCCCATGGTCTACAAGAACGCCGACGCCGAGGACGGCGAGAGCGATCGGGTCATCCGAGGCTTCAAGTTCGTTGCGGTGTTCGACGTGGCCCAGACCGACGGCGAAGAGTTGCCGTCGACCTGCACTCGGATCGAGGGTGACGACCCCGCAGGGCACTACGCCCAGCTCGTCACGGTGGCCGAATCCATCGGCTTCAGCGTCGAGGACCACGAGTTCGGCGGCTCCACCAACGGTGACTGCACGCATTGCGAGCACCGCATCCGGGTCGAGACCCACAACACCGGCGCCCAGCGGGTCAAGACCCTCGCTCACGAGATCGCTCACGCACTCCTCCACGAGAGCTACGACGACCGGGCGCTGGCCGAGCTGGAGGCCGAGTCCACGGCCTACGTCGTCTGCCAGGCGCTTGGGATCGACTCGGGCGACTACTCCTTTGGGTATGTCGCAACCTGGGCCGGTGGCGGTGAGGAGGCCATCGCCGGGATCAAGGCATCCTGCGAGCGAATCCAGAAGACGGCGGCCACCATCATGGGGGCCTTCGAGCCCGCAGAGCAGGAGGAAGCTGCGTGACCCACCCTCCTGCGATACTGCCCGCATGGCAGAAGCAGGAGTCTTGGAGTTCACCTTCAACGACCAGCCGATCCGTTTTCGGGTCGGTGAGGTCGAGACGAAGCCCTCCCCGTTCACCGGACGTGAGCTGCGGACGCTTTCGACCCAGGTAACCATCTCCCCGTCCGACGCTGACCTCGTCAAGGCGTTCCTGGCGACAGCACCGGTCACCGCGGCCGACGGATCGTCGTGGACCGGCAAAATCGACATGGAGTCCTACACCGATGACGGGCCGCACTCCTTGACGATCAGCTGGAAAGAGACCGAGCAGCTCATGGCCGACGCAGTGGAGTTCGAAGGGCTCACCCTGACACCGACCCGCTACGAGGAGCGAGAGAACGAGGACGGCACCATCTGTGTTGCCTTCCAGGCGAGGCTCACCCAGGAGGATACCGGCACGCTCCGGTCCCTCGTTTCGCCGGGCCACCCTGACCGCTACTTCATGGTTGTTCGGCGAGGTGTCTCTGACGACCGTCGGAGCATGCGATTGGGGCGCATCCTGTGGCAGCAGCTCGACGACGGCGCTATCGGCAACGACGTCACACTCGTTGACGAGGCCTTCGATGCCTCAGACCACAACAACGCCGTGCTCGCCCTTGCTGGTGAACCGGCGGTCAGCAATCTTGTGCGGCAGGTGTCGTCTTTGCTCGTCCAGTTCGAGACCTTGATCGCCGAACTGGAGTCCGCTGGCGTCGTTGCTCCAGAAGTCATAGAGCGAATCCGAGCGTCTGCCGAGACTCTTACACCGAGTCGTCGCCACGTCTTTTTTGAAGTCGCCGATCTGTCCAAGTGGTAGCGCCCCCCCGTTGCCCGAATCTCCCGGCTCTCTACTCACCGGTGAGTCGATTCCCTTGTGCCAGGGCCCTGCTGAGCTTCGGCCTCTCTTGCAGTCACCGTCTATGAACGCACTACTGTGACCGGATTGTATGTACACAAGATCGTCCGAGAGGGCGGTCAACGTGCGTGGATCGGGGTCACGGACGCCATTGGCGAGGCCACGCCCTAACGTAGTTCGGTCCCTTTTCACCCAGGAGGTGAGCGAGGTGCACCAGACGCTGTGGCGGGAGGCATCGTGTGTGTTTTCCGATCCTTCCGGGTACCCCGTCAATGCCCACTTCATCCACACAATTACGCCGGTGGTGGCGACTTCCGCTGCCCACACTGCTGGTCCGGTCCAGACAGCTAGACCGGGTAGTGCTCTCCGAACACCTGACCGTACGCCTTGTGCATCCCAGCAAGGTCATCGCCATCCGCACACTTCTCGGCACGCGCGCACCGCTCGTAAGCCGTCGACACCTTGCTGACAGCCGAGTCCAAGGCAGTCCCATGGAGGTATGCCGCCACATCGCTGCTGGTCCCCGCCGGATCGGCGAGCGGACTTCTCAGCTCGGTTCGTGCCTTGTCGAAGAAGTAGCGAGCACTTACCCAGTCGGAGGACTGGGTGTTCTTCCACAGCCACGACTTACCGAAGATCGACCAGGCGAGCACCTCAAGGTGGAACGATCGCAGCGGACCGCCGACGGTTCTGTTCCATGCCTTCAGCTCCTTGATCCGAGGAACGAGGTGCCCACCGTGTGCACGGTTGGCAGTGGCCGAAAGCTCAACGTGCTTCTTGGGATCGGTCGTGATCCAGCAGTCACTTCCCGAGTCGCATATCTCGAAGCCGTCATTCCATGTCCACCACGGGAGGACGAATGCAGGGACAACGTCGACAACGAAGTCAGTGAATGTGATCGTCACGGCCTGACCGTTCCGGCTAATTGCTGGTGTTCGGGAGTACTCGTTGACGAGTGCCTTCTTGACCAACTCCAGCACTGCACGTGGCCCTCGGTCCCGATATCCACGATCCAGGAGGACGACGATGTCAACGTCTGCACTCTCCAGCGGCCCGATGAGCGTCTGGCGTCGATAGGAGCCAGTCAGAAAGTCATTAACAACCGTGAGCTCGTTTGCGACTGCAGTCCTAACGTTCTTCTGCCGGGTGGCGACAGTCCTTTCTTGGAGCCCGGTCAGCTCCAGATTGCTCCGTAGCTCCTCGAAGGCTTGTTTGCGAGTCAGCACGCTCACGGGTACCCGGGCTGCCTTCACTCAGCACCCGGTGCACCGTCAACGGGCAGAGCCGTCAGAAGGCGAGCCGCCGCAGCTCTCATTGCCTCCTCGTCCTGCTTCCTCCGAAGCCGGTAGATGAGCTGAGGAATCTGGATGCCTCTTCGTCGAAGCGCATACGTTTGGTCCTGAACCTCCCGGCAGTCCTGCTCCGACACGGAATCAGCGTTCGCTACACCCTCGTTCCAGAGGTCCGTCGTCTTCCGCTCGAGTGCCTCCTTTGCCTGTGATTGCTTGAGATGACCACGAAACAGGTCGATGGTGTCGAGGAAAGCAGGCTGCGATGGCAGAAACACCTTCACCAAGTAACCGGTGAGCGTCACGTGTGCCGCTGCAGTCATGATCAACCCGGCGACAAACCAACCAATTCCCAGCCCGAGCACAAAGATCGCGTACCAGTAGTGTCCTCGTCGTCCCCAGACGGCGCTCGAGCGTTGGCACAGGATCACGTTGAGAGGCCATGGAGCCACATCAGCTTCCGGATACCAGTCCCGGAGCGCGGCCGCTCTCTTGCCCTGAATCTTCTGTGCTGCAGTGTGGATGTCTTCTGGTGCTTCCTTCGGTCCGGCGAGGCCATCGTTCCATTCAAGACCGAATACCTCTACGTCGAACTGCTCCTGAATCGTCACTGCCTTCTTCACGGAGCGGTCCTCGAACCACGACAGGATGGTTCTTCCCACCAGTACCCACGCACCTGCGAGGGCTCCAACGAAGTCCCCCCAGCCGGGCTTCCAGAAAAGGATGACCGGTGCAAGAAGGGCAAGGATCAACGTGCCCGCCACTCTGAGTGCGTGCAACCGCTTCGCCCGAAGGTAGAAGTGAGTGTCCGCACGGAGAAGCTCAATGCTCTCGGCGCTGTTCTGCCGTTCGGAAATCGATGGGTGGACGGGCATCGCAGGAACCACCGCTAGATCGGCCGCCCAACTGAAGCGCTGGGATGGCTGATCTCGGGGAGATCCTGGTGGTTCACGGACGAGGCATCCTCCAGCTAAAGAGTCGCCGCCACTCCTCAACTGCAGCTCGCTCCTGGCCGTCATCTTCGAGCCGAATCGCCTGCTCCGCGATCTCCAGGGCGTCTTCGAGTTCCTTGGCGGCCTGGCTTCGCTCGCTCGAGCTCATCGTGTTGACGTCTGGACCGAGTCCGGCTGGGTCGGGCCAGCTGTCCGCTACACCTTCTGAGGCACTGGCCAGGAACCAACGGACCTCGTCTTGGTACCTTCCAAAGGGTTCCTTTACCAGTTCTTGGGCCATCACCTCGATCAAGAACGAGGGTGTCACGGGGTCCCCGAGTTCACGGTTGATGGCCTTCAGCATTTTCACGAGCGGGACGAACTTCCCGTCACACTCCTTGTTCTTTTCCGTACTCATCTCGTGGTGCTTCTTGGGGTTGGTGACGATCCAAGTGCCCGACCTCGTGTCGGGAATCTCGAATTCATCGGTTGCACGCTCGAACGCGGGGACGACGTCGAAGGACACGATGTCGTCCCCCGACCCGAAGATCACCGTGCATGCCATTCGATCCACGACGACGTTTTCGTACTTGGTACGCAGGACCGCAGCCAGCTTGTTGAGGATGGCACTCGGACCCTCTTGGCGAAGGTTCCCTTGTGCTCCGTCGGAGCGGATCACAACGAAGATGTCCACATCTTTGAGCGGCTTCGTCTTGGTCTCACGCCGGTAGCTCCCTGTGAGGAAGTCCGCCTGAAGGTCCCACGACTCCCGGACGTGATCTCGAATCTCGTGGTGACGACGCACGGCGAGCGCTGACTCGATCGCCGTGATTTCGAGCTTTCCCTTGAGATTCCAGAATGCATCATCTACGTATCCCATCGAGACCTCCTCGCCTCTGGGCAATTGGAGCCGGTAGTCGAGCAGGTCCTCAATGGAGGTATCTCATGGAGACGGCAGCATGTGGAGCTGAACCCAGAGTGCCGAACTTGAGGGACTTGAGGCCGTCAGTAGAGGCACGGGTAGTGGGATTCCAACCCGGTTGGGGAGTGCGTGCTTTGCGGAATGTGCAGATGAGCCCGTAGGTCGTACCGGAGGGAACCCGTTCGAGCTTCGCCCGGTACCGAGCAAGGGCCGCGCGATCCGCAGTGAAGGTGGCGTCACCCTTGCCTGTCTCCGTGTACGCCACCGGAAATTCGATGATCGGCGCAACAGTGCCGTTCGGCTGGTGACACTCCAACACGACTTGCTGGAGCGATTCTTCCTCGATCCAAGCGGCGATGGCAGCTTCGTCCTGTTTCCAATCCCGGTAGAGGACCGTGACATCGATCTTCAAGTCGGACAAGATGTCAGCGATCGCTCCCATGACAACGTCCGTCAGGTAGGTGGCGGTCTGCGTTCTCGTGTACGTGCTGACGGAGGTAGATGTTGGGCTCACTCGCGCTCCTGTGCTCGTTGGGCCAGAGCAGCAAGATTCAGCACGCCTGCTTGCTCGGCCATTGAAGACTTCGATGTCGATTCGCCGGGAGGTTCATCCGCACTCAAGTGGGACACTCCCGAGACTGCAGATCGCACTGCATCTCCAACGGGGTCCGGAGTAGGGAGGTGGATTGTCCATTCGGATGACGTTGCTCCACCAGGTACCGGACCGAGGTCCTCGTCGAGGTTGGTCGCTGCGATACCCGAGACCGTTGTGATGTTGAGGTACACAGGATCGGCGACGACCACTAGAGCGTGTATGTCCAGGTGACCACCGGCAACGAGCACTCTCCCTACGGTGCTTGCTGCGTCCATCGCTGCAGCGACGTCGCTGGCAACGATGTGTGGTGATCTATCGAGGGTGGCAACGACGAGTTCGCAGATGGCATCCCACGTCTCCGAGGCCCTCCGCTGTGGAGCTGCTGCTACTTGCCTATGCCGCTGCATTTCTGCCTCCTGGGGACGCGCCGATCGTGAGACCTGCTGCAGCTTCTTCGAGCTGAGCCAGGGTCAGGCCGCCCGGGTCGAGGACCGTCTCGATGTTTCTGGTCATGGCATCGGTGATGACCTTCCTCACCTGCCGTCCGTCAGCGCCCACGAGACGCTGAGCGAGCGAAGGCAGTCGCTTCTCACCGGCCAGCGAGGCAAGTGATGGGTACGCCGTGGCGAAGTCGTTCAATGTCTGCGTCAAGATCACGGTGATCGCCTCGGCGTCTGGAAGTGGCACCTCGATGCTTGCGTCCGCCCGAGACTTGAATGCGTCATCGAGAGCTTCGGTGAAGTTCGAAGTGGCAACCGTGACTACATGAGGGTGATCTGCAGCGTTGCGATCCAACGATGCAAGGACTGCGTCTGTTGCTCGGTGGACATCGGCGGGATTCGCCGAGAGCGAAGCAGCGCTACGGGCAACTGTCATCGACTCCACCTCGTCGAGGAGAACCACAGTGGGCATTCCGTCGTCGGCCAACAACGGGAGATGCTCGCTCAGCAGTTCGTAGACCTTCTGCTGGCTCTGTCCATGCTCAGCGCTCATGAGGCCGTGAGGGTTGATCTCAATGAGACGAACCTTTCCCCCCGCTACGAGGGGTGCCATCTCTTGGGCAACGCCACGGGCGAGCGTCGTTTTTCCGGTTCCTGGTGGTCCGTAGAGCAGCACCAGCCCATGAAGGGCCGTGATATCGAACGACAGCTTCGGCCGAAGCTGCAATCCGAGAAGGGCGCTGTGCAGCAGCCTGTCCTTCACGGACCGAGTCGTCACGATCGACCTCCACAGACCGGCGTACCGGGGCTGTGGTAGGACGACGTTGTTCGTCACACACTCAGCGACTTGCACCCTCACCTCGCTTGCAAAGGATATGTGCCCCCATGCGTGTAACATTAGCATCCACCCACAATGAGAGCTATCCCGTGAGCCTTCATGAACTCTGACCAGCCAACTTCTGGGTCCCCACCGGACTACGAGTGGCCCGAGCCCGGTGACCCGGGAATCGAGCGAGAGGCAGCCGGGGACAGCGAACCGGTGCTCGGAGACATCCTCAGGCGAGCACGCCAGCACCAAGGACTCAGCCTCAGGCAGGTCGAGCAGCGCACCGGAGTTTCGAACGCCCATCTCTCTCAGATCGAGCGTGGCGCGATCCGTCGCCCCGATCCGGCGATCCTCATGAATCTGGCCGAACTGTATGGACTGAACTACGAACTAGTTGCCGAATGGTCCGGCTACCTTGAGCCCGAAGGACCTCGGGGCTCGAGTGCGCTAGCGGGCATGGCGCTTCGACTATTCGTTGAACTCGATCCCGTTGCGCAGAGTCAGGCTCTGGAGTACCTCGAGAAGTTGCGGAACGAGACGGTTCACGGCAGCACATAGGACATGGTGCGTGAGGTTGTCAAACACCAGTGAATCGAAACATGCATTTATGAGCCGACCATCATTCGATTCAGGGCAGCCGACTCCAACGCTCCCAGGACCCCGAGCAGGTGTTGCCGACGACGGAGGGCGTTGCCGAGACGGTCGAGATTTGCTACGACCCGTCGCTGTGCATCCATCGGAGGGATCCATACCTTCAGCTCCAGTAAGGCTTCGGGATGGACGCGCTGGCGTCGCGACCCCAGCCCGTGGCTTGAACGAGCAAGCTCTTCCCAGACGCCACGTGAGCGGAAGTATGCCGCCAGGAACTCGGCATCCAAAACGGCCTCGTCCACATCGAAGGTGGGAAACTCATTGGACACGAAGTAGTTGTCGAACTGCTCGGCAACGGCTCCGTATGCTCCCTCAAAGGCGAAGAGCCTGCTGTAGATGAACTGGTGAGAGCGAATCTGGTACAGGGTCGTTGCGGCCGTTGAGGACCCATCGATCGGTGGCTTCTCGAAGAGACCACGACCGAAGCTCAGTATGCCGACGTTTGGGTACTTGCGATCCGTGTCCACTCGGCATGCAATCCGGGAAACACTCATGACGTCAGAGAGACGGACCTGCTTCCACCCGAGAGCCTGCTTCTTGGACTCCGAGAGATCATGCCTTTGAGCCAATGAGGCTGGAGCTGCAGAACCCAGTGTCTCGGCCTTCGCGCACAGCGTACGAACATCTGCAGCACATGTGTTGACGTGATCGAGTAGTTGTGCCGCCTTGCGTTGTTCTTCGACGGGAGGAAGTTGCACTTCCAGAGATTGGAAAGCTGCAATCCCGAGCGTTCGGTTCCGCCCAGCTGATCCTGGGGACGCTCGCCGAATCTGCTCCAATCCGTGGTCGCTGAGGAAGTAGTGGCGGAGGTAGTTTGCATCGGCCGCCTCCGGATCGACCACGTAGGTCATGAAGCGATGCGATCCAATCATCCCGGACTCGGCTTCGCCTGCAAGGCCGATGGCACCCTCCCAAGCGAAGACGTTGCTCAGAACCAGATCGCCGGGGTGAATTTCGAAGACTCGCTTTGTACCGAGTGATGCACCAGTCACAGGTTCCTTGTGGAAGATGCCACGGCCGAAGGACCGGATTCCAATCTCCCGGTAGATCTCGCCTGGCTCAACGGTCACCGGAATCCGCCTCAACACCGCGATGTCTGCGATGCGGAGCGTGCCCCCCATCAATCGAGTGCTCCGTCAATCTCCCTGACAAGGTCGATGATCGCCTGCTCGGTCAATAGCAGCTCCTTCAGCAGTTCTTTGGGTGCACGCTGCGACAGGTCAGCAGCGCGGTTCGGATTCCGGAGGTCGAGATTCCAGCCGTTCTCACGTACGACCGAAGCAGAAACCCGCCAAGCCCGATCTGTCTCCTTTCTCTTTCCCCACCAGGCGAAGAATGGATCGAACTCCTCGAACTGCAGTGGCTTCGTTTTCGTGTACCCCCTGCGCTCGTCCGGCAGAGGGTGCTCGTAGAACCAGATGTCAGTCGTCGGTCCGGATCGATCGAAGAACAGGACGTTGGTCGGGATTGGAGTGTAGGGAGAGAACACTCCGTCAGGAAGCCGGACGATCGTGTGCAGGTTGAATCCATCCAGCAGATCCTGCTTGATCCTGGCTGCAACTCCGTCGCCGGAGAGCGTGCCATTGGGAACCACGACGCCAGCCCTTCCACCGGAACCTCCCGCACCTGGTCGTCGTAGCTTTCGCATGATCAGCTGGAGGAACAGAAGTGCCGTCTCCGCAGTTTGCTTGTCCGCAGGAAAGTTCCGTTGAATTCCCTTCTCTTCCTCGCCGCCAAACGGCGGGTTGGTCATGATGAGGTCAACTCGATCGCGATCTCCAATCTCGCTCATCCGGAAGCGGAGTGCATTGAGCGGATCGATTTCCGGAGCCTCGACCCCGTGGAGCAAAAGGTTCATCTCGCAGAGAAGGTACGGCAGCGGCTTCGCCTCAATGCCAAGAAGGCTGCCTCGTTGGAGGCGCTCTAAATCCTGAACGGTCTTGCACTCCGGCACGAGATGCTCGTACGACTCGACAAGAAATCCTCCGGTTCCGGCTGCAGGATCAAGAACTACTTCACCGGGTCTCGGGTCGACTGCTTTGACAATCATGCGAACGAGCGGCCTTGGCGTGTAGAACTCCCCCGAGTCCCCGGCTGCGTCTCGCATCTCTTTCAGCATCGATTCGTAGAGGTGGCTTAGGGTGTGAATCTCCTCCGAAGAGGAGAAGTGAATCTCGCTCACCTTGTCGAGAACGTCACGAAGGATGTATCCCGACTGCAGCCTGTTGACAGTGCCTCGGAAGACAGAAGCGACGACGTCGCGCCGCTCGACTCCGTCACCCGAACCCTCGAGCCCTCGAAGATGAGCAAACAGCCCAGCACCTCGCTTGCCGTCGGGTCGCACTGCCTCGTCCTGGTTGATGAAGGCAATCAAGGCATCACCTGTCATTGGATTGTGCAGGCCATCTCTCGTTGGCCCCTGAGAGTTGGGAGAGTTCCAGTCTCTCCAGCGATACGGCGAATCAATGAGGCGCCGGAACTGCTTTCCCTCAAGCTCGGCTTCGTCCTCGCGCACTCGCTCCATGTCGTCAAGGAACTTGAGGAACATGATCCACGTCAGCATCGGGAGCCGATCGACGTCGCCGTTGAGACCCTTGTCCTTCCGCATGATGTCGCGGCACGACTTGATCACTGCACGGAGCCGTAAAGCTGTGGTTGTTGATGTCTGCTCCGCCGATGAGCTACGCGGCATAGAGAAGTCTCTGCATCTCTTCGACCGCCTGGCGAAGCTCTGTTGGCCCGCCAAAGGCGACAGCTATCTCGCTTGGATTCCCGTACGACGACAGAGGGGGCAACTTGAGGACGTCTGGAAGCTTCAGCTGATCCAGGCCGTGTTCCGCGTACTTGTCGAGTAAGTCATTGAGAATTGTTCGTGCCTCCGGTCCATACTTTTCAAAAAAGTCCTGGCGAGTCTTTGACAGTCGAAGTGCTCGTTCCCGCCTCGTCTGCAGCGGCCCGTTGAAGGCAAGGTGGCACAGCAGGTCAAGCGGATCGGCGTCTGGCACTCGTGCAACCTCCCCAAGGCGCTGAAGATCGATCCCTCTCTCCGCAAGTGCGTCAAGAATGACCCGCCGTTGAGTGTTGTCTTTCCAGCCTGTCTCCAGCGCTTCAGGTGATCGGTAGAGGGCCTGGACTTTGTCTCTGGCATAGTCGGCATAGCTGACTACCCGCAGCTGCTTACCTTCGGCATCAAGCTCGTACACAACCTGCGCAGCGATCTGCACGCTCCCACCATCGAAGTAGAACTTCCGTGGGGCTGACGGTTCTTGTTCAGTGAACTCAAGAAGAACGATCTCAAGAGCCCCGTCCTCCTCCCCCTGGCTCTCGTTCTCGACCACGGTCTGACTGACGACTTCCCCATCTTCATCGATGATCTCCTCGTCAATGAGCGCAGGCTCGCCGTCGAAATCGGGGTCTGCGAAAAGCCGAGTTGCGCTACCGGTGTAGTCAATGATGTTGAAGAAGAGCTTTCCGTAGTCCTCTCGAACGCGTGTGCCTCTCCCGATGATCTGCTTGAAGTCGGTCATTGACCCGATGACCCGTGCGATCACGATGTTCTTACACGTGGGTGCATCGACTCCAGTAGTGAGCAGCTGGGAAGTGGTCAAGATGACCGGCGCTACCGTCTCAAGTTCCTGAAACCGGCTGAGGTGCCCTCCACCGATCGAACCCTCATCTGCAGTCACTCGGCAGACGTAGTCCGGGTACTGACGAGCGCGTTCTGCGTTGCAGTTGTTGAGAGCACGGCGCATCTCTTCCGCATGTTCCTGGTCTACGCAGAAGACGATGGTCTTGGCGAAAGGATCAGTCTTTGTCAAGAACTCGGTGAGGTGTCTGGCAATAGCCTCCGTTCGGCTCTTCAGGGCAACGGAGCGTTCGAAGTCCTTGGTGCCGTACTCGTGATCTGGTATCTCTCGCCCGAGGCGGTCCACGTCTCCTTTCGACGGCCGCCAACCTGCAGCGTCCACGGTTGTAACGATGCGATGAACTCGATAGGGAGCAAGGAATCCATCGTCAATCCCAGAGCGCAGGCTGTATGTGTAGATCGGGTTTCCGAAGTAGCGGTAGGTGTCTCGGTTGTCGGCCCGAAGCGGAGTTGCAGTCATTCCGAGTTGTGCTGCTGGGCTGAAGTATTCGAGAATCTCACGCCAATTGCTCTGCTCTCTGGCGCTCCCACGATGGCACTCGTCGATGATGACGAGGTCGAAAAAGTCTCTGGGAAACTCACGATAGAGACCCGGTCTAACCTCGTCGTGAGCAATCGCCTGGTACGTCGAGAAGTAAATCTCCCGACTCCTCCGAGCGTCCCCGCCACTGATCTTGTGCCGAGCTTCACCGAAGGGTGCAAACGTTTTGTCCTTCGGGTCATCAACCAGAACGTTCCGGTCGGCGAGATAGAGGATGCGTGGCTTTCGGTAGTCGCCCGTGCGGTTCCAGCTTGTGGTCCACAGTCGCCAACAGATTTGGAATGCGACAACGGTTTTGCCGGTGCCGGTCGCAAGGGTGAGCAGAACCCGTCGCTTCCCCTTGATGATCTCCTCGGTTGCCCGATGGATCGAGATGTCCTGGTAGTACCGGGGAACCTGGCCGGGATCGTGAAAATACGGAGCGCGCACGAGCGGACTGTCTGGATCGACCCCTCGTGCGGCACAGTCGCGTCGCCACAGTTCGTCCGGCGAGGGGTATTCAGTGAGTTCGGTGTCAAGTCCAGTGATGTAGTCGTGTTCGATGATGCCTGGACCGTTCGTGCTGTAGGCGAACTTCAGGTCGAGAATCTCTGCGTAGTCCTTTGCCTGCTGCAGGCCATCGCCTGGCAATTTGTATTCGGCCTTTGCCTCGACGACTGCGAGAGGGCGGTCTCTCAGGTAGGAGAGCAGGTAGTCGACTCTCTTGCGTTTGCCTCGACGAACCGTGCCACCGCTCACGATGATGCGACCAGGAGTGAAGCTCATCTGCTCGCGAATCTGGTCGTCGGTCCAGCCTGCCTCATACAGGCCAGGGAGCACGTAGGTGCGGCACGTGTCGGCTTCGGTCGCCACTACGAGGGTGCTCCGTCGGGCGCACCTTGCGCCGAGCCCGCACCGAGCCCGTAGTGAAACATCCAGGGGGACATGGTCTGATGATACGAGAAGGGTGCCCCGCCTGGCCGAAGGCAGCTCTCGGCTCCCCGAGGAAGGCCGAGCTGAAGCCCCCGAAGACCGCTCACCGTAAGAGTGAAAACTTGCGGGTGGCCGAGGCGGATCAGTGCCCTACGACGCCCCCCACTGTCGTCGCGCTTCCATTGGTCCGGTCACGCCAACGTTCAGGTGCGCATCTCAACGTCTCTCGCAGCCGCTGCCTGAAATCCACTACATGGGAGCGCCCTGCACGCCGATGTTCGACCACCCAACGATGCCGCAAGCCTCAATCCTTCCCCTAATCGTCCTGCCCGCAGTTGCGTCGATCCGGCACGGCCGACCTGAGCCCCCGATATAGCGACGAGTCCTCTCGGGGGCATCAGCTGGGTGGTGACGCGGTAAGTCGTGGGCTCCTCTCGACGTGTATGGCGGTGCTTACGGTCCCATCGTGCGCCCCGTCGCCTCGGCCGCAACGGCGTCTCGGAAACTGGCCGGCGGCGTTCGCTGCGCTCACTGACCTTCGGTCCCGCCGCAACTTTCCGGCCGACCCTTCGGGCAACCGTTGCCCCCTCGTCTTCCCGGTTCGCGTGTCGTGCCCGTAAGCACCACACACGAAAGGAACCACGACATGAACACCGTCACCATCACAGGAAACCTGACTCGGGAGCCCGAGATCCGCTACACCAGGGAGGGCCAAGCTACGGCCCAGCTCGGCATCGCGGTCAACCGGCGCTGGCAGGACCGGACAACCCAGGAGTGGCAGGAGACCACGTCGTTCTTCGACATCGTCTGCTGGCGGGACCTGGCCGAGAACGCGGCCCTCAGCCTCACCAAGGGCATGCGGGTCGTGGTCACCGGCCGCCTCGAGCAGCGCAGTTGGGAGACCGACGAGGGCGAGCACCGTTCCAAGGTCGAGATCACGGCCGACGAGATCGGTCCGAGCCTCCGCTTTGCTACCGCCGACGTTCAGCGGACCCAGCGGCACTCAGGTGAGGTCGACACCCACGAGGTCGAGACCTTCTAGCCCGAGCGAGCGGGCCCGGGGAGCAATCCCCCGGCCCGCTCGCCGCGCTACCGGGCCCTCCACGAAGCACTGCACCTCCTCCTGACCGCCCATGACGGCGTGATCGGAAGCGAAGAGGTGCCTCGTGTAGAGGGATTGGACCCGACGCCGTTCGGCGTCAAGCGGGCGCTGCGGGGCGCCGCCACGGTGGCGGCCGGCTCCGCCGTCGCCTCGCCAGCTCGGCTCGGCCACCGGGCTTCGCTTCCTCGCTCGGGCACGCCCGCCGCTTGACCCCAACCGGACTGCCCGGTCCTTTCGCTCACAACGGAGCAAGGGCGGGCCTTGCTCCGCTCCGGGAGCCGGACCAGACGATCAGGAGGACCCCATGACCGCAGTCATCACCGCCAGGCGGTGGAACGCCCTTCACCCCGACTACAAGACAGGCAGCCCGACCGAGGGCACCGCAGGCATTCTCCGCCTCACCACGGACCATGGAACCGTCCTCGTCCCCACCGAGGTTGTCGACCGGCGGCGGCTGTTCGCCTTCGGCCCGCTGGTGGCCACCCCCGGTGCCCTCCGTGCCCTGGTGGCTGATGGAGCAGACCCCGCTCGGCTGCTCTCGCGTCACGGCGAAGGCGACTGGGGCGCTCTTAGCGCCGATGACGACGACGCCAACGATGAGGCCGTCCGCAGCGGGGAGCGCATCCTCAGCGCCTATGAGGTGGGAGCCACCCGCCTGTGGCTCATCACTGACGCCGAGACCGAGGGCCCCGTCGGCCCCTCGGGAGTGCGCCCCCGCCACGCCACGACCCTCCTGCTTCCCTCCGAGTACTGACCGCCCAACGACCGAGCCCCACGGGGCCAGGGCACAGATCGCCGTTCGGGACCCGTTCCGATCGGGTCCGGGACGCTCCGGCAACACCAACCGACCGGCGCCTGCCGACTCCCAAGAGCCCCCCGCCGGCAGAACCCGGGGCGAGCGACGCGGGGTAGACCACATCACGAGCGCCGGACCCACACGAAGCCCCCTCCATCGAGGAGGGGGCTTCGTCATGCCCCTTCCATCGGCTCCGCCGGACCTGTGCGCAACATTCCACACCCGTGCACCCAAAGGGTGCCTTCCGCCCTCCGGGCGGATTCCTCGCCAGTGTCGAGTCGATGTTGTCCCTGGTAGATGGCCCTATGTCGGCCAGGATGACGTTCAGGGTGACGTCCATGCGGACGATTCGAGCATGGACCGGCCGCAACGCACCCGCCAGCGAGCGTCGCCATGCTGTCGATAGGGCGGCTCGGCGCCTCCGACGGTGCCGAGTACTACCTCGACAAGGTCGCCAACAACGTCGACGACTATTACCTCGGCCGGGGCGAGGCGCCGGGGCAGTGGATCGGCACCACGGCCGAACAGCTCGGGCTGGTCGGCCAGGTCGAAGCTGAGGCCCTGCGGAACCTGCTGGCCGGGACCTCGGCGCAGGGTGAGGCGTTGGGCCTCCAGGTCCAGCCGGGCCGCCGGCCCGGCTACGACCTGACCTTCTCCGCTCCCAAGGGCATCTCCCTGCTCTGGGCCTTCGGATCGGGCGAGGTCCGAGACACGATCTCCGCCGCCCACGACCATGCAGTCCGTGCCGTGCTCGACCACCTCTCCGGGGAGGCCTGTTACGCCCGCCGTGGCCACGGCGGGGCCCAGCTGATCGAAGCCAACGGGTTCATTGGCGCGGCGTTTCGGCACCGAACCAGCCGGGCCGGCGACCCCCAGCTCCACACCCATGTCGTCGTCCCGAACCTCGTCGAGGGCGCCGACGGTCGCTGGTCCGCCCCCGACGGGCGACACCTCTTCACCTGGAAGATGACCGCCGGCGCGCTCTACCGGTCCGCACTGCGGGCCGAGCTCGCACCTCTCGGCCTCGCCTGGGACGTCCGGCGTAACGGGCTGAGCGAGCTGCGAGACGTACCGAAGACGGTGCTCCGGGCGTTCTCGAAGCGCAGGGTCGACATCGAGGTCGCGATGGATGCGAGGGGTGCAACGTCGCAGAAGGCAGCCGAAACCGCCGCTCTTGACACGCGAGAGCGCAAGCCCACCTGCGGCACTGGGGTCGACGTCATGCGCGAGGACTGGTCGGAGCAGCTCGCCACGGTCGACCTCCCCGACGGCGCCGGCGGTATGCGACTTGCAGGCGTTGACGACCTGACTGCTGCCCTCGGACGTGAGACGTCCGCCGCACCCGGCCCCGCAGAGGTCGAAGAGGTCTTTCGGGTCCTCGCCGGCGAGCACGGCGTGTCGCTCGACGACTGGGAGATCGACGAACAACATCTCTCGGACTCGGGTGCCCCCGGCGCCCGGGCACTGCCCGTCACCCTGCTCGGATCGACCTTTACCCGACGGGACGCCATGAGTGCGGTGGCCAGGGCATTCGACGTCACCCCCGATGAGGCAACTGCACTGACGGCCAGATTCCTGGAGAAGGAGAGTGTCGTACGGGTCCTGGCCGACCCCGAAGCCGGCACCGAGCACATCCGGACTCGGAGCGGCCACCTCGTTCCGGTCACGAGCGGCGACCGGCGCTACACGACCACCGAGCTGCTCGCCGCCGAGCAGCGCATCATCAACTCCGCGGCTGCACGCATCGGCGAAGGAACCGGGCAGGTCGCCCCCGAGATGGTCGAACGCGTCCTTCGACTCCATTCCCACCTCGATGGCGAACAGGCCGACGGGGTGCGGGCACTGCTCACTTCGGGCAACGGTTATGACCTGGTGATCGGCCAGGCGGGAACCGGCAAGACGACCATGCTTGGGGCCGCCCGGATCGGCTGGGAGGAGGCCGGATTCCGGGTGATCGGCACGGCGGTCGCGGCGCGGACGGCCGCCGACCTCGAGGCCGGCACCGGCATCCCCAGTTCGTCACTCACCCAGCTCCTCGCCGATCTCCGGGAGGTTGGCGGGCTCACCAGTCGCCACGTGATCGTCCTCGACGAGGCGTCGATGGTGGGCAGCCGCCCCCTCGACCAGCTCCGTTCCTCTATCGATGCCTCCGGAGCGAAGCTCGTCCTTCTCGGCGATAACCGCCAACTCTCCTCCATCGACGCCGGTGGGGCGCTGCGCTCGCTTTCGAGCGAGCTCCGAAGTCATGTCGTCACCCTGACCACCAACCGCCGCCAGGCCGGCTCGGACCAGCAGTGGGAACGTGACGCCCTCGTCGCCCTCCGCCACGGCGACGTCACTCCAGCCGTCCACGCCTATGTCGAACACGGCCGGGTGACGATCACCGGCACCATCGACCAGGCCCGCCAGCGCATCGTGGAGGACTGGTGGAGCGTCCATCGCA
>Ga0181518_10001494_pt1 | contig 23980 bp, 21 predicted proteins | sample PEATcosm2014_Bin_28_FD_119751 | JGI IMG/M metagenome (GOLD analysis project Ga0181518, IMG submission 119751) | Peatland microbial communities from MTU Mesocosm Facility, Houghton, MI, USA - PEATcosm2014_Bin01_60_metaG | ecosystem: Environmental > Terrestrial > Soil > Wetlands > Peat | place...
ACCATTTCGGTTGCGGCTACCCCCGCGCTGCCCGTCACCGTGACCACCGACCAGCCCTCCTGGCTCAGCGCGACGCTCGCAAGCGGCGTCACCACCACGCCCGCCACCATCTCCGTAAAGGCCAACGCCGCCGGGCTCTCCAACGGTCTATACTCGGGCAACGTCATCGTGACCGGCGGAGCCAGCCCGCTCTATGTGCCGGTGGTCCTGGTGTTGAACGGGGCAGCCAATTCGGGCGGCCTGACCGTAGGCTCCCCATCGTTGACCTTTGCCGCGCAGGTGGGAGGCGGCGCGCCAGCCACTCAGCCGTTGACTGTCAGCTCCAATCCCTCTGGCACTGCGTTTTCGGCTAAGGTTACGGTGACTTCGCCGGCTGGCGGCGCGTGGCTTTCGATTTCGCCCACCACCAACCTGACCACCAACCAGACCCTGACGGTGTCGGCGATTCCGGCCGGCCTGGCGCAGGGCACGTACGCTGGCAACATCGCGCTGACCGCGACCGCCAGCGGCATAACCGTGAGCGTGCCGGTAAACCTGGTGGTCGGCACCACCACGCCTGGCGGCATCACGGTGAGCGCTTCCTCGCTGAGTTTCACCGCGTCGTCCGGGGGCGCCGCGCCGAAGCCGCAAGAGCTGACCGTGTCGAGCGCGGCCGGGTCCGCCGGCGTGTCATTCACGGCGGCAGCCTCCAGCACCGGCAATTGGCTGTCGGTCAGCCCGGCTGCGGGGACAACCCAGGATATCCTCACCGTTTCGGTGAACCAGGCGAATCTGGCCCTCGGCAACCAAACCGGCCATATCACCATTACGCCGGCTAGCGGCAGCGCCGTAGTAGTGCCTGTGACCGTCAACGTGATCGGCCAGTCGACTATCGCGGTGGACCCCGAAGTGCTCGCGTTCAGTTTCCAGGCCGGTAGCGGCGGCACCGTCTCGCCGGGGCAATTGACGGTCTATGCGAGCGGCGGCACGGCCACCTTCCAGGCCACCGCCAGTAGCGTGGGCAGTTGGCTTTCGGTAACGCCGGCATCCGGAACCACCTCCACCTCCACCTCCACCATCCTGACCGTGCAGGTGACTCCGGCCGGCCTGACGGCCAATGCGACGCCTTATACGGGCACCATCACCATCGCCGGGGTGAGCGGCACGCAAGGCTCGATAGTGGTGGATGTGTCGCTGACCGTAACCAATCCGCTGCCCTCCATCACGGCGGTGGAGAACGCAGCCAGCGGGCTTATCGGGCCGGTTTCGCCAGGCGAGATCGTGTCGATTTACGGATCCCAGATCGGCCCGACCCTCCCCGCCACCCTGACACTCGATTCGACCGGCAAGGTTTCGACTTCGATCGGCGGGGTCGAGGTTAGCTTCAGCGGCTATCTGGCGCCTCTGACTTATGTCAGCGCGATCCAGATCAACGCCATCGTGCCGTATGAGCTGGCGGGGAACAAGGAGCCGTTCGTAGAGGTGAAATTCGCCGGCGCGACATCGAACGAGCCCAGCCTGCAACTGGCGCCCTCCGCGCCGGGGATCTTCACGGTCGGCAACGGCACCGGTCCGGGGGCCATTCTCAACTTCGATGCCTCGGTCAACACTCAACAGAACCCGGCCGCCAAGGGCAGCACGATTGTGCTCTTCATGACCGGCGAAGGGTTGACGACTCCCGCCCAGGCTACCGGCGCAGTGACCCCGGTGAACTTCACCGGCGTCGGTCCGCTTACACCGGCGCCGCAGCTCGCGGTATCGGTGATGATCGGCAACCAGCCCGCGTATGTGGCATTCAACGGCGAGGCGCCGTATTTCGTGGCTGGCGTCTTGCAGGTCAACGCCGTAGTTCCGGCCACGGTCGGCGACGGCGCCATCCCAGTCACGGTGCAAATCGGCAACCAGATCAGCCAAAGCGGCGTGACGGTCTGGGTGCAGTAAGAGCGGGCCGGCCCAACAGAAGCCGAAGCGGGCTCGCGGCCTGACAACCGCGGCCCGCGCTTGAGGTAGGACGGACCATCGCCTTGCGTGGTCTGTCCTGCTTCGCTAATCCGAAGCTCCCGCTTCGGGCTAACGCGCGACACCGTGACGACAAGAATCGATCGTCTGTGCTACACCTGGCTCACTCGACGGCGACGTGGGTGCCTTTGTGTTCCTCTTCCTTGGACAGGTGCGCGATCCGGTCGTCGATCAGGGTGCGGATTCCCTTCAGGAATTCGACCCGCGAGGCGCGGAAGTGCTCGCTCGCGTCCTTCGGCCACAGTTGCTCCAGAAACGGCATCGCCACGTTGCACACGAAGCAGCCGTGAGCGGCGGCCTGTGCGCCCTCGCCGGCGGTTTGGTTGTTGCTTTCGGCCATCTTTAGCTCTCCTTCATTTCCACCGTCAGAATACGATTCTCCAGCCTGGCCCGGGTGGGCGCCAGGCCGGACATGGAAGTCGGCAGACCGATGTGCCGCCGCAGCGTGCCGATCTCCACCACCAGCTCGTCGCCCTTCTTAAATAATCCCACTTCTCCCTTGGCCGCGAAAGGCAGCCGCAGTTTCACCTCGTAGTGGCCGTCCTGCTTGGTGAACGTGTAGGGCGCTTCGGTGCGTTCCACGCGCGCCGGGTCTTCGCCTTCCGCGTAGAGAGCGCGCGCCAGCTCTTCGAGGCGCTCCCGCCCCAGCACTTCATGCGTGAACAGCGGGACGCGCTTGACCGCGACGGGCGCGAAATAGGCGTCGATTTCCTCCAACACCCGCGCCTGCGAGGCGCGCCATTCCTGAAACCACGCGTCGGTCACCGCGTCGGGCAACACGCGATTGACGATCACGCTATCCACCGTCAGGCCGTGCAGCGAAAAGTACACGAACGCGCGCTGGGTCTCGCGCAGCACCATCCGTTCCGGGTTGGTCACCAGGCGCACGCTGGTCGTGGCCGGATCCTCCAGCAGCTCGGCCACGCCATCCAGCTTGCCGAATAGTTGCTGGATGTTGGAGAAGTAGCCCTCCGTCGGCAACTCCACCGGCGAGACCCGGTTGGCGATCGGCCGCACCGCCCGGATGATGCCGCGCTGGAACGGGAAAATGTGCTTCATGTACCATTCGAGCGTGGTGGGCATGCTGACGAAACGCATCGATTCCGCCGTGGGCGCGCAGTCGAGCACGATCACGTCATACAGTTGCTCGCGGCGAAACTGGTTCACCCACATCATCGCACTCAGCTCTTCCATGCCCGGGAGGATGGCCAGCTCTTCCGCCTCCACGTCGCTGATGCCGGTCGTGCGCAGCACCGAAACCACGTATGAGGAAATCTCTTTCCAGTGGCGCTTGATCTCCTTCTGGATGTTCACCTCGTGAATCGCCAGGCGGTCGCTAATGGGATAAGGGTCGCCGGTCTCGCCGTGGAACAGGCTGGTCCCGAGGTCGAAAGCGTCGGCCAGACTGTGCGCCGGGTCCACGCTCATCACCAGCGTGCGATAGCCCAGACGCGAAAGTTCCAGCCCGGTGGCCGCCGCCAGGCTGGTCTTCCCCACGCCACCCTTGCCGCTGAACAGAAGGATGCGCATACTTTTATTGTAGATTGCCGCACTTGTATTCGTGGGGCACGTTGCTAACCTGCGGACCGATTGACAATCGGTCCACGCGGCGGTTAACAACCGCCGCGCAGGATGCCATCCTGCTCCACGTGCGGGTTTGCGGTTAAAGTAGTGGTTAGAGGATATGCGGCGGAGCGTGATCGTCTGCTTGTTGTTCGCGGTGGTGGTCTGGGCGGCCAACGTCCGGCTCTATCTGAAGGATGGCGGCTACCACCTGGTGCGCGAATATCAGGTGCTGGACGATCGCGTGCGCTATTACAGCGTGGAGCGCGGCGACTGGGAAGAGATCCCGCTCGCCATGGTGGATCTGAAGCGCACCGAAAGCGAGGCCGCCGATCGCCAGGCCGAGTTGGCCAATGATTCCAGGGCTCTCGCCGAAGAGGCGGCGGCTCAGCGCTCCATCGAAAAGGAAACCTCGCGCATCCCGCAAGCTCCCGGTGTCTATTGGCTGGACGGCGACCAGACCAAGACCATGCAGGTCGCCGAGGCGACGGTCCACATCAATAAGAAGCGGCAGGTGCTGAAAGTGCTGGCGCCCATCGGCCAGGCGCTGAGCGGCAAGGGCACGCTCGAAATAGACGGCGCGCATTCGGCCAACGTCTTCACCAACCCGGAACAGGAATTCTACATCCAGCTCTCCGAGCCGGAACGCTTCGGCGTCGCCAGACTCACCAGCAAGGGGCTGGTGCGCATCGTGGAGAACATCACCTACCTGCCGGTCGACAAGGAAGTCGAGGAATCGCCCGCGCTCGTGGAGACCTTGCAGCGGGAGATGGACCCGTCCGGGCTATACAAGATCTGGCCCAAAGATCCGCTGCCGGAGGGCGAATACGCCGTGATCGAGTACACCCCGAACGCGCTGAACATTCAGATCTGGGACTTCTCCATCCAGCCGAAAGCGCCGGCGAAATAGCCGCCGCCGAAAAGCACAAAGCCGCGTTTAAACGTGGCGCACGCACTCGTGCGTGCCGCGTCGGCACTCCTGCCGACGCCTGCTGCTTGGTGCGCAAAGGCGTCGAGAAGAGTCTCGACGCGGCTCGCACTCGTGCGTGCAGCCACGGTGTTTTCGCTCCTAGCTGCGCGGATCGGCCGGTAACAGAATCGGCGAGGCGGACCGGGCAAACGCCGGAGTCGCCGTGGCCGCTTCCCCCATCTCCGCCGGTTGCGCGGTTGGCTGGAAGTTGAACCATTGCGCCAGTTCCTCGTCGCCGGTGCGGCGGCGGGCCATGATCACGCGGCGGCGGGCCAGCGCCCGGGGCAGGCAGCGCGCCACGTGCCAGAAGGCGGCGGCAGAGGTCGGTTCCCAAAGAATCGATCCGCCCACCACCACCAGGTCGCGCAGCGTGGCGCGAAGCCAGCAACGGCCATAGACGCCGGCGGTAACGTTCTTGATGCGCATCAGGAAACGGTTCTTCACCGAGTGCATGTTGATGAGGGCCGGCACCGAGCGCCGGTTGACCGGCGTGACGGTGCGCACGTGGAAAGCCTCCGCCGCCGGCGTATAGAGCGTCCGCCAGCCGTACAACTGCGCCCGCCACGCTACGTCGGCGTCTTCGCGGTATACAAAGAAATCGGGATCGAAGAAATCGCCGTCAATGGCCACGTCGTCGATCATGCTGCGCCGGTACAGCGCCGCCGCCGCGGAGGCGCCGAAGACGTATTCCAGGTTCCGGTAGCCGCCGCGATCCGGCTCGCGCCAGCCCCGATCGAAATGCCGCAGGGCGGGCGTGAAGCAGATCCCGGTCGAATCGATGCGCGCCTCGGCCAGCGGTCTAAAGCCCGGCCCGATGGACAGCAGCTTGCCGCACACGGTTCCCGCTTCCGGGTCGGCTTGGCCGGCTTCCACCAGGGCGCGGACGAAGCCGGGGCGCAGCAGCACGTCCGGGTTCAGCGTCAATACCCATTCGGTCGCAGTGGCCCGGATGGCGCGGTTCTGCGCTTCGGCGAAGCCCAGGTTCCGGCCGGACCGGATCACCCGCACCCGCCCCTCGAACTCGCGCAGCGCGGCCGCCGTCCCGTCGGTGGATCCGTTGTCCACCACCACGATTTCAATCGGTACGCCCTCCTGGCGGATTACCGCCTCCAGACAGCGCCGGATGTACCGCGCGCTGTTATACGTGACAATGGCTGCACAAACGGTTGCGTCGGGCATGAAGTTTTGGGGTCTGCTTACAAAGACCCGCCACCCCGCCATTCCAACTACACCCAACCGCCCTAGTTCCAAGAAATATATTGAAAAATATATTTGTTTGAGCTGTAGTGGAAAGGCCTGCTTTGGGGTCTTAGTGGTGAGTTGCGTGTATGGCCGCGTTCTACATGAGTGAGGAATTGGTGGGTATCTTGCGTCAGGAAGGCGCCGCATCAGCACTGCAAACTCAAGTGGCTCAATTGTTTGAGGAGTCGCGCGAGGATGTTTACCGGTACCTTATGACGCTCGGTTTGACGCCATCGCGGGCGCAGGACGCCACCCAGGAAGTTTTTCTCCGCCTCTATGCGGCGCTCAAACATGGCGAAGAGATCGAGAACCCGCGGGGCTGGGTATTTCGAGTGGCGCACAACTGGGGGTTGAAAGTGCGCGCCCGCCACGCCTCGGAAAACCCGTTCGACGCGGACCTGGAAGCCACGCTGGCCACGCCGGCGCACGACGCGGAATACGACCTGTTGGAACGCGAGCGCATGCTGCACTTTCATCGCGCGGTGGAAGCTCTGTCGGAGCAACAGAAACGGTGCCTGTTCCTGCGCATGGAAGGCCTGCGGTATCCGGAAATCGCGGCTACGCTGGGAATCAGCGCTTCGGCCGTCGGCGAATTCCTGCGCCGCGCCATGGCGCGACTGAAGAAGGTGCGGGATGAGTAACTGGCAGTCCGCACATCCCGGGGAAGGCCTCCTGCTGCGCTTGCTGGATGGCGAGTTGGCGGCCCGCAAAGCGCGGCAGGTTCGCCGGCACCTGGAAGCCTGCTGGCAGTGCCGTGCGGAACTGGAATCGTTCGAAGCCACGGTGGCCGAATGCGTGCGCTACCGCAAGCAGGTGCTGGCTGGTTTCCTGCCGGAAGCGCCCAACCCGTGGCAGCCGCTGGACCGAGGTTTCGACCGGGTGGATGCGGAACTCGCCGCGGCGCCTCTTTGGAAACGCTTGCCGCGCCTGGCCCCGGCTTGGCAGTGGGGAGTGGCGGTGCTGGCTGCGGCCGCGCTGCTAGTGGCGGCCATCGTGCAATTAGGCCGGACGCCCAGCGTGCAGGCGGCTTCGCTGCTCGAAAAAGCCGTGGCCGCGGCCAGCGCGCACCCGGCGCCGGTTCGTACCATCGGCATCCGCCTGCGCTCGGGCCTGACGATGCGGCACACCGTGGGCGGCGCCGCCGGGAATTGGCTGCCCCTGCCGCCCGACATCGAGACGGCGTTCCAGGCCGCCCACTATGACAGTGCGGACCCGCTCGGCGCGCGCGCCTTCCAATCGTGGCGCGACAGCCTGCCGCAGAAGACGGACGAAGTCGAGACCGAGTCAGCCCCGGAAAATCCGCATGAGCCGTGCTACCAGATCCGCACCCAAGCGGCGGAAGGCGAATTGGCCTCCGTCACCCTGCTGCTGCGCGTCGCGGACCTGGCGCCGGTGGAAAGCAAGTTCGAGTTTCGCGATCGGAATTGGATTGAATTCACCCAGGTTATGGAGCCTCCACCTCAACCCGACGGTTTCGCCGTTGCGACCACTCACGAGGCTCCCTTGCGGCCAGTCGTACCAAGCCGGCCGGCTGCACTTACGCCCAGGTCTTCGGCCTCGATTTCGGATGAACTGCAGGTGGTTACTCTCCTGCACCGGATCGGGGCCGACCTGGGCGATCCTGTGGAAGTTAGTTTGACCGATGGCGAAGTGCTGGTGTCCGGCGCCGGAGTTTCGCCCGAGCGCCAGCGGCAGGTCCATGAATTGCTCGATGGCGCGGCCAACGTGGAGGTGCGATTCTCCGAGCCGGAAGCGGCCCTGATCATGCCTTCCGCGCCGGCGCCGGCCACCGGGGGCGATACGGCCAACGTGGGAATTCAGACCCGTCTCGAGAAACAACTCGGCGGGCGCGCGGCCTTCGAACGCTTCAGCACCCACGTGCTCGATGGCAACGAAGCCGCCATGTCGCACGCGTACGCGTTGCGCAGCGTGGCGGAGCGCTTTCCGGCCGGAAACGAAGAATCCTTGGCCGCGCCGGATCGCGCACAACTCCATCAGCTTGCCCGCGATCACGTGGCCGCGCTGGAAACGCAAGTGCGCGTGATGGAAAGCGCGCTGGCTCCGGTGTTGGCCGGCCTGGGCGGCAAAGCCGTCAAAGCCGCGTCCGCGCCTGCCGCCGATGCCCAATGGCAGAAGGCCGCTGAAGACACCTTCCGCGCTTCGCGGCACCTCGAAGTGCTGCTCTCGGTCCTGCTGGGAGTCACGCCCGGCCAAAATGCCTCTGCCGATTTGCCCTCGCAAACACTGGCCGCGATGGCGGACTTGAAGGCCGGTCTCGCCCGCTGCCAGAGCCTGCTGGCGCAGTAGACGGCTGCTTCGGGATCAGCCGGAACGCCTACTGTTGGGGCGTGCCGAGCGGGCTGCTGATCACGCTGCCGGCGATGCCGCCACCGCCGAACGTGTTGAGATACCGCTCCACCGTCTGCCAGCCATCGGGCGAGAGCTTGGATTGCAGGTCTGCGAGGCCGGTTCTTAACGCGGCCTGCCGGTCCGCGCTCAGAGCTTTCGATTGCTGGCGGTCGGGCATGGTTCCGGCGATCCGCGCCGCGTTCATCATCTGCTGGGATCGCGCTTGCACGTCGGCCAGCTTGGCGTTCACCGAGTCGATCGCCTGGTGGAAAATCTCGCGGTCGGCCGCCTCGAGTTGGCCGCTGACCGGATCGTGCGGCGCGTCCGAGCCGGGCGGCGGACCTTCGACAAGCGTGCCATCCGCGGCATGGTAGTGGTCGGGCGGCTTGTTCGTGGCCATGTGCAGCAGGAACTCGAAGCGTATTTCGATCGGAATCTCGGCCACTTGGGGCGGTGCCGCGCCGTAGCGGGAGGGCGCCGCCACGTTCGGCAGGGCCACCGTCTTGGCCATCTCCGCGCGGTGCGATTCCCACCATTGCGTCCAGAACTGAATGTCCTTCTGTTCGAGCTCGCGGTCGTTGACGGGCGCGGCGTTCGGGCAGTAGCCGGCCATTTCTTCGCTCCAGAACGGGGAGGGCGTTGAACCGGTGCGAAGCAGAGGGCAGATGCCCATCAGCGCGCCACCGCGAATGGAGGGATGGTGGCTGCCCAGCATGACCATCATGTAGGGCAACATCTCCGGACTGCCGGTGCGGCCCAGCGCGAACGCCAGTTGGCCATCCAGGCCCTGGACGGTCGTATCGCTCAATGCAATTCGTGCCAGCGCGTGGGCGGCCGCGAGGTTCGCTTTCAGGTCGAGGCTGCCAAGGAAGGGCGGAAACGGAAAAGGATGCACCGCAGCGGACGCGGATAACACGGTCGCCAGGTTCTTTTCCAGGTCGAAGACGGCCGAGATATCGCCGCCCCCGAGCCGGCCGAAAATGCCGAGCACTTTCAGATTCGCGTCCGGCAACATCGACAAGGACTGGTAGACTTCGGTGGCCGCCGGCCGGTCCAGCGACTGGAGCGCCATGGTCAGCGATTGATACTGCGAGCGCGATTGCGTCCACGAAGGGGAGACCCAATGCCCGCCCGGTTCCGGGCGATACGGGCCAAGGTCGGCGGCGTGCTCCGCCACCAGATCTTCGAGAGCCGTGCCGATTTCGCGCGCGACTTTGGTTTGCAGGCGCTCGTCGTCGGAATAGGAGGGCGCGCCGATGCCGAGCGGCAGGAAGGATCCGCCCATGGGAGTCATTATCGTGCCGGCCTGCAATGGTTCAAGCGCGCCATCGGAATTCTTGCGAAGGAACCAGAGACCGCGCGTTTGGGGAACTTTGGTGGTGACGGCCGGGCCTTCCCCCGGGCCAGGCTTATAGTGCCACTGAAGCGCGAGGTCCGCCCCGGCGTTGATATCGCCGCTGAGGACGCGGACGGTGTGCAGCGTGGCTTTGACCGTGACCTGCGAACCGCTGTCAACCGCCGAGCCGCCGGTGATGTCCGCCACCAGGACGTCGCTGGCGGTTTGCAGCGTGTCGCTGAAGCTCCAGCCGCTGTGGGCGGAATAGGATTGGGCGGAGGCTGAAAGGACGAAGGCGAGGACGGCGGCGATTTTCATGAAGGCCTCGCTTAAGATTATAGGCTTCGATTCCGCACCGTGCAGCCCGAACCTGCGCCGGCGAACGTATTCACGCGCCCAACGCGCTTGCCGCGACATTCACGACCCTGTAACCGTGGTTCAAAAACAAGCGTCAATGGTTGTGGGTTGGTCTGGGAATTTTCAGAATTCCCGCTGACCCCCTACGGCGGGCGTACATCCTCCGAGCGCCCGCCGTTTTTTTTCTGCCTCCACCCGCTTCTTGAGGAACTTTTCCGCCTTGTGCCGGGTGGCGGGGCGCGGGTTGTCCAGTTGGCAGCCGGCGCGCCGGGATGCCTCGGTGCGCTTATTCCACTTTGCGAAGCACCATGGCGGAATTCTTACTGCCGAAAGCGATGCAGTTGACCACCGCGTGCTCGATGGCGATTTTACGACCGGCGGTGGTGATGTAATCGAGGTCGCAATCGGGGTCGGGTTCGTCGACGTTAATCGTGGGCGGCGCCACGCCGTCGCGCATGGCGAGCAGGGTGGCTGCCACGCCGGCCGCCCCGCAGGCTCCTTGTGGATGCCCAATGAGACTCTTCAGCGACGACCCGGGAAGCTTGTAAGCATGCCCGTCGAAGGCCAGCTTCACGGCGCGCGTTTCAATACGGTCGTTCAGCTCGGTGGAGGTGCCGTGATAGTTGATGTACTGCACGTCGGAGGGGGCGATGCCGGCTTCTTCCAGAGCCAGCCCGATGGCGCGCGCCGGCTCTTCGCCGCACTCTTCCAGCCGCACGCGATGGAAGGCCTCGCAGGTGGACCCGTACCCGACCACTTCGCCGTAAATTTTGGCGCCGCGGGCGCGCGCCTGTTCCATTTCCTCGAACACGAAAAACCACGCCCCTTCGGCGATCACGAACCCGTCGCGGTCGCGCGAAAAAGGCCGCGAAGCGCGCTCCGGCTGCTGGTTCCAGCGGGTCGACATGATGCGCATCAACTGAAACCCGCGCAGGATCAGCGGCGCGATCGGCGAATCCACGCCGCCGGCGACGATGGTATTCAGAATCCCGCCGCGGATGTGGCGGAAGGCGTAGCCCATGGCGTCGGTCGAGGAGGTGCAGCCGGTCGAGACGATGTGGCTGAGGCCGCGGAAACCGAACCGCATGGATACCTCGCTGGCCAGCGTGCCGATGGTGCCGGTGGGAATGGTATAGACGCTGCACTGCTTCTGGTGGCCGGTGTAAAACAGCCGGTACTGCTCCTCGCTGAAATCCTGGCTGCCGCCGCCGGAGCCCACCATCACGCCGATGCCGCGCAACTCGTCGCGCGTCATGTGCTGCGGCTCCAGGCCGGCGTCTTCGAGCGCTTCGCCCACGCTCGCAACCGCCAGCGGCACGGCGCGCGATACGTGGGGCCGATCTTTCACCTCCACGTAGCGGGTTTCATCGAACTCGTCCGGTATCTGCCCGGCGACTTGCACCTGAAACGGCGTTGGGTCGAAGCGCGTGATGCGCCTTACTCCGCTGACACCGTTACGGCTGGCCTGCCAAAAGGATTCCCGACCGATTCCATTGGGGCTCACCGCGCCAATTCCCGTTATCGCCACGCGACGCATTTTATGACTTTGCCTTTCCTCGTTTGCTCAGTATAGGCTGAGATACATGACCGCGCACCACCAGCAGGTCGCCGGACGCTTGGATCGCGCCTTGGCCGGACTCCAGGCGGGCACGGTAGGTGTGCTCAATATGCTGCTCTGGTTGGGTGTGTGCTCGGTCTGGCGGGGCGACGATTTTTGGACCAGCCCCAACCTCCTGGCGGGTGCGATCTATCCGCGGGCCGCTTTTCGCACCGGTCTCGAGTGGAACACCGTGTGCGGCGTGTCGCTCTATGTCCTGCTCTACGGCCTGCTGGGCACCCTGTTCGCGCTGGCCGCCAGCCGCCCCATTACCCGTTTCCGCCTGGCGCTGATCGCCGCGGCGTTTGGTTTGGGCTGGTATTGGATAACCTTCCGCTGGCTGTGGCGGGCCGTGCCGCCGCTGGCCGCCCTGTTCCAGGGAGGGCCGGCTGCCGTGTTGGGACACCTGCTCTATGGCGCGCTGCTCGCCCGTTTCCCGCGCTATCTGCCGGCCGCCGTTCGGCCCGAAACAACTGCACCCGTTGCGGAACAAGATGCCGCCATGAATTCCGGCACGCCGGCGGACTGACGGCGGCCGCGAAGTCAGTCTTGCGCAGTGCCCCAGGCCATCAACCTGCCCTACGGAATTAAAGTGCAAGGACAACGCCTAGATCAGCTCCACTTCGATTCGCTTTTGCGCGGCGTCCAGCTTCACGATGCGGAAGCTGCGGATCTGGCCCGAGCGGGGAGCTTCGTCCCTGGTTGCGCTGCTGGAGGCCCCACCTTTTTTCCACTTGGCCTCCAGCATGGAAGTCAATGAAGACAGGTCCCCCTTGCCGGCGGCCGGCTGCGATTCGCCGCCGCCCGCGGAGTCGCTCTGGATGCGGCAGGTGGCTGGCACCCCTTCGCCCAGTTCGACGCGCGCGCGGCCTCCGGAAACATCGGTCATCCGCCCCGTCACCATGTCGCCCGCCTTGTGTTCGGCGATGTATTCGTCCAGGCCGGTGGGAACCAGTTGCTTCATGCCCAGGCGCAGCCGGCGCTTGGCGACGTCGGCCTCCAGCACCAGCGCTTTCACGGTCTGCCCCACCTTCAGCACTTCCTGCGGATGGTTGATCCGCTTTTCCGCGCTGATGTCGCCCACGTGGATCATGCCTTCCACGCCTTCGGCGAGCTCGACGAAGGCGCCGAATTTTTGCAGGCTGGTGACCTTTCCTTCCACCTGCGAATCCACCGGAAACTTCTTCGGCACTTCGGCCCACGGGTCGCCCAGCACCTGCTTGAGGCCCAGCGAAATGCGGCGCTCGGCCTGGTTGACGCCCAGCACGGCCACTTCCACCTGCTCGCCCGCCTTGACGGCATCGGCCGGTTTGCGCACCTTCTTCGACCACGACATTTCGGAAAGGTGGATCAGCCCTTCCACGCCTTTTTCGAGTTCGACGAACGCGCCGAAATCGGCCAGACGCGTCACCGTGCCGGTCACCCGGTCGCCGACTTTGTATTTCTCGCCGGCCAGGTCCCACGGGTGCGGCTGAAGCTGCTTCAGGCCAATCGCGATGCGCCGCTTGGCGACATCCACCTTCAACACCCTGGCCTCCACTTCCTGGCCCGGTTTCAGCACGTCGGCCGGCTTGTTGACGCGGCCCCAGGAAATATCGGCCACATGCAGCAGCGCATCCACTCCGCCGATATCGACGAACGCTCCGAAATCGGTCAGGCTGCGCACGGTGCCGGTCACGGTCTCGCCTTCTTTGACCTGGCTGTAGCGCTTTTCCTTGGCCTCGCGCTCCTCGTCCTCCAGCACGGCGCGGCGGTCCACCACCAGGTCTTCGTCGGCGATGTCCAGTTTGATGATGCGGCAGCGGATTTCCTGCCCCACCAGTTTCTCCACGTCGGCCGCTTCCCGCGCGCCCGAGCGCGATGCAGGCATGAACGCGCGTACGCCTACGTCCACGCTCAAACCGCCTTTGACGACCGCCGTCACCACCCCGGCGATGGGCGCTTTATCGGCAAATGCCTTTTCGAGCGCCGACCAGTCGCGCGGCCGCTCCACCTTCATCCGCGATAGTTCGTAGTAGCCTTCCGGATCGCGACCCTTGATGGAAACCGGGATCGTGTCGCCCCGCTTGACGGTTTCGCCGGCCTTGGTGAAATCCGCGAGCGGCAGGATTCCTTCGGTTTTGAAGCCGATATCGACCAGGACCGACTCCACGGTCACGGCCACCACCGTGCCCTTGAATCCGCGGCGTTCCTCACCGGCGTGGGAGCTCGTCTGCTCATACTGCGAAAGAATGTCGGCAAACGATTCGCTGGGCTCGCTATTGATTTGGGATTCCGGACCGGCAGACGGGTCCTGATCCAACATACTCGATTTGGGCATGAGACGTTTCTACCTCATTGTGGCATAATGTAGCGGCGACAGTCTTGGCCGGTTTTCGTTTCGACGCAGTCTTGCCACCGTCGCCTTGGGCCGCCGCTTCCTTAGCCTTATGTTGCGCTCCCCACAATTCCTCGCCCGCTGCTATCGCCTGGTCCAGCCGCGGGATTTCGTGTGGCTGGCGCTGTTCGGCGTGCTGATCGCGTGGCCGCAGATCGGCGACGCGCCGGAAATCGTTCCGCTCGTGGCGCTGTGCGTGGCCCAGGTGCTGGAGCCGAAAATCCCGGCCGAGCCGACCAACCGCAGCCGCTTGCTGTGGATCGCCGTCAAGCTGGCGCTGGCGTTCATCCTGATTGGGTACACCGACTCCATCAACAGCGTGTATTGGCCGTTGCTGCTGTTGCCGGTGGTCTCGGCAGCCACCATGTTCGGCGTAATCGGAACCACCCTGTGCGCAGCGGTAGCCGGCGCGGCGTACCTGGTGTTTCTGTTCTGGGTGCGGGATCCGTCCGAGGTCATCGTCGACCCGGTTCCGCGCCTGGTGCTGCTGGCGATGATCGGTAACCTGGCCAACTCGGTGGCCGAGGACTTGCGGAGCCAGACCCGCAAGTCCCGTGCCGCGGCCGAGCAGCTCGCCGCGGCCAATCTCCAGCTCCAGCAGGCCGAAGAAGAGAAGCGCCGCGCCGACCGCCTGGCTGCCCTCGGTCAACTTTCCGCCGGCCTCGCTCACGAGCTGCGCAACCCGCTCGGCACCATCCGCGCTTCTTCGGAAGTGCTGGCCCGCAGCCTGTCGGCGGAAAACGAAGTATCGCGCGAGGTGGCCGGCTTCATCGCCTCCGAAGTGGATCGGTGCAATTCGCTGATCACCCGCTTCCTCGAATTTGCCCGCCCGCTCCAACTGCGGGTCGCCCCAGCCGACCTGGCGCAGACGCTCGATCGCGCCGTGGCGCTGGCCGAGCGCGAGTCGCCCGGCATCGCCTTCTATCGCAATTACGATCCCAACATCCCGCCGTTTGCTTTCGATGCCGAGCTGCTGGAACACGCTTTTTACAACCTGCTGATCAATGCCGCCCAGGCCAGCCCGCCCGGTGGCGCCGTCACCTTGAAGACCCGAATCGGCGGAGCCAAAGCGGAAGTCTCGGTGATCGACCGCGGCTGCGGCATCGATCCCGCCCAGCGCGACAACATTTTCAATCCATTCTTCACCACCAAGCCGCAGGGCGTCGGCCTCGGGCTGGCCATCGTTTCCAAAATCGTCGACGAACACGGCGGTAACATAACGGTGGAGACCGAGCCGGGAAAGGGCAGCGTTTTCCGCGTGATTTTACCGATGGAGGTTTAGTGAGGCAGCTTGCCGCACATCTATGAAGAAACGCATTCTGGTGGTGGAAGACGAAGACAAACTCCGCCGCGTGATCGAGCTGCAACTTCTCTCCGGCGGGTTCGACGTCGATAAGGCCGCCACCGCCGAAGAAGCGCTCAAAGTGGTCGACCGCGCCGACCTGGTGCTCACCGACCTCAAGCTGCCTTCCATGGACGGCCTGGCTTTTCTCGGCCTCATCCGCCGGCAGAACGCGCACGTCCCGGTGATCATGATGACCGCGTACGGCAGCGTCGAGACCGCCGTGGAAGCCATGAAAACCGGCGCCACGGATTTTCTGCTCAAGCCGTTCGGCCTCGATCACCTGATGCAGGTGGTTTCGAAGGCGCTCGAGGTGCGCGCGCTGCGCGAGGAGAACCGCGAGCTTAAGGCGGAGCTCGGCCGCCGCTATGAGTTCGACAATATCATCGGCCGCAGCCCGGCCATGCAGGAAATCTTCGCCTCCATCGAGCGCGTGGCGCCCACCCGCGCCACCGTTCTGCTGGCCGGCGAAAGCGGCGTCGGCAAGGACCTGATTGCCCGCGCCATCCATTTCCACTCGCCGCGGCGCGACCGCCCGCTGGTCAAAATCAACTGCAGCGCGCTGCCCGAAAACCTGATGGAAAGCGAATTGTTCGGCTACGAGAAAGGCGCCTTCACCGGCGCGCAAACCTCCAAGCCCGGCAAGTTCGAGCAGGCCGATACGGGCACCGTTTTTCTGGATGAGATCGGCGACGTGCCGGCCGCCGTACAGGTGAAGCTGCTGCGCATCCTCCAGGAGCGCGAATTCGAACGGCTGGGCAGCAATGTGACCCGCCGCATCGATGTGCGCGTGGTGGCCGCCACCAACCAGGACCTGCGCGCCGCGCTCGAGCAGGGCACCTTTCGCGAGGACCTGTATTACCGCCTCAACGTGGTGCCGCTCAATATCCCTCCGCTGCGCGAGCGCAAGCAGGACATTCCGTTTCTGGCCAACCACTTCGTCCACAAGCTGGCGCCGGAAAACGGCTGCCAGGTGGAGCGCATCACCGATGCCGGCATGGAAAAGCTGATCGCGTACTACTGGCCCGGCAATGTGCGCGAGCTCGAAAACGTGATCGAGCGCAGCCTGGTGATGTGCTCCGGCACCGCTCTCGATGCCGCCGATATCAAGCTCGAAGCCGACCGCCGGCCGCGCCCGCAGGCCGACACGCATTTCCTGCCCGAGGGGTTGACGCTCGATGCCTACGAGCAGGAAATCATCCGCGAAGCCCTGCGCCGCGCCGATGGCAACAAGAGCCAGGCCGCCAGACTGCTCGGCCTCACCCGCAACGCCCTGCGCTACCGCCTCACCCAGATGGGCCTGGAAGCGTAGTCTACATGGAATCGGGGAGCCTGCACCGGGTATACCGGGAGTGTGGCGCGCGCCGCGTCTATCTTCCCCTGCTCAATCCCAGCGCGCGGATGCGTTTGTGCAGGTTGGTGCGCTCCATGCCGAGGGCCCTCGCGGCGCCGGAGACGTTCCAGTTGGTTTCTTCGAGCGCGCGCATGATGTGCTCGCGCTCGGCGGATTCGCGCGCTTCCTGAATGGTGGACTTGGCCGATGTCTCGCGCTGTACGCGCACTTCGACCGGGATGGATTCCCGCGGCAGCCGTTCGCCCGCCGTGAGAATGGCCATACGCTCGACCACGTTGCGCAGTTCGCGCGCGTTGCCCGGCCAGGCGTAGGCCTCCAGCACGGGAAACACGGCATCGTCCATTTTCTTCGGCCGGAAATTGTTGCGCGCGCAGAATTCTTCTAAGAAATACTCGGCCAGCAGGCGTATGTCGTGAGGGCGCTCGCGCAGCGACGGCACGCGGATGGGCACGCCGTTGAGGCGGTAGTACAGGTCGTCGCGAAACTTTTCCTGCGCCACCAGGCCCGCCAGGTCGCGATTGGTGGCCGAGATCACGCGCACGGCGACGCGAATAATCTGCTCGCCGCCCACGCGGTGGAACTCGCCTTCCTGTAAAACGCGCAGCAGCTTGGCCTGCGAAGCGCCGTGCAAATCGCCCACTTCGTCAAGGAATATGCTGCCGCCGTCGGCCAGCTCGAACTTGCCGCGGCGCGCCCCGGTGGCGCCAGTGAAGGAGCCTTTCTCGTGCCCGAACAGCTCGGTCTCGAGCAGCTCGGTGGGAATCGCCGCGCAGTTCACCTTGATGAACGGGCCGCTTGCAAATGGGCTCAAGGCGTGGATGTGGGCCGCCAGCAGTTCCTTGCCGGTGCCCGATTCGCCGATCAACAGCACGCGTGCGTCGGAACGGGCGGCGAGCGTGGCCTGCTCCACGGCGCGCTGCCACGACGGGCTGGAGCCGATCATCTTCGGGCTGCCGCCCACCAGTTCGCGCAGGCGCTCGTTTTCGCGGCGAAGGCTGGAGTGCTCCAGCGCGTTCTTGACGGCTACCAGCACGCGGTCGCGGCTGAGCGGCTTCTCCAGAAAATCGAACGCGCCGGCGCGGGTGGCTTCCACCGCGTCGGCGATGGTGCCGTGCCCGGAAATCATGATGGCCGGCGCGGCGGCGGCGTTCTGCCGCACCGCCTTCAGCAGCTCGATGCCGTTGCCATCGGGCAGCTTAATATCGAACAGATAGGCATCCGCCCGATCCGCATCCGGATGCCGGCGGAACTCCGCCGCCGACCGGCACACGTTTACGGCGTAGCCCTCGCGCTCCAGAATCATGCGCAGCGAGCGGCCGATATTCTCTTCGTCATCCACGATCAACAAGCGTTTGGACGCCATTCGTCTCGATTGGCAGCAGCACGCGGAAGCCCGCGCCGCCGAGTTCTCCTTTCACTGCGACAATGTCCCCGCCGGAAAGCAGCGCGCCTTTGCGCGCGATCGACAGCCCCAGTCCCATGCCGTGTTTCTTGAACGAAATGGTCGGCTGGAACAGCGAAGCGCGCGCCTGATCGCTCAGGCCCGGCCCCGAATCGTGCACCTCAATCGCCACCCGGCCGTTCTCCGTCGCCGTCACGCCCAGGATGTGGCCGCCCTCGCCGGCAGCCTCCGCCGCATTCTCGAGCAGGTTGGTGAGGATGCCCTTCAGCAGATCCTGGTCCGCCGTCACAGGCGGAATGTCCGCCGCCAGCCGGCAGTCGTAGGCCACTTCCGGATGCGCGGTTTTGAGCAGCGCCACGCGCTCTTCGACCAGCGAATTAATATCCACCTCGCACGGCAGCACCGGCGGCTCGGCGGCGAATTCGGAGAACGCGCGCACCCGCCGCTCCAGCGTTTCGATCTCGTCCACCACGATGTCGGTGGCCTGCGCCATGAATCCGCGGTCGGCCTCCTGGTAGCGCGCCAGCATCTCTTCCACCGTCAGCCGGATGGGCGTCAACGAGTTCTTCACTTCGTGCGCCATCTTGCGCGCCAGGGTCTGCCAGCTCGCCATCTGCCCCAGGTAAACCAGCCGGTCGGTGCTCTGTTTCAGGCGCGTGGCCATGTGATTGAACGCCTGAATGGCGCGCCCGACTTCGTCGTCGCGATCGGTGGGAACGCGCGCGTTCAGATCGCCCGCGGCGAATCGCGAAAGGCCTTCGGTCAACTGCCGAATCGGCCGGCTGACGTGGTGCGCCAGAAACACCAGCAGCGCAAGAGACACCAGCCAGAACGAAGCCGCCAGCAGGATGTACGTCACGCGGAACCCGCGCCGCAGATCGCGTTCCCGCGCGTCTTCCACCAGGCGGCGCGCGTCGCCGATCTGCCGGCTGAGCCGGTCCATCGGGACACCCAGATCCTCCGAGTACACGCGGACGTCGCCGCCGTGCCGCACCAGGTAATCCAGCCGGTCGCCCTGCGCGCCGGTGCGCACCCAGCGCTGGTTCTCCTTACCGCCGGCGAAATTCTGGATCGTCTCCGGCCATTGCAGCCGTTCGGCGGCGCGATATTCCGCCGAAAGCCCCTCGCCGCGCACGGCGCGCTGCTGCAAGTCCTCCATCGCGCGCTGGTAAAACTGGCGGCCGGTTTGTTCGAGCGATTGACTGAGCGCGTCCAGTTCCCGGGTGGTGGAAAAGTCCAGCAGGTACTTGGAGCCGGCCGAGGTGATCCACAAGGTGGCCAGCAGGGGGAGCAAGGTGGCCGCGAGAAAAATCAGGATGAGCTTGTTGCGAAGCCGGTTCACCAGTCGCGCCGGCTCGGCGTACGGCGCAGGTCCGCCAGCCGCAACCGCCTCTCCATCATCCAGTGCGGTTCTCCGTCCGGCTTGCGGCTGAAGAATTCGATCAGCCCGCTGATGCTGATGCCGGATTCGCTCACGATGTTCGCCGCGTCCTTGGGATCGGCCGTGCGCAGATCGAACCGCATCCAGATATCCTGGTCCGGCGCCACGCCCAGCGCGCTCACCATCATGTTGTCGACGCACCACGCTTCAGCCTGCTCCGCCGTGAGTCCCAACCGCGATTCCGGCGTGGCGCCCGGAATGGTGACTTTGAATCGCCCCTCCCAGATGTCGTAGCTCACGTAGAATCGCTGCGGCGCGTGGCGGAAGGGCGTCACGTGATCGTCCCGCAGCAAGGTGATCTGCGACAGGAACACCACCGTGCGCGCGTCCTTGAGCCTTTCGAGCGCGCGTCCGGAGATAAAGTGCAAATCGGGCAGGACCGGACGAAGCGTGTCGCCGTCAAACGCCACGTCTAATGAGCCGGCGTGCGCGATGAGCAAAGGAAGAGCCAGGCCGGCGGCAAGCCAGCTTCTTCGGCCCATTCTCGCTAAGCGCGACTGCGCCATCAATAATTCATGCCCACCATGAAGACCGGGTCCATCTTCCCGTTGCGCAAGGGGAACGCCAGGGCCAGCGAAAACACCCCCTGCCGCAGACCGGCTCCGACCGAGCTCCTGACCACCGCGGCCTGACCGCTGTCCCAGATCGCGCCCGAGTCGCAGAAGACCTGGAAGACGCCGTAATGATATTCGACGGTATTGTGGACCACGCGGTTTCCGCCCAGCGGGTCCAGGTCGAATTTATTCCATCCCCGCAGGCTGGTGCTGTTGCCGAGCACAAAACGCTCGAACAGCGGCGCAGTACCCAGAATCACGCCACCCCAACCATCATCCACCAATTCGTGCTTGCCGTGGGTGACCCGGTAGCGCAATCCCCAGCGGTGGCGGCTGTAAGCGTAGTCGCTCCCCAGCGCGTGGCTGCCGGCGCGCAAATCGTAGTCGGCCTCCACCGCCTGATCCGCCGAACCCTCCGTCAACTGGCGATACCGCGCACCGGCGACAAAGGCATCGGCAGCCTGTGGCGGCGCGCCCGGCGCCTGCTGGCCGAGGCTTTCGAAGCTGGTGCCGAAGCTTACTTCGAGCGGCCGCGCCACCTGCACCGACAGCACCGGCTGAAATTCCTCTCGCGTGCGGTAGAGCTCGGATGCGTCGGCTGCCGTGACGGCGGAACGGTTCCACAACTCGTGGTAGCTGGCGAATTCGAAGCGGAGCCGCGCCCGCCCGTCCACCAGCGGCTCGCTCTCATAGCGGGCCACCTCGCCGGTGTAGCGCTCCACCAGTTCGTCGCCATCGCTCACCAGCCCCGCCGTGAACCCGTTATTGCGCACGGTGGCGGTTCCCTCCACGGCGCCGCTCCAGCCTTGCTCGCCCTGGTAAAGAAACTTGGGCACCGAGGCGTCGAACCGCGTCGGCGGCACCTGCACCTCAAAAATCACCTGCACGTACTCCGGACTCTTGCCGCGCAACACATGGTGTTCCACCGTGCGCGCGCGAAGTTCCTGGCGAAGACGCTTGGCCAGATCGTCGAGCCTCGCCGGATTGAGCTTTTCCCCTACCAGTGCGGCAATCTCCTTGCGCAGCCCGGAACTGATCTTGTGGTCGCGATCCACCGCCGGACTGGTGCTCCATCCATCCCCCGAGACCACCACGGTTTCCACGGTGTACCGGCTGTTCACGTTGGTTTCCGAATCCTGGGTCTCCGTCGCCAGCAGCCCTCCCACGAGCAGCAGGCTGAGACAAACATATTTCATACCCGGGCAAAAAGCACTTGACGCGCCACGAATAACTGTATGAAAACAAGAGAAATAAAGAATGACTGCTTGTGACTTGGCGTCACAGGTGTGGGGTGCGCGGAGGCGGCCCACCGCCCGCCCAAGCGGCCTGGCGGGTCTAGAGAACCTTCGCCAGCTCGGCTGCGAATGCGCTGCGGGGCGCCTGTTCCCGGTCGCGGCCGCTGCGTTTTCTGCGGTCGGTCTTGACAATGCGTGTGGCATTGGGCGCTACAATCGGCTGCGCTCCACGGCTCTCTTTGCCCTTCGGGGGCTGCGCCGGATTGGCTCGCAACAGACGATCTTCCAAAGGTGCACGATCAAAGCGGCGGATGATCGACGCCATTTCGTCGGCGGTTGGAGCTTCGACAAACGCGAAGCCCTTCGATTCTTGCGTTTCGTGATTGCGGATCACTTTGACGGCGTCAGCCACCAGATCTTCGGCGGCGAGCCATTGCTTGATGTCATCGGCCGTGACCCATGACGGGAGGTTGCCAAGAAAGACGGTAAAGCTCATTCAGTTGATTCTGTAACTCCGTGGTTGGATTTCACACACTGGGGGGATTCCGATCTGCCTCACCGATAGTATCAGACCACCACACTCGATTGCAAACGCGAACAGTTCTAACTACATCGGGCAAAGAAAAGACACCGAACAGACGAGAGCCGCCAGCAGCGCGGCATGCATGGGCCGTCTATGGGCTGGCGGGGGCGGGTTTCGCGGTGGCGGCCGATTGCCGCGCGCGCCGCGTGACGCTGGTCACCATCCGGTAGAGCAGCAGCACGGCCACCAGCACGCCGTACAACACGGGCAAACGGATATCCGATTTCACCAGCCAGTAGTAGTGCACCACGGCTGCGACAGCGGTCACATAAATCAGCCGGTGCAACTGTTGCCAGCGCTTACCGCCCAAGCGGCGGATCCAGCCCTTGGTGGAGGTGAGCGCTAGCGGAACCATCAACATGAGCGCGGTGAATCCGGCGGTGATGAACGGGCGCTTGGCCACATCCTTCCAGATTTCGTGCAGGTCGAACAGCTTGTCGAACCACAGGTAGGTGAGGAAGTGCAGGCAGCCGTAAAAAAACGCGAACAGCCCCAGCATGCGGCGGAAGCGGATCAGGTCCGGAACCCCCAGCAGCTTGCGCAGCGGCGTGATGGCCAGCGTGGCCACAATCAGGCGAATGGTCCAATCGCCGGTGAAGTGGGTGATGAATTCGAGTGGATTCGGCGTCAGGTCCTGCATCCAGAAACGCCACGCCAGGCGGGCGAACGGCGCCAGGCACAGCAGGAATGCGACGGCTTTCGTCCACTTGCCCGTGCCTCTTCCGGGGCGGCTCTTGAGCATGGCTTAATAGTTCTTCTTGAGATCCATGCCGGAGTACAGGCCGGCCACCTGGCTCGCATAGCCATTGAAGATCTGCGTGGGATGGTTCTTGAAGAGCGAAGGCAGCCGCTGCTCCTTGGCCTGGCTCCAGCGGGGGTGGTCAACCTCGGGATTGACGTTCGAGTAGAAGCCGTATTCGTGCGCGTTGGCCATATTCCACGTGGTCGGCGGCTGGCTGCTCACCAGCTTGATTTTGACGATGGATTTGATGCTCTTGAAACCGTATTTCCATGGCACCACCAGCCGCACCGGAGCGCCATCCTGCGGCGGCAAGGTCTCGCCATACATGCCCACGCAGAGCAGCGCCAGCGGGTGCATGGCTTCATCCAGGCGCAGCCCTTCGACATACGGAAACTCGATGCCCGCCATGTCCGGCCGCGCCATCGGCATCTGCTTCAGATCCCAATAGCTCTCGAAGGCCACATACCTGGCTTTCGGCGTGGGTTGGACCAGGTTGAGCACCGCGCTCAGCGAATAGCCGATCCAGGGCACCACGATGGACCACCCTTCCACGCAACGGTGGCGGTAAATGCGCTCTTCGATCGGCGCCAGCTTGAGAATTTCATCGAGAGAGAATTTGCGCGGCTTGGCGACGTCGCCTTCCACCGAGACCGTCCACGGGCTGGTCTTGAAGTTCTGCGCATAGCGCGATGGTTCGTTCTTGCTGGTGCCGAACTCGTAGAAGTTGTTGTAGCGGGTCACCACGTCGGGACTGGTCATCTGCTCGGTGGTACTGAACGGACTCTTCGTCACGTTGTTGAGCCTGGTCCCGGCCAGGGCCCGGCCGCGCGGCGACAGCAACTCCCGCGCGGTGAGAAACGCCGCTGGCGCGCTCGCGAGAAACTTGCGCCGATCCAGGTAGACCGGTTTAGGAGTGACGTCGGCATGGCGAAGATCGCAGGGCTTGCGGATCAACATATTCTGCGCATGCTCCTCTCTGGCCTTGGACGCTGCCGGGGCGCGGCTGGATTCGGAAACTCGGCATTCGCCCTTGCCGCAGACCTCAACGCTTCTGACATTAGTATAATGGAGTCTCCCGGCGTATGCTTCCCGCTTTTGCGTGGAGCATTGCGATCCGTGCCATCCGTCCGGGCAGAGTTTGTGAAAATCCGTGACTTAGTGAAGGCGCTTCATGAAATGAGCAGGTATTCCATTTTGATCGCTCCCACTCGCACCGGCTTCAGTGCGCACGTACCCGATCTCCCGGGCTGCATCGCGGCGGGCCGCACGCGCAAGGAGGTCAAGGAACGCATGGCCAAGGCCATCGAGATGTACTTGGCTGCCATGCGCGAGGACGGAGACGAAATTCCAGGGCCTTCCCAGGTGGAGATGGTTGAGGTCGCCTGATCAGCCGGTTGCGGATCGCCTCCCGCTCTTAGTATGATGGAGTTTCCCCGTAAATGATTCTCGCTTTGGGTGGGAGTATTGCGGGTCCGGACGGGTGGCCGAGCGGCTAATGGCAACAGACTGTAAATCTGTCGCTCCTTGCGAGCTACGGA
>Ga0181518_10001496_pt1 | contig 23971 bp, 23 predicted proteins | sample PEATcosm2014_Bin_28_FD_119751 | JGI IMG/M metagenome (GOLD analysis project Ga0181518, IMG submission 119751) | Peatland microbial communities from MTU Mesocosm Facility, Houghton, MI, USA - PEATcosm2014_Bin01_60_metaG | ecosystem: Environmental > Terrestrial > Soil > Wetlands > Peat | place...
AGCCGAACTGCATTCTTATCGGAATTGCCGCTTGCCCAGCTCTTGCGGATACCATCCGGGACGTCGAATTGAAAGAAGCGACGCATTCCTTCGGTGCCGCCCGCAGCTGAGTGAAGATCTGGGAGAAGAGTTTCCTCATCGTCGCTGCCCAGAGATACTGCCTTCTGGATCTGGCGAGAAATGAGTTGCCAATTTTTCGCCAGAAGGTCGTGACTACCGGACGTGGTCGAGGCGTTCCAGGAAAACTTCGCAATGGCCGCATCCTCGCTGTGGAGAAGCCTGATGTACGTGGCGAGAAAGGATGGGATTGGTGACGCATACTGCGCGGTTGCGGCCGCGAGACTCCAGGAGTCTTCGTGCGCACGTATGATCCTTGGGTACCAGCGGAGCGAGCCCTCGCCGAGGCCTTGGCCTTTGTCGAACGAGAACATCAACTCCAGACGGTTGGATAGGTCGATCGCCGTCCGGCTAATCCAGTCGTGATCGGACGGGTCCGCATGCACCTTCGGCCGGAGACGCCTGATCGCATTGTGGAGAACGACCGCGATGAGGGAAAGAGTCCCAAGTCGTTGCTGTCCGTCGATGACGAGGAATACACCTTGGGGTAGGTCATTGCGAATCTTCGGCTCCACGGTCTCGTATTTCGTATCGTGGATGAAGATGAACGACCCGATGAACGTGATCGCGTCGTCCATGCGTACAAGGCTGGCAATACCCTCGAAGATGTTCGTCAGCAGTGCTTTGACTTGGGGCGCGGTCCATGCGTACGGGCGTTGATAGGATGGGATGTAGAACCCTCGGCCTGGTTCGATCATCACACGTTCCACGGAGAGTGCTTCAGGCGTGAAGACTTTTCTTGGGTCCATGGGTCAGCCTCGTCGGGACGGTTGGATGGTGACAGTACGGGGGATTCCAGATTGGTTCAAGGGCAGGATTCAGATTCAAGCCATTGGTGGCGACCGCAGCAGAGGCGCAGGCTTTGATAGGGCAGGAGGGGGGATGTCGAGGAGGCGATGGAGCACGAGCGGCCCCAACTGGTCGAGTTCCGTTCCTCGCTCGACAGCTTGGACCCGGATGAGGAGTGCTTCCCCGACGTGTTCCAGACCTGGTGCGGGTTCGGCGCGACGAACCGCGCGGCCGTCAGCGCAGGCGGTCGAGCAGTTCCACGAACTGGCGCGGAGACAGGATGCGGATTCCGTGGTGCTGGCCAAGGACGAGCAGATCTTCGTCCCCGGTGACAATGAGGTCGGCCTTCCCCGCAATGGCTGCGGCCAGCACCTTGTCGTCGTCGCGGTCGCGGCAAGCCGCGCGCGGGCAGTGCGGCCGGCCGGACGATGAAAGGGCATGCACACAACGGCATAGCCGAGAGTGCGCTCGACAAAGAAACGCCCCTCGGTGAAGGTCCGGTACTCAGGTTGGGTCAGGTGAACGACCGGGGCGGCGGTTCTCCTCGTCGCGCACACGTTGCGGGGCTCGGTGCCACTCGCCACGTTGGCCAGTCTGCGTAGCGCCGCTGACCGGCTCTTTCGTCCCGCCAGATCCTTCTGCAGCTCGGCCAGCCACAACCTCCCGCGACCAGTGCATTTCCGCCGCGGGCGACCTCGGCCAGCTCGTGCCATTTTGGAGTCCGGCTCGGCACGCCGCCGCCCGGTGCTGGCGGCGAGCAGTCCGGCGCCGCGAACAAGAAGAGGAGCAGACATCCGTTGGACGGAGTGAGCCTGGCGGTCCGTTCACAGCCCGTGAATGGTGAAAATGGGTTGTTTCACTATTGCAACACTTTGAGGTCCTTTGGGGGCGGTTGCGGCGTTCACTGTTCATGAATTGTGAACGCGATCATTGAATTTCTCGGGGAAAACGGGGTGATTGCCCCCAATTTCCAGGAATCCGAATTTTTCGATTCTTACACTTGGCGGCCTGTAAACTTTATGTGTTCGCCGTTGAGTGGCGAACTCCCCGAGAGATCATGAAGGCCGCGCACACTACAGACCCCGCAATGAACGCCCAGGTGGCCCAACAGCCGCTTTCGGGTACCGGCCTGTCAGGGGGCGTGGACGGCGATCGCGCCGAGATCTCGCACGTGTGCGATTTCGTCACGGTGGACGAGCTTGCCGCCGAGATCGGAGTGAATCGCAAGACGCTCTACAACTTCATCAAGATGGGGTTTCTTCCCGGCGTCAGGCGCATCTTGGGTCGAATCACGATCCACCGGCCAACAGTGATAGAATGGTACCGTACGGGCAAAGGTGCTGTCCCGCGTTCACGGAGCAAATCATGAGCGTGAGGCAGCAACGACGCCGCGACCCCAAGTCAGGCAAAGAGAAGAGTTTCTGGATCGTGGATTTCACCGTCCAAATTCCGAACGGCGAGCAGACGAGAGTCCGCGAGGTGCCGAAGATCCAGACTCGACGGGGCGCGGAGCAGTATGAACGGCAGCGCATAGGGGAGCTGCTATCCGGACGGTCACAGTCAAAGGAGGTGCCAACACCCGCAGAGAAGAAGAAGGTGGTTCCCACGGTCACGGCGTTCAGGCATCGGTTCATCGAGAACTACGCGCAGGCCAACAACAAGCCGTCCGAGGTGGCGACCAAGAAGATGATCCTGAGCCTTCACATCGTCCCGGAGCTGGGCCACTTGCGTCTGGACCAAGTGGGGCCGGAGGAGGTCGAAGGGTACAAGGCGAGAAAGGTGAAGGAAGGGCTGTCGCACAAGAGTATCAACAACCATCTGATCGTCCTCCGGCGCATGCTGGCAGTGGCCGAGGAATGGAAGCTGATCGCGAGCGTGCCGAAGATGAAGTGGCTGAAGGTTCCTGAGGTGGAATTCGACTTCTTGAACTTTGTAGAGGCGGGGAAGCTGCTGGCGGCCGCCGAGGGAGAGTGGCGCGCGATGATCGCCGTGGGCATGAAAGCGGGGCTGCGGCAGGGCGAACTCTTGGGGCTACGGTGGAGGGACGTGGACTTATCGACGGGAAAGATCGTCGTCAGGCAGTCAATCGTGCGGGGGATTGTCGGCACGCCCAAGGGCGGGCGATCGCGGGAGATCCCTCTCTCTCCCGACCTCTTGACCATCCTCAAGGCGCAAAGGCATCTACCGGGGGAGTTGGTGTTCTGCGATCTGGAAGGGCACGCGCTGACCAAGAACCAATGCAGACGGCCGCTGTATGACTCATGCAAGCGAGCAGGTCTGCGCCAGATCGGGTGGCACGTGCTTCGCCACACGTTCGCCAGCCATCTGGTCATGCGAGGCGCTGCGATCAAGGTGGTGCAGGAACTGCTCGGCCACACAGACATCACGACCACCATGCGCTACGCGCACCTGTCGCCTGAAACCCGGCGGGACGCGGTCGCGCTGCTTGATGTCAACGCATAGCATGAGGCAACCGTACGGCAACAGAACCAAGAAATAGTCGTAACTATCTGAAATTACTGTGGAGGCGCCGGGTACTGCCCCCGGGTCCGAAGGCGCTCTGCTCAAGTCCCTACGTGCGTGTCCGGCGAATTGATTCTCGCTTGCGGGTTGGCCCGCCGGCCGGGCGTCCCGCAAACCAGCCTTCCCTATGTGTCGCGACCGGGCCGGAAAACTCTGCCCTGCCGCCAAGCCCGCTAAATGGCCACTTCCCTAGGTCGCAGGCAATCCCTGGAGTCGTGGTCTGGTCCGTTCTTTAGGCGGCCAGAGCGAACGAGTTGTCGTTCGCGTTTCTTTTTTGCCCGTTTTTACGAGGCCTCGGGCGTCCTCGGCACGCGATCTGAGTTTTGCTACCTCCGTCGAAACTATTTCGCCCCCTTGTGATGTTTGTGCCCCAAGCATAGCGCCTGCCGAGGCTGCAGGCCACGGTTCGAGCCCGCGGCAATCGGTGATACCCTCGGGGTCATGCTGACCGTGCTGGTCGCGGCAGCGCCTTCGCTGGCGCTTCTCATCTATTTCTACCTTCGGGATCGTTACGATCGCGAGCCCATCGCCTGTCTGCTCGTCGCGTACCTGTTGGGTATGTACTCGATGCTGGCGGCGCAAAGCATGGGTGCTGTCCTCGCGGGCGTCGTATCCGACGAGTGGCTGCACCTGGGCGGCGAGCCGGCGCGTTTCTTTGAAGCCTTCGTGCTCTCGGGCTTGGTTGAAGAGGTTGCCAAGTGGACCATGCTGATGGCTGCCGTCTATCACTGGCGCGCGTTCGACGAGCCGCTCGACGGACTGGTCTACGGCGTGACCATCGCGCTGGGCTTCGCCACGCTGGAGAACTTCTTCTATCTTTCGAGTCACGGCGTAGGCATCGCCTGGCAGCGAGCGGTGTTCGCCGTGCCGGCCCATGCCCTGTTCGGCGGGGCCATGGGCTACTACGCTGGCCGAATCAAGTTCAGCGCCAAGGCTAGCCGGCGCATTTCAGGCGGTTGGCGCGACCAGATCCTCTGTCTGACCTTGCCTGTGCTTTTCCATGGCGCCTACAACTTCGCGCTCTTGCACGGCCTCAACTGGTTCATCTGGGCTGCGATCACCGCGCTTTCCCTCGGCTTCTGGGTCTTCGTCTTGCGGCGAGTTCGCCGCGCCCAGAAAGCATCGCCCTTTCGGCCCAAGACCATGTTGCCTTCCGACTTCCGGGTGCCCCCGCCAGCCCGAAGGGTGTAAAATGGCGAACCATGCGGAACGACAAGCTGCTGGTTTTAGGAATCGGACTGATTGTGGGTTTCTCGGCTTCGTGCTCGAAGCGCGCCGAAAACAAGGGTTCGCCTTCTGCGGTGGCGAACGCGTCCACGTCTGATCCAGAATTCGACAAGAAGTGGGCTGCCTTGGCCCAGGCCGGGGCGGACGTCGCGTATATCGAAGACGACCGGGGCGAAGGCCTGATGGGCAACGTGCGCCGCGCATCCCGCGTGAAGGCCGAACCCCCGCCGGTGCTGACCGGTCCCGCGACGGCTCAGGCGGTCGCGGATTTGCCCGAACAGCCGGCGGGCGAGGAAGTCCAGCGCATCATCCGGGGCAACCTGATGGCCGTGCGCGGCTGCTACATGAACATGGCGCGCACTGGTCAGGCTCGGTCGGGCAAGGCTATCGTCAGCTTCTCCATCGGGGCTGATGGCCGCCCAGCCAGCTTGCGCGTGGATGCTCCGGCTTTCACCGACACGCCGTTGCCCGGTTGCGTGACCGCGCAAATTTCGCGATGGTCGTTCCCCAGGTCGCAGAAGGGCGGCGGCTCGGTCAGCTACCCGTTCGTGTTCGTCGGCGGATAACTGAAGACCGGGCAGCGGCGATAAACCACCGCCTTCAGGATGGCTTCCGGCCATCCTGGTCCTCCCTCCGCCAACCGCCCTGTCGGGCCCGGGAGAAGTCTACTTCGCCTGGCGGTCTTCCAGATAGAAGACGGTGATGGCGAGGCAGTGGAACGCTTCATCGGAGGACTGGGTCACGATGGTATCGACCACCTGGCACTGGGGATGCTCACGAATCCAGCCGGTGACCTTCTCGCCAAGGTTCTCTCGCTCTTGGGCCATCGTGGCCGAGAAAACCTTGACTCCATTGAAGCGTGCCGTCGTGTGCGTCTGACTTTGGGCCATCATTCTTATTCTTCCTCTCTGCGATCACAGATTCAACGTCGGCAAACTCGGGACTGTAGCCGAGGCGCCCGGGCCAGTCGGCGGGGAGTTTGCCCGAGATCCGATGCAAGACCGGGGGACGGCTTTGGTTGGCCAGCTTCGCAATCCTGTCATCACCCAATCCGCGCAGTTGCATGGCCGCTGCTGCGATTCCCGCCGCGTCCTTCCGTCCCTGTTCCAGAAACAACTCCACCAGGCGTTCCCCGGCACCGCCGTCTTCGGGATGGAGTTGCCATTCCGCCGCGATGGCACGCGCCGTCTCACGCCAGCGCGTGGGATCCTCCGCGTTCATCTCGGCCGATTTCTTCAGGATTTCGATGTCGTCCGGCGCCAGACGCGCGGCCATGTCGTAGGCAATGCGCGCGGAAAGCTGATCGGCCAGTTGGTTCTCGTAGACATTGGCCAGTTCGCACCACAGCCGTCGCCGCAAGGGCTGGGCGCGATCGCCAAGCGCGCCGACGAGCTTGCGCATGAAACCTTCCGCGCCCTTGGGGTCGTTGAGTCGCTGATAGGCCTGCAGCAGCAGCTCGACGATCTCAGGCTGGATCGGCTCCAGTTCCAGGCTGCGCTCCAGGTGTTTGCGGGCTGTCGCGGCGTCGTTCTCGGTGGCAGCGAGTCTGCCGAGCATGGCGTGCGCCTCGGGCAGATCGGGGTCGAGTGCGAGGGCGTGATTGAGGGTGTTGCGGGCTGCACCGGCCCACTGCTGACCGAAGGCGACGAACTGGGCCCAACCCAAGTACGCGTGGTACAGCGCCTGATCGGATCGGGCGCGGACCGCGGCCTCGAACTTGGGCAGCGACTCGGCGACCTTGTCAGCGTTGAACAGATGCAGGGCCTCACCGAAAGCCAGCTCGGCGCCCAGCGGATCCGCCTCGGCCGACAGGGTCGAGGCCAGGGTCCTGTCGTAGTTCTGTCGCAATTGCGGATTGGCGAGAATTCTGGCCGCCCGGTCGAGGGCAGCGCGCACTGATTCGACTTTGGCGTGATCAGCGGCGCTGAGCTGGATCCCGGCCAGCGCACTGGGCGAGAATTGTGCGGACTTGGCTGCACAGGCTGCCACGACCTCCTCGGTCGGGGCATCGCAGGACACGCCCAGTGCTTCGTACAGCGGTTTGCCCTGGATGGTCAGGTAGGTGCGCAGGATGGTCTGGCGCAGAGCCTCGCCGGGCGGGTCGCGACTGGGCGGAGGGGAGCCCGCCTCGATACCTTCGTTCTCGAGGGTCGGGCTGGTTGCACGCAAGGAGACATCCATGGCACCGGAGTCCTGCTCGTCCGCCACCTGGGAGAAACCATCTTGGTCCTCTGGCGAGGGCGTTGCGGTACGTGGCACTGGACTGAACAGCTCGTCGGGAGATTCCGTACGGATGGCGTCGATGCGGCTGCCGATCTCGGCCCCTAGCTTCTCCAATGAGAGCGAGGATTGCCACGCGTTGGGCACGGGAGTCTTGTCAGGCTCTTGCGCCGGGTCGGTCAGTTCGGCGAGACCGGTTTCCAGCAGCGTGTCGATGGCGGTGATGACCAGATGGGAGTCGTCACGCAGCGCAAGCGAACCAATGCTGGCCCCGGCGGCCAGAACACGCGTGATGTCGGCCCCGAACACCGCCTCAAAACCCGCGCGATGGTGGTCAAACCGACGGGTCAGTCGGACTTCGCTGGCACCGTTCTGATCAAAGCGGCTGATGAGGTTGTCGGGGGTGGCGCTGCGGAGCAGGCCCATGAAGATGATGCGCTCGACCTCCAGGTCGTGCTCGATGATCCGGTCGCCAAAGTTGTCGCCGGGCACGAAGCTCCAGTTTCCTTCCTCCCAGCGCAGACAGTCGGTGACTCGCTTGCGGGCCTGCGCGGCCAGACACTGCAGCACATCTTCAGGTGAGAGCCAACCGAGCTCGATGAGCACGGCTCCCATTTTGTGGCCGCGGGCCTTGGTCTCTGCGAGCAAATAGGTGAGCTGCCGCTCGTCGATGATTCCTTTTGCACAGAGGAGTGTTCCCAGGGCCTCCTGGCGCAGATTCGAGTCGGCGCCGACGACCTTGCCGTCACGCAAGTAGATTTCCTTGCGCATCTTGCCGCGGGTCAGGGCGAGCGTACCGGTCTGCGAACCGTCGGTCAGGTCAAAGAGCAGCTTGGGAACGCCTCGCTCGGCCAGGGATCCCGAGAGCGTCGCCGAGGCGCGCGAAGAAGCGCCAGCCGGGAAGAAGCGCAATGTCCCCGATGCATCTGGCGCGGCTGTCGGGGGTGGTGTCGTGCCAGTCGGCACGATGGGGCCGGGCGTGATTGTGCGCCCAGGACTAGTTCCGACGGGGCGAGTTGGCCCTGGTGTCGTTGCTCGGAACCCCGTGGCGACCGGCCGCGGGGTGTTCATCGCTCGGCCTTCGCCCATCGGCGGAGGAGTCGCAGTCCGTGGTTGATGCGTAGCATTTCCCGTCGAGGCCGTGGCTCGCCCCGGCGCTCCCAGACAAGCCAGCACCGCCTCCCCGATCTCAGCCTGGGAAAACGGCTTCGACAGGAAAGCCGCGCGCACGTCCCGGTCAAGACTGACCGCCAGGGATGGATCCTTGTAGATGCCGGATATGACGACGAGACCGACGTCCTTTCCGAAAGGAGCTTCGCGCACGGCCCTACAGAAAGCGAACCCGTCCATTCCGGCCATGATGAGGTCAGTGATGATCACCTGCGGGCGCTCGTTCACGAACATGGCGAGGCCTTGCTCGCCGCTCGCCGCCTGCACCACCCGCGGTCCCAGAGGCCGCAGCCTGGCATCATCGAGGATGGCCCGTTCCATGGCACTTCGAGCCATCGGGTCATCGTCGACGAGCAGGACCGTGAATGCCATGGCCTCCCAAATCCGTTGGCTGGCGTCCTGGCCCGGGCGGCCAGGTACACGAGCCTGGGTAACCTTACTTGTTGCTTTTTCCCGTTGTCAGCACGCTGGGAATCTTCGACTCATCCTGGGTGACCTGGGCCGGCAGGGCAGCTTTGGCTTCAGGGGCCGCCGCGAGACCCATCTTGGCCTTCAACTCGGCCAGCGCCGAGTCCGTGCCGGCGCTGCCCGACTCGAGGGCCTTGAATTTCTGCTGCAAGCTGTCTCCCGTCATCTCGTTGCCCAACTCCACCGAGGCGTCGGCCTCGGCCTCGATCTGGTCCACCTTCTGCGCCATCCGCTCGAAGGTGTCGAAGGCACTGGTGTCGGAAATGCCTTGCATGGTGTCCTGGATGGCTTTCTGTGCTTCGGCGCGCTTCTGGCGCGCGATGAGGATGTTCTTCTTCCGCTTGGCCTCCTCGATCTTGTCGTTGAGCGTGCGCAGCTGCTCCTTGAGCTTCTCCACCGCGTCTTTCTGTAGCTGTGTCTGCTTGGTGAACTCCATCCCCTGTGCCTCGTGCTCGCCCTTGCGCTTGAGCGCCTCGCGCGCGAGGTTGTCGTCGCCGGCACGCACCGCCAGCATGGCCTTGCGTTCCCATTCCTGGGCCAACTCGGTCTGCTCATCGCGCTGCTTCTCCAGGCGCTTCTGGTCCGCGATGGAAACCGCCACCTGCTTCTTCGCCTCGACAAGCTGGCTCTGCATGTCGGTGACGAGCTGGTTCAGCATCTTCTGCGGATCTTCCGCCTTGGAGATGAGATCGTTGAGGTTCGACTTGAGGAGAGTTCCGAGCCGCGAGAAAATTCCCATGACTAATTCTTCCTTGCTGGGCGCTTGCTCTAGGGTTCAGGCCGCCGAGCGAAATTTCGACAGCGTGGGATAGTGCTTGCTGATAGCCATTCCCATATCGTCCACCACCGCCTGGAGCTCATTGAAGTCCAGATTCTCCAAGGGCAATGAATCGGTGAGCACAACCGCGTTGCCGTCGACGCCAAATGTGGCGTAGACCATCTCCCTGGCGTTGAGCCTGAGCAGGGTTTCGAAGAGGGCTTCCCGCCCGCCCGGGGGCAGGTCCATCACCTTGAGTCGGAACACCACGACGGGGCCTGCCAAGGAGACCAGGAGGTTGTCGAAGCCGTTGTCTTTGATGCGCCAGACATCGTGGCCCATGTCCTCGTGGGTGAGGCCAAGCCTGAGCAGGTAAGACTCGATATCTTCACGCGTTTTCATGGCAATCACCTTTCCTGTAGCCTGGGTCAAGCCCCGAGCTTGCGAGAGGATTACTTGCCGAAGGGTAGACGATTCCGGGGCAGCCTACAAACCCCTTTTCTTACCGCGGACTTGCCCGGGGAAGTTGAAGCAAGCCCGTTCCTGTGGTACCCGGAATCGTCTATGCCTATCGATCCTGCTGGCCTGCCGCGCCACGTTGCAATCATCATGGACGGAAATGGCCGGTGGGCGCAGGAAAAGGGGCTGCCGCGCATCGAAGGCCACCGTCGAGGAGCGAACGCAGTCCACGAGGTGGTGCGAACCGCGCGCGAGATCGGCGTCAAGGCTCTGACCCTGTACGCGTTCTCGGCGCAGAACTGGCTTCGTCCACCCGAGGAAGTCACCATGCTGATGCGGCTTCTGCGTGAGTACGTCATCGCGGAGCGCGCCGAGATCATGGACAACGCCATCCGGCTGGTCACCATCGGCGACCTGAACCGGCTGCCGGGCTTGGTGCGCGAGCCGCTCGATGGTTTGGTCTGCGAGTCGGCCGGCAACCAGGCCATGACTCTGTGCTTGGCGCTCTCGTACGGTGGCCGCGAATCCATCGTCGCCACCACCCGCACCCTGTGCGAGTCGGTCAAGCGTGGCGAGCTGTCGCCCGGCGATGTCACGGAGGACTGCTTCCAGTCGGCCATGCAGACCGCTGACCTGCCCCAGCTTGACCTGCTGATTCGCACCTCGGGGGAGGTGCGGCTGTCGAACTTCTTGCTGTGGGAATCGGCCTACGCGGAACTCTACTTCACCGAAACCTACTGGCCCGAGTTTGGTCGCGACGAGTTCGTGCGTGCCCTCGAATCGTATCAAGGACGCGAGCGCCGCTTCGGCCGCACGCGAGAACAGCTTCGGCGTCTGGGATAGGGTTCAGGTTGTGAAGCCGGACCAGAAGAACCTGCTCGTCCGGATCGCATCGGCGGTGGTGGCCCTGCCCGTCGTCGGCCTGCTTGTGTTCTGGCGCCAGCCGCTCGGCATGGCGGCCCTGTGTTTTGTGGTGGCGGTCCAGGGTCTACGCGAGTACACGTCCATGACCATGGCCGGTCGACCAGCGTCCGAGCGCACGGGCGTCGTGCTGGTTGGCGCGGGCTTGTACTTGGGGCTCTGTTTCCGGCCTGAGATAGGCACGCTGTGGTTCCTGGCCGCCATCCTAGCCGTGTCCACATTGATTTTGGCGCGAGCAGTCGATATTCCGGCCGCAAGTTCTCGGCTCTTCGCCGCGGAATTCGGCGTGTTCTACATCGGGGGACTGCTTGCTGCCCTGCCGCTCCTGCACCGCAGTTCAGGGTCGGGTTGGGTCGCGTTGGCGATCGCGGTGACTTTCGCCAACGATACCGGCGCCTACTTTGTTGGCCGCGCGTTTGGGCGGCACAAGATGGCACCGACCCTTTCGCCAGGAAAGACTGTCGAAGGTCTACTGGGTGGACTGGCAGCCGGTCTCACTGTGACATTCGTGACAGGGTGGGTCTTCATGCCGTCGCTGTCCATCGCGGATCGCCTGGCGATCGGTCTTGTTTCGGGCGTGGTCGGGCCGGCGGGCGATCTGGTCGAGTCGCTCATCAAGCGCGCGGCGGGTGCCAAAGACTCTGGGCGGTCCATCCCCGGCCACGGCGGCGTCCTCGATCGTATTGATGCGCTTTTGTTCGTGGGCGCCTACGTTTACCTGCACGTCAACCTATTCCACTGATGAGCGACTTCAAGATGGGAACCCTGGGAGGGTTCGCTCCGCCCTTCGGCCCCCCACCCGCCTCCTCCCCCCCGCTCGCTGCGCTCGGCCTCACCAAACCCTCCCGCGATGGTACGCCGCCGGCGAAGCCGGCGGGCTCCCCACGCGCCCCAATACGGCAAAGCCCCCGTGGTTGTCCACGAGGGCTGCCAGAATCCTAAGCGAGGCTGGTTAAGCTTGGCTAGATATGCTAAGCGGTTGAGGAATCTCAACCGCAAGTACAGGTCACACCGGCTTACGCCGGTGTGTTGGGAGGAGGAGCAACTCTCGGAGTCTGTGCCGCCGGTCGTTGCCTATGGAGGATGGCTAGCAACGCTCGTGCCGGCTCGGACAAGAAGCCCTTCTCGACCCGGAACTATTTGAATTTTTGAGGTTTTCATGCTACACGCGATACGACGACGAGACACCGATGGTCTGATTCCCCTGACATTGACGTCAGGGTTGTCGAATCCGGATGGCGGTTTTTCACACTCCTAAATGACTGACAGCTTCCTGGTCATCAACGCGGACGGACCCGAGACTCGCGTTGCCTTGGTTGAGGACGGCCTGCTGGCCGAGCTCTATATCGAGCGCAAGAAGGAACGGGGCATCGCCGGGAACATCTACAAAGGCCGAGTGGATCGAGTCCTGCCGGGGATGCAGGCGGCTTTCGTCAACATCGGTCTGGAGAAGTCCGCCTATCTTCACGTCTCCGACGTGCGCGGGACGCCGGACGATCTTCGCCGCTTGGTTTCATCTGGTGAGGGACAAGGCCGGGGTGCGGCCCAGGACGACGATGAAGACAACGAGCCATCCGCTCCGCCGGGCGGCGCACGCATCGAGGATCTGCTGAGAGAAGGACAGGAGATCGTCGTTCAGGTAACCAAGGAGCCCATCAGCACGAAGGGTGCCCGCGCGACCCGCTACATCTCGTTGCCGGGCCGGCACCTCGTGTTCATGCCCACGGTGGAACACGTGGGAATCTCGCGGCGCATTTCCTCGGACAAGGAGCGGCGGCGCCTGCGCGAGATCATCGACCAAATGCGGCCTCCGGGGACGGGCTTCATCGTGCGCACCGTTGCGGAAAACGTGCCCGAGAAGGATCTCCGCGCGGACATGGATTTCCTCATCAAGCTGTGGAACGAGATTGTTCGCCGTACCGGGAACAGTCGCTGTCCCGCGCTCATCTACAACGATCTCGATCTCCTGCTGCGCACGGTGCGCGACATGTTCACGCCCGAGGTGGCCAAGCTGATCATCGATTCCCGCGCCGAATACGACAAGATCAAGAAGTTTATCGCGGCGTTCATGCCGGATTTCACCGGCCAGATCGATCTTTACGATGGCCCGGAGCCCATCTTCGACGGCTACGGCATCGAGATCGAGATCGACCGAGCGCTGGAGCGCAAGGTGTGGCTCAAGTCGGGCGGCTATCTCATCGTCGACGAGATGGAGGCCTTGACGGCCATCGACGTCAACACTGGCCGCTTCGTGGGCAAGAAGAATTTGGAAGACACCATCACCCAGACCAATCTGGAAGCCTGTCGCGAGGTTGCCGAGCAACTCCGCATCCGCTCCCTGGGCGGCATGATCGTGGTCGACTTCATCGACATGGACCGTGCGTCCAACCGCGACCGGGTCACGCGCGCCTTCAACGATCATTTGCGTCGTGACCGATCGAAGGCAGCAGTCACGCGCATCTCCGAGCTGGGTTTAATCGAGATGACCCGCAAGCGAACGCGGGAGTCACTGTTGCACGCCCTGACCGAGCCCTGCGAACACTGCGAGGGCAAGGGCTACACCAAGTCGCGGCGAACCGTGGCCTACGAGCTTCTGCGCGAGCTCCGGCGGCAAGGCAACCTGATCGAGGGGGACACGGTGCTCATCGAAGTGCACCCGGACGTCGCGCAGGTGCTGGCCACCACGGACCACGCATACCTGGAGGACATGGAGAAGCGACTGCAGAAGCGCATCATCGTCAAGGCGCGCGGCTCGTTCGCGCTTGAGGACTTCGAATTGCGTTCCCCCAGCCAGAAGACGCCGCTTGATCGATCAGATGCGGATCACGACGGCGATCGCGCTGATCGACGGCGCCGCCGCCGCAAGAAGCTCGGCCCGCCGGCCGAGGTCGAGGCCATGCTGGAAGAGGAAGAACGCAGCAGCGCGGCCAACCGCGATGAAACCCAAGAGGAACGTACGCCGGAGCCCCGACGCGAAGAGCGCGGGGGAGAGCGTCGAGGCGTGGATGCGGAGGCAGCCGCAGGCAATGTTGTGCCTGATTCCGCGGACACCGGCAGCCAACCCGCAACAGCCGACGGCTCAGTCTGCGCCGAGTCGCCACGAGTTGCGTCGGCAGGCTGTTCGGGCAGCCTTTCGCCGTCTGAGACTCCCCAGGTTGCGCCCGAGACGCAGGCGGGTTCCGTGATCACAAGCGAACCCAAGCCGTAGGGATGAGCGCCGCCACGTCGGCTGGACGATGGTGGTGCAATTGCCTCGCAATGTGGGTAGAAGTCACACTTTTACTGATAGGTAGTTATCAACAGGAAAAGTCAAGTAACTTCAAAGTGATAGAATTTTGATCAACAGCTTGCAGATTGTTACGATCGCGGAATCGAAAGTGAAGACAGAACCTTCTGCGATGCGACGAGGACATGCGTGAGAGATATGCTCTCTGACATGGGAACCCAGAGAGTGTTCCCAAACGCTTCGGATCCCCACGCGGCTAGAGGCGACAGCCCCAATCCCAGGGGCACTGAGTTGGTGTTGGTGGATCCGCGGCAGTTGACCTTTCGCTTTGCCGATGCAGACAACCACGAGGTCGTTTCTTCGGTCCCGATCTCGCGTTGGGCTGCGCGATCGCGGAACCCTGGCCGGGTCGTCAGGCTACCCACCGGCGGCCGCCCCTTGGAGGAGATTCGGCTGGAGCAGGCCGTAGCTGCCTATCTGCCACCGGGCCATGGTCTCCGCCTCACGCTGACCAACAACCGCCACAACATCGTGGCTGTGCGACGCGAGCCTGCAGTCTACGTGGTCAGGATTCACCGCATATTTTCCGGTGCCGAGCCTCGGCTGGTGCGGTCCCTTGCGCGCTATGTGGTGCACAACGATCGGCGCGCATCGCGAGTTCTTGGGGAGTTCATCGAGCGTCACGAGCACATCATCACTCAGGCGCCACGCCGGCCGCGCCTGGTTAAGCTGCGAGCGGCTGGACGCGTTCACGACCTGCAGGACATCTTCGATCGACTGAACCGGCGGTATTTCGACGGGACGTTGCAGGCGCAGATCACCTGGGGGCCGGCGGTCTTGCGAGCGCAACAGCGGTCCATCAAGATGGGCAGCTTCTCGGTCGAGGACCGTATCATCCGCGTGCACCCCGTGCTGGACCGTGCCGACGTGCCGCTCTTCTTCGTCGAGTGGATTGTGTTTCACGAGATGCTGCATGGAAGGCACGAGATTCGTAGGAGCAGGGGCAGACGCTGCTTCCATCCGCCTGAGTTCCTCGCCCAGGAACGCGAGTTTGTCGACTACGAGCGTGCCTCTGCCTGGGAGAAGGAGAACGTCGATCGCCTGTTTCGACGCTAGTATCTATCCCTGTCATCTTGGCAGGCCGGCGGTCCATTTCTGGCCAGAGAGTCGCGGGTGGGTCCGGGCGCGACAAACGACGAGCCCGGTCATGGGGCTTTTCTGCTGGAACGATTGATGCTAGTTCCTTGCAAGAAACGAATGACAAAGTCGAATCTCGGTGCGCTCACAGTAGTGTTTGCCATGGCCGTGGCTGGCTGTGGTCACACGCGGTACCTGGCCGGAACGACCATCCCTGCCACCGAGGACAACCTGGCCGTGGTCGAGACCATCGAGCAGTATCGAACCTTTCTCATCGAGAAGAACATTGATGGGCTGCTGCTGCTGGCGTCGAAGCACTACTTCGAGGACGGCGGCACGCCCCAGGCCAACGATGACTACGGCTACGACGCCTTGCGCGAGATCCTGACCAGCCGACTCGGGCGTGTGCAGTCGCTGCGCTACGACATCGAATACCAGCGGGTCACAGTGCGGGGCGATCAGGCCGAAGTCGATGCATTCCTGAACGGCGCGTTCGAGCTGCAAAGTGAGACCGGCGAACGCTACCGCCGTGTCAACGACCGCCACAGGTTCGTTCTCGAACGAACGCCCAACGGCAAGTGGCGCTTCGTGAACGGGATGTAGAGGCTACAGCCTGTACACCAGCAGGCGCGCTTCGAGCGGGCCGTTCCAAAGACGGTGGGAGATCTCGTGCTTGCGCCGGATGGCGTGCGCGAGCAGCGGGTTGCCGCACAGGATGACCGCGCGCCACCCATGCATCCGGTCCAGGGCGCGGACGATGGAGGCGTAGAGCTGGTCCAGCGGTTGTTCGGGTGCCGGACCGGGCAGCCGCTCGCCGTAGGGTGGGTTCAAACAGATGGTCCCGGGCGGCTCGCGCGACGCGAGTGTCGCCACATCGGCGACCTCGAACACGATATCCGCGTCCACCCCGGCGGCTCGGGCATTTCGGCGCGCCGACTGGATCGCCGACGTTGAGACATCGCGGGCCAGAATGGGGCAGGGGGCCCTGGCCAATCGGGCGTCTTGCGCTGCTCGTTTGAGTCGGGCGAAAACCGGGAGATGGCTCTGGTCGGCCCATCGTTCAAAGCCGAAAACACGACGAAGGCCCGGGGCGATGTTTCGGCTGGCGAGCGCGTGCTCGATGGCCAGCGTCCCCGTGCCTGTCATGGGATCGACAAAGGGCTGCTCCGCGCGCACGCCGCCCAGGGCGAGCACCGCCGCGGCCAGGGATTCCTTGAGAGGTGCGTCGGCCATGGCCACCCGGTAGCCGCGTCGATGGAGCGGCTCGCCGGCCAGATCCACGAAAAGGCGTGCGTCGCTTCCGCGTAGGTGCAGGACGAGGGACACGTCGGGGTTCTTCACGTCCACGTTGGGGCGGTGGCCCGTGCGATCGCGGAGTGCATCGACCACGGCGTCCTTCACCTTCAACGCGGCGAAACCCGAGTGGTGCAGTTCGGGATTCTCATGCGTGGTTGCCGTGACGGCCAGGGTGGTCTTGCTGCCAAGAAAGCGGCTGAAGTCCGCTGTGCGCGTGCCGGCGTAGAGGGTGTCGGCGTCAGAAGCGGGAAAGCTGCCTACCTCGACAAGGACACGCATGGCCACGCGCGACCAGAGGCACACCTTCATCCCGTCTTCCAGGGTGCCGTCGAAGGAAACGCCGCCGGTGGCGCCGCGGGGCGCGTGGATGCGCTGGACCACCAGTTCGCGACGGAGTGCACCCTCGGTGCCCCGCGCGCAGGTCACGAAGAATCTCATCGCCCGTGGACCTACCAGGTGCTAGCGCGGCCGTCGAGAACAGGTTTGCGAAGTCTCAAGACTGGAACTGATCAGCCCGGGCGGCGCACGCTACTTCACCCGATTCGCAGCATCGACCCTTGCCGCCGCCCAGGCCCGCTTACTCAGCAGAGCCTTCACTTCGGCGGCGGTCTCCGCCTTGGTCTTGGCCAGTTCCGCGTCGACGGCGGCCAGTTCCTGCGCTGCCGCCTCGCGATCAATGTCGCGCGCGGGCTCGCCCCGATCGACCAGCACGGCGATCTTGTCGCTCTCCCCACTGCGCGCCACCTGCAGCACGCCGTCGCCCACTGCAAAAAAGCGCGGGCCCTCCTTGGTCCGGTAGAAGAGCACGCCGGGCTTCAGGGCCGTCATGAAGGGCACGTGGCCAGGCAGCACGCCGAATTCTCCCAGGGCGCCGGGCGCGGCGATCTCGTCCACTTCGATCTGGACCAGGGCGCCGCGTGGGGTAGTGACGGTCAGTTGCATGGCCTTTCTAGCTTTCCTTGGCCATCTTCTCGGCGCGGGCACGTACGCTCTCGATGCCGCCCATCATGACAAAGGCCTGCTCGGGAATGTCGTCGCAGCGGCCCTCGATGATCTCCTTGAAGCCGCGCACGGTGTCCTTGATCTCGACGTACTGGCCGGGTTGGCCAGTGAAGGCTTCGGCCACGTGGAAGGGCTGCGAGAGAAAGCGCTGGACCTTGCGCGCGCGTGACACAGTCAGCTTGTCGTCCTCGGAAAGCTCGTCCATTCCAAGGATGGCGATGATGTCCACCAACTCCTTGTAGCGTTGAAGGATGCGCTGCACGTCGCGCGCGACCTGATAGTGCTCGGCCCCCACCACCTGGGGTGAAAGGATGGTCGAGGTGGATTCAAGCGGCGATACCGCGGGATAAAGGCCCAGCGCCGCAATCTCGCGCGAGAGCACGGTGGTGGCGTCCAGGTGGGCGAAGGCAGTGGCAGGCGCCGGGTCGGTCAGATCGTCCGCGGGCACGTAGATGGCCTGCACCGAGGTGATGGATCCCTTGTTGGTCGAGGTGATGCGTTCCTGCAGCACGCCCATCTCGGTCGACAGAGTCGGCTGGTAACCGACGGCCGAGGGAATGCGGCCGAGCAGAGCCGACACTTCCGAGCCCGCCTGGGTGAAGCGGAAGATGTTGTCGATGAACAACATCACGTCCTGGCCTTCCTCGTCGCGGAAGTACTCAGCCACGGTCAGCGCGGACAGACCCACGCGGGCGCGCGCGCCCGGCGGCTCGTTCATCTGGCCGTAGATGAGCGCGGCTTTGGAGATGACCGGCTCGCCGGTCGACAGCTTCGAATTGGTCATCTCGTCGTACAGATCGCGTCCCTCGCGCGTGCGCTCGCCCACGCCCGCGAACACCGAGAAGCCGCCATGCTTCTTGGCCACGTTGTTGATGAGCTCGAGGATGACCACGGTCTTGCCCACGCCCGCCCCGCCGAACAGCCCGATCTTTCCGCCGCGCCGGTAGGGCGCCAGCAGGTCCACGACCTTGATGCCGGTCTCGAACATCTCGACCTTCACCGATTGATCCACGAACTTCGGCGCCGCCCGGTGAATGGGCAGAAACTTGGTGGCTGGGACCGGGCCGCGCTCGTCGACCGGCCTTCCCACCACGTTGACGATGCGGCCGAGAACCTCGCGGCCCACCGGCATCATGATGGGCGCGCCGGTGTTCTTCACCGGCATCCCGCGCACCAGGCCGTCGGTGGTGTCCATGGCCACGCAGCGAACGGTTTGCTCGCCCAGGTGTTGCGCCACCTCGATGACCAGGTTGTCTGGCGTGGCGTCGATGGCCGGGTTGCTCAGGGTCAGCGCGGTATAGATCTCGGGCAGGCCCGCGCTTTCGAACTTCACGTCCACCACGGGTCCGATGACCTGGACGACTTTTCCTTGCTGATTGCTGGTGCTTGTCGCGATCATGATCTTCAACCTCGGGTGACTTCAGCCTTTGAGCGCCTCGGCGCCGCCCACGATCTCCATCAGTTCCTTGGTGATGGCCGCCTGGCGGGCGCGGTTGTACTGTAGGGTCAATCGGTCGATCATCTCGGTAGCGTTTTTGGTGGCGTTTTCCATCGCGGTTCGGCGCGCGCCGAATTCCGAGGCGATCGATTCGAGCAAAGCGGCGTGAATCTGCATCTCGACGTACAGAGGCAAAATCCAGTCGAGGATTTCGGGCTTGCTCGGCTCGTAGAGAAAATCCTGTCCCCCGCGGCCGGCTGCGCTGGGCGCCACAGGCAAAAGGGGCTCGACAGTGGTCTTCTGCGAGACGATGGACCGGAACTGGTTGAAGACGAGGACAACGCTGTCCACACGGCTGCTCAAGAAATCGTCGGTGAGCGTGGCGGCCAAGTCCTTGGCGCTTTGGACGGCGGTGTTGCCGCTGGCCCCGGGCAGGTCGCGCTGCATGGGAAGCTTGCGCCGGCGGAAGTAGTCGCGGCCCTTGCGGCCCACCACCAGATAGGTCACCTCGTCGGCCTCGCCAGCCTGGAGCTTGTCCTTGCCCCAGCGCTGGGCTGCACGACAGACGTTGCTGTTGAACCCGCCGCACAGGCCGCGATCTGAGGTGACGACCACCATCGCAATCCGGCGCACGTCTCGTTGCTGCAACAAAGGGTGCGATTCTCCGCCGGCGCGCACCGCCACCTCGGCGGTGACCTCGGCCAGTGACCGCGCATAGGGCCGCGCGGCCACGATCGCGTCCTGCGCCCGGCGCAGCTTGGCCGCCGCCACCAGCTTCATGGCGCTGGTGATCTTCTGCGTCGACTTGACCGACGCGATGCGGGTGCGGACGGCTTTCAGCGATGGCATTGGAAGATGAACTAGCTGGCAGCTTGCAGAGTGGCGGCGAACTCCTTGGCGAACTCGGCCAACACGGAACGCATCTGGGCGGCCAGACCGTCGAAGGCCTTTCCGTCGGTTCCCTTGCTGCGCAGGTCAGCCAGCAACTCGGGGTGCTTCGCCTCGACAAAGGCGTACAGCTCGCGCTCGTAACGGTCGAGCGCGGAAAGCGGCAGGGCGTCCACGAATCCGTTGGCGCCGGCAAAGAGAATCAGGACCTGCTGCTCGACCGGCAATGGCACGTACTGGCCCTGCTTGAGCAGCTCCGTCATGCGCGAGCCGCGAGCCAACTGCTGCTGCGTGGCCTTGTCCAAGTCCGAGCCGAACTGGGCGAACGCGGCCAGCGCGCGATACTGGGCCAGCTCCAAACGGAGCATGCCGGCCACTTTCTTCATGACGGCAATCTGGGCGGCGCCACCCACGCGGCTGACCGAGAGACCGACGTTCACGGCGGGCCGCTGACCCGAATAGAACAGATCGTTTTCCAGGAAGATCTGACCGTCGGTGATGGAGATAACGTTGGTGGGAATGTAGGCCGACAGGTCGCCGGCCTGGGTTTCGATCACCGGCAGCGCGGTGAGCGAGCCGCCGCCCTTCTCGCTGGACATCTTGGCCGCGCGCTCAAGCAGGCGCGAGTGCAGGTAGAAGATGTCGCCCGGGAAGGCCTCGCGTCCAGGCGGGCGGCGCAGAAGCAGCGAGAGTTGGCGGTAGGCCACCGCCTGCTTGGACAGATCGTCGTAGATCATGAGCGCGTGGCGGCCGCTGTCGCGGAAGTACTCGCCCATGGTGACGCCGGTGTAGGGCGCCAGGAACTGCAGCGGCGCCGACTCGGACGCTGTCGACGACACCACCGTGGTGAACTCCATGGCGCCGTGCTCGCGCAATTTGTCGACCACGGTGGCCACGGTGGACTGCTTCTGGCCGATGGCCACGTAGAAGCAGAACATATTCTGGCCCTTCTGATTGATGATGGTGTCCACGGCCAGTGCCGTCTTGCCCGTCTGACGGTCGCCGATGATCAGCTCGCGCTGGCCGCGGCCGATGGGGATCATGGAATCGATGGCCTTGATGCCGGTCTGCACCGGCTCGTGCACACCCTTGCGCGAGATGATCCCGGGCGCCTTGATCTCGATCTTGCGGAACTCCTTGGATTCGATGGGGCCCTTGCCGTCGATGGGAATGCCCAGGGCATTGACCACGCGGCCGACCAGCGCGTTGCCCACCGGCACCTGCGCGATCTTGCCCGTGCGCTTGACCGTGTCGCCCTCGCGCACGGTTTCGAAGTCGCCGAGCAGGACGACCCCGACGTTATCTTCTTCCAGGTTCAGGACCAGGCCGACCACGTTCTTGCCGAAATCCAGCAACTCGCCGGCCATGGCGTTCTCCAGGCCATAGACGCGGGCGATGCCGTCGCCCGCCTCCAGCACGGTGCCGGTTTCACTGATGGCAACCTTCTGGTCGAAGCCCTCGATCTCTTTGCGAATGACCTGGCTGATTTCTTCGGCGCGAATCTGCATGGTCTTTCCTTGCGGCTTTGGGTCAGTTGAGAATCTTGCTGCGTAGAGCGCCCAGGCGCGCACTCAGGCTGCCGTCCAGCACCAGTCCGGCGACCTGCGCGACGATACCGCCGAGAAGCGTAGGGTCTACCTCGGTGGTCATGATCACGCTGCGGCCCGTGCGTCGCTCAAGGGCCCGTCGGATTTCATCTTCCGTGGCGCCATCAAGCGGCCGCGCCGAGCGCACCGTAGCGCGTGCGCGTCCCAGCTTGTCGTCGCACATCTCCTGGTAGGCGCGGGCGATAGCGGGCAAGGCCGCGATGCGGCCGCGTTCCAGCAGCAGCAGCGCCAGGCTTTGCACCTCGCGCGTGGGCGCCACCCGGGGGAGCAGCCCCTGCAGGATGGCGCGTCTTTGCGACGGCTTGAAGATGGGATTGGACAGCGACTGGCGGATATCGGTCGCCTGGTTCCACAGGGCGGCGAGCGCGTCCAGTTCGCCGCCCAGGGCCTCGAAATTGCGCTTGTCGACACCGATGGCGAAAAGCGCGCGTGCGTAGCGGCGGGCAATCGATCCGGCCAGGGCGGCCATCAGCGCACCCCTTCTGCCGGCGCTCCCGCGCCTGCGGCAAAGTCCTGGGCCAGGCGGCGCTCGTCGTCCGCGCTCACCGAGCGCTTGAGCAGCTCGTCCGCGACTTTGACCGCGGTGCTGGCAACTTCCGCGCGCAGACGGATCTCGGCTTCCTTGACCTGCTGGTCGAGCTGGAAGCGCGTCTCGTCCTGGATGCGCTTGGCCTTCTCCTCGGCTCCTGCCAACAGGCGAGCCCGCTCGCGCTCACCTTCTTCCTTCACGGCTGCGCGCAGGGCGGCCAGTTCCCGCTCAAGATTGGCCAGGCGCGCGTCCTGCTCGCGGAAACGCTGCTCGGCCTGCGCGCGTTGGCCAGCGGCTGACTCGATGTCGGTCTTGAGTTGATCGTGCCGACTGCGGAAAGCCTTGCTCAGGGCGCGGCCGCCGAACCAGATGAGGATGAAGAGCAGCACGCCGAAGTTGAGAAGCTGGAGCGCCAGCGTCTTGGCGTCGACGCCGGCATGCTCGCCCTGCTCTCCGTGGCCGGTGCCGTGTTCAGCAGCCGGCTCGCCCGTCGCGGGCGCGACACCTGTCTGCGATGGCTCGTGGTCGAACGACCCGGACACGGGCTCGGTCAGGATTGGGTGATCTTCAGCACGGACAGCCCCAGCGCTCACGACGAGCAGGGCTGCCAGCGGCAGGAAAATCCAAGAGCGCGTCACGACGCCAGCCTCCGGCCTAGGGCCTTTTCCGCGATCTCGCGTCCCAGGGTGGCTGTACTGTCCTTCAGCCTGGCCCGCTCGGCGGCCAAGGTCGCCTCCAGCTTGGTCCGCGCTTCGGCCAGCATCTTGTGGGCGGTGGCTTGCGCTTCCGTCACGATCTCCTGCTCGCGCGCCAGCGCCTGCGTCCGCACCTGGGCGCGCTCGGCATGGGCAGCCTTGCGTGCCTCGGCCAACTGGGCCTCGATGCGCGCCAGGCGGCCCGCGCTGTCTGCCTCCAGTCGCTCGGCCTCCGCGTGCGCGCCTTCGACCCGGCGCACGCGCTCCTCGCGCACACGCAGATACGGCTTCCACAGCCACTGGGTCAAGATGAACGCCAGCAGCAAGAACAGCCCCAGCATCACGAACACCGTGCTGTCGATGTCGAGGAGTTGTTGTTCCCCGGCCTGCGGCACGCTGCCCAGGTTGGGAGTCGCTTCGAGAAGACAGCGAAGGGTCGTCACGGCTGCTCGGGGCTCTGCCGGCTAGCTGCTGGGAGGAGCGGGTGGGGGGCTGCCTCCCCCCTTGCTGCCCTTGCTGGGTCGATGCGGCGGCTCGGGCGCCGGGCCACCCGGCTCCATCTGGCACTGGCCGTCGAACAGGACGCCCTTTTCGACGAAGAGCGACGGGGTGTTGATGTTGCCGCGCACCCGGCCCGGGGTGTGAATCTCGACACCCCGCTTGGCCACGATGTTGCCGCGCACCGTGCCCTGGATCACGATGGAGCCGACCGATATCTCGGCGTTGACTTCTGCGCCCTCGCCGACGATGAGCACGTCCTCGGTGAAGATCTCGCCGGACAGCTTGCCGTCCACGCGGACGGTGCCTTCGAAGGACAGTTTCCCTTCGAATTCGCTGCCTCGGCCAAGAAGCGTGGTGACCTGCTGGGTGGCGCTGGCCTCGCCAGTCGTGGGCGTTTGGGGGATCGAAGCCATGACTCCGGGGCGGAACCCTACAACCCCAGGCCATCGGCAGTCAAACGCGATCCGGTGGCTTCTGGAATTCGGAGCAGGAGGTCGTGACGGGGACGGAGATGGGGATGGAGCCTCGGGGCGGAGGCACCCTCAAGTTGAAGTTCAGCGTTTCGGGTGGGCTTCTCCTTCCAGGCGGTCCCTCATGGGCCGTCCGGCCAGGCGACGGCCGGCGAGGCGAGTTGGGCGTGGACACGAATCGTTCGATGCCGTCGCGCAGGTGCGAGGATCCTGGATGACGGTGATGAGGTCGGCCTTGGTCATGATCCCGGCTTGGCTTCTACACCTTCCCGCGGTCTTCACAAGGTCACCGGTATCGGCGCCACCGACCTTGAGCTACTTTGCCTTTCATCGATTGGATTTCGAGCAAACGACATCACAGGCTCACGGGGTAGCGCCCCCGCAGTTCGCGAAAAAACAGGACGACCTCGCGCATGACTCTTCTCCGACTCCCGTTCGCGAGTGGTAGGATGTCACCCACGACGGCGGCCGTAGTCGGTGGGGTCAGTCGTCGAATCGGAGGCCGGATGGACGACCGCAGCTTCATGCCCA
>Ga0181518_10001498_pt1 | contig 23962 bp, 30 predicted proteins | sample PEATcosm2014_Bin_28_FD_119751 | JGI IMG/M metagenome (GOLD analysis project Ga0181518, IMG submission 119751) | Peatland microbial communities from MTU Mesocosm Facility, Houghton, MI, USA - PEATcosm2014_Bin01_60_metaG | ecosystem: Environmental > Terrestrial > Soil > Wetlands > Peat | place...
CGCTGTGTACGCTTCGAAGCCACCGTCGCCGGTGACCCCGCAACACTCGCTACCAAGCGGACGCTACCCCTTACTTGGGCCGGACTTTCACCGGCTGGATCGCACCAGCTTCGCCTGGCGCACCTATTCGATCACCTTGTCGGCGGCCACTTGCAGGGTCTGCGGTACGTGGAGACCGAGAGCTTTGGCGGCCTTCAGATTGATCACAAGCTCGTATTCTCCGAGATCACAACCGGTAAGCCGGTCGGCTTCTCTCCTCTAAGGATGCGCAGGAGCACGGCTGGACCATTCCATTAGGGGACCCCGCGCTGCTTTGGTTTGGGGCAAAAATCAAGACAAATAAACGCCCCGACGCGCAGGCCATCCAGCACCGCATCGTGCGCTTGCCGTGATAAGATGATCGAATACTACGCGCGCGAGGATTATCTTTATGTCCATCCTGACCCGACTATTAGGCTCAAAGAATCGACCGACCATGACGGACGGGCAGTCGCCCTCGGCAAGAAGCCTGATAAAGGCGCGCACTCCGCCTTGGCATAAAGTAGCGCCAATAGTGATAGACGCGATTTTTGAAGCGCTCGGCGCAACGGAACTGTTTGATTGCTTCGTGTTATCCTCAATGGAAGAAAATTTGGTTTTCCGATACGAGCAGTTAGGCCACGCAGATCGGGATGTGTCGGTTATCCGCGCCCAAATATCGGAAATCCTCTGCCAAGCGGGGTTTCAAAAAATTGCTGTTCTTGAAAAAGAGGTGAATATAGGCTCCGCGAGAGAAGTCGGATTCACAGCAATAAATTTATTTGACCCGGCCATTGCCATGTCAAAAGACCGGATCGCCGGATATATTGGAATGGCGGCAATCTACGAATTGCTTGGTGTAAAAGCGCAATGCCACGAATACGCCGAACGTGGATTATTGGAGTTGCAGAAAATTAGGCAGAGCGCGGCGGGGCAGGCAATGCGCGACAGCGCCGTTCTTCCTCCGGACATGCTCGACCAGGCCGAACGGCAACTGCGTGGCTATCTTGAATGATTGGACAGTGGGTCCCTTTGAATAAGGCAGCCAACGAAAGGATTTGCGGAATGGACCAAAGGGCGCATATTCGCCCTTATGCCCCCGAAGCGCCCCACACCCGGCGTGCGAACCCGCGATGGCGGTGAATATACCTGTCCCGGTTGCGGGGCCGTCTACAGAGTGACGGTCTTTACCAGCCCATTCAAGGATACGGGCCATAAGGATTGCGAAGTCTGCAACCTGCGCATTAAGATCTGGAACAAAGCAACCACATGGTGGTCCTACGAGTTGACCAAGCGGCCAGCGGGCAGGTGATCTGTGAAACGCCCAAACGCCCCCGCGTTCCAGCCCAACTCGCCGATCTCATGATCGCATTGCCAGCAGCGAGATTGAGGATCTGGAACCGTTGCCGCCTTCCTATACTGATTGCCACTCTACCTCACCATCCGTGGATCACGGTCGGTGCAATGTTCGGACGATATCACGCACTATCTCGCATGTGCTAGCGCTTGCTTGACTGGCCCGGCCATCGGGAAGGGATCGTAGGGCGGCGCTACCGATTTGCGCTTGTGTGGCATAAAATCTCTAATGCCGTTGCGCGGCGGGGTTAGTTGAAAACGCTAGGCAACTAACAGGAAACAGGAATGGAACAATTCGAACTCTATAAGGGCTTCCGAATCCGCGCGTATCAGGAATGGCGGGGGCAATGGTTGGCCGAGGCTAAGAAGCCGTTTGACGCCAATGCTGAGTACATTGCCACGCCCTCCGGTCACCTAACGCCAGAAGCCGCTATTGCGTTCATAAAGCAGATGATCGATAGCCCGAGCACGACAATTAAAGCGCCAAAAACGATTCAATAACGCGGCCCAGGATTCGCGTTTGCGAATCTCCCCTGAATCTTCCCATTGCCCCGCGCACCTGTCGACTTGAGCCACCTTGCGGCGCCTCTGCCCGTTACAATACAGGGAAGAATACCACGCTCCAATCAGCAGGTCTGGTTCGTCTCGTTGCTTGCCACTACGTAGCAGTGCGGTCACTTTCGGGGGTTAAGCGGAAGTCTGAACCCGCGCCCGAAATGACTTGAATGACCCACAGTGCCATCTGGTGACGATCGATTATTATTGCATTGCGAAAGGGCTCATTCGTCAAAGTTGGCTATCCGCTGGCTCGTCCGTCGTCGATATTATTCGCGACCTCCTCACAAACCTCCGCCAATTCAAGGAACTCTTGCTTAATGAGGGGGTCCTCGGCCATTTCAGCAAGCTCTCGATATTTGACCGCCTGTTCGCGTAGATAATCGGAATGGTGGAACATGCGACGATGCTCGCCGTTGCGACTTCGGTCTGTTAAATTTCTAGTTATCGTGACTTGCGTATAAGTTGATCTTCATCAATTATCCTTCTTGCAATTGTATTACATGTAAATTATATACATGATATGTAAATTATGATATATACAATGATTGTCGCTAAGAATGAGAAGACAGACCGGCGAGAGCAACCCTTGTGTTCGGCTTGCAGGTCCCGAATGACACTCATTCGGATCACGCGAGCTAATGATCACGAGCAATGGCTCTACCGTTGTCCGGGCTGCGGCCACGATACAAACATCACAGTTGAAGTGAATGACAGGGTTGGGGACTAAAACAACAAGTCGGCAATTTATCCGTTCCGCGCCAGCCTGTTGCTCGTTGAACTAGAATCACGATAGTTGGCTATTGGGCGGGCCAGATTTTTGGAGCTTCGCCTTTCTCTCCCTCACTTGCCCCGCCTTGTTCTCCCTCGGCGGGGCTTTTTATTGCGCCTCTCTCTCACCGCGCGTTTGTCGGTTCATTGGCAACCGCCCTGTCATTGGCGGCATCGAGCAGCCCTGCCCCATCCTTTTCGATCTCAACGCCAAATGTTTTGAGCATCGGCTGTTGGCGCGCTCGATGCGGCAATAGCCTCGGCCCTCAAGGCAGCCGACGACGGCGAGCCTGTCCTTGGTGTCGCCGGGGTGTCAATGTTGCTTTGTCCCGGTGAGTTCAACCGGTCGACGCTACACTACTCGCCAAAGCTCTCCGGTGTAGGGCTGAAACATTTCCTCCATTGAGAACCAAGATCTTAGACACCGCCCTCGTTCCTCGAGCACCTGGGCGACGTCGCCACCCATTTGCCGCACTTCCAGCGCTCCGAGAGTTCTGCCTTCTGCTTCCGCATGAACCATGTCCGTGCATGGCCCCTCCATATGCATACCGTTCCAACGTGTCAGATTGGAAGCGAAGGGTGTTGCGTCGATCGGTTGAATCCGCCCCCGAAAGCGAACATTCGGTTGCAGCGCGAAATCGGTCGCTTAGGGCCTCGTTGCCGGGAGCGGGCGCCGTCCACCACATCAATAACGGTGATGTCATAAACTGCGTGAACTGTTAGACACTGACTTTGCTCATGTTTGCGTCCCTCGTCCGATAAATCCTATCTCAGCGTTACGAAGTGCGCGTTCCAGGCGCAGCTCGAAAACTTGGCCGTATTGTGTGCGGAAACGCAGCTGTTCGGCTGCATAGCCGGCGGCGGGAATTTCCGCGAGCACGGTATTGGCAAGGTTCTCAAGGTAAGGGCGTGCCAATAACGTTATCTGTTTCAAGTCAATCTGCGTTCGCTTGGCAAAATCGAGAACAACAGGCATCGCTTCGGCAAGCGCCTCTTTGTGAACGGTGTCCACACGTCCGGCAACAGCGACGATTAGTCGGAAGCTACGAGCCGCGCCGTGCGCGGCGAATTCACTTTTCAGACGGGCACTTTCTGCGCGCGCTTTCTGTTGCGCCTCGTGCACGATCGTCGAGAGATGACGAGCCAAATCTGCTGCGGTCGGAATCTCGTACACGATGGCTATTCGGTCCTATTGCAACAACAATTCGGTCGGTTTGAAAGGCGACAAAACTCTCTCGATAGTCAAGAAGCGAAATGGCGCGCGGTGCTTCTAACCGCTTAGTGCGCGGTGCGCATTCGGCTCTCCTTAGCTAAGCGTCGGGCTTTTCGACTAAGAACGCGCATATCTCCCGGCATGTAGCGGGGGTCTTGCAAAAGGAGCCCTTGTCCTTCAAGCCACGCCCAAGCCTCTCTTATTGCCTGTCCGATTTGGTCGCGCCGGGGGTAGCTTGAATAGCCGGTCAGCGCGCCGTTAAGAAACAGGCCTAGCCGTATTTGACTAATGTGCGGGCTCCACGTTGCGAGCACTTGAAGTATGCGCAGCCCAAGCGCTTCGGGTTCAAGCGCGACAAGCACGTCTCCATCGGGCACCACGTCAGCGAGGTTCATTTATTTTCCCGGCCTACTCGCGAGCGCTTTTTCATTGCCTCTCCGTAGGCTCAGGAAAGGCATCATAGCTGGTCGAAGGGCCGGGCAGGAAGTGGCCTTTCCGGTCGCAAACAGAACGTTACCCCGCCAACCGTTTCAGGAGCGCCTTTGTCTCCTTCAGATCGAGCGTATCGAAGCCTTCGGTGAACCAGCCATAAACCGGAGCCGCGCCATGCTCATTGCGGCGCGAAGCTCCCATGACTTTGACCGCTGAATTGTAGGCGTTAGCGGTGAACATTGCCAAGCTGCCAAGCGTGCCGCAGCACATATTGAAGGACATTCCGAGGCCGCCAAATTCAGCCAATCTGGACGATTGAGCGGATGGGACAGTAGACCGCATTGAGGGGTTTGCGACCAAAAGTGAAGCTAGTCGTTGGATCAGGAACGAATCCGCCGCTTGGTTATACGCACGACAAAACCGGGTAGCGGCCAATTGAGGCCCTTATGGACTGGCAACAGATTATCCCGGTGGCTGGCGTCGCAATCTTCGCTTTAGTAGTGCTTGGACTGATCCTAAACCGCCGCCACAATTGAAACTGACCCAATACGCGACGAGGCACAGCGGATCACTACCAACATCGCCAAGCTGCCAATGGTGCTGAGCCACATCATGAAAGAGATTCCCGGACAGCGTCATTCGGCCAGCCGGGACGATTGAACGGCTAGTGCTGATGTCCGCCAAGTGAGGCGGCCTTCGATCATTTATGATTTTTGCGCCATTTCAGATCATCGAGGGCTTTTTCTGCGTGTTCGTCGAGACGCCCGGCGATTTGAAGCCTCACCTCTGCCATCTTTGGATCGGGCCACCGTTTTGGGTCTCTCATATATGCCTTAGCCGCATCAATAACGTCGGGCGTCACCTCTCGTAGCTCGATCAGAACGGCCTCAATTGCCCGAATCCGGCCTTCCAGTTCGTCCTTGGTCATTATCGGTCTCCGCAGTTTTTGACCGCCGATCAGCCTAAATCAAATCCGGCCACGTGGGCAATCTGCGATCACACGGCCGAAGTGCAAGCCCTGCTGCACGCGTCGTACGCGGGTCTCGTTGCCTCACTGGTGGATCTTTTTTTGCCGGGTCGCCCAACAACCGTAGACCACAAATACCGCCAGAATAACTGCAAAGATGATCAATTCAAGATCGTCCGTCATGCTGGTTCTCCAAAAATGGGATGGCATCAAGTCTTGCGCAAAAGCCCGCGCAGCTTGTCAATGTCGACCGTTACGCTACACGCCGCGCGGCAGGCGAGCAATTGTTAGGGAGCACAGGATCGCAGCGGACTACAACGAGACCTACCCGATCATTGTCATATCATCATCCACTACGCGAGAACTGATGACCCGCTTCGACGAATTGAAAGATATTTCCTATCAAGCGATCGGCAAATCGGAATGAACCGGACGCGGCGCACAGGGTTGAAGCAATAAATGGCGTCTGGGCAGCGATGCGAACCCCGCAGCACTTCGCACCAGCGAGAGGCAGCGGATGCGGAGACAAAAGCCTGCTACCTCGGTGTGTAAGTCGGCAGCCAACTCACATAGCCCAGTGTGATCGACGTCAATGTCAACGGTTAATTTCTTATGGCGAAAGCCATAACGCCACAATTGCTGAGGCAAGGCTGGAGATGGATCGTCAAAATCGAGACCAGCTCTTATACAATGATGATGGATGGATTTTCGCCCTACCGACCCTCCAAGGCGGCACTTGAATCCGCAACGGTCATCTAGGCGAAGGATCCCGGGCGTCACGGTGTCGCCGAGACGCGATCCGCAACATGGTCAACGACGACCTCGTGCTGTTCGACGTGCTGCGCCGCTTCCTGCCGCCATACACTGGGCCAGCCGTCGAGCTGTTTCGGGACGACACCATGGTTAATCACCTCCAGCAGACCTACGGCATGTCGTGGTCGGCTGACCGATCGGCGGCTGTGTCCTACGCCAATGATTTACGACGTGCGTGCGACGGCGGAAGCGTGTTGCTGCAGACCGCGGCGCCGGCGGACGCCATCATCTGTGCGCCGCACGTGCTCGGCGCCATCCGGCCGGCCGAAGCGGAGTATGTCGTCGACCGCCGCCAGCTGCGCCGCGTAACGGTTCTGCAGCGCTACTCTCAGATCGCGGTATGAAGGAAATCCAGTTCCAGGGCGCGTTGCAGCGGCCGGGGCGCTAGGTGTGGGGCGCACAACGGGCGGCGACGAGTGCGGTGTGTGAACCGGCAGAAAATCTATTTCGTAAAAGTCCGCCATACGTCCCTCCCTGAACGCAGGAGCCGCGCCGCTTGGATCAGCGGAGCGTCGTCCCCAATCGTGATGAGCCTTTCGCGCGCCTTGGACAGCAGTTGTTCGACGAACATCGTTTTGCCTTCCGGCCATTACATCGTCTGACGCTTCAACCCTGCACCCGGCTTCCGCTTTCACGATCGCATCCGCTGTGTCACCTTCATTGGACATTTTTCTTTGAGGACGCATCGTCCCTCTCAGCCGCTGAACGCGACGCTAAGGGTGGCCATGACGCCCGCAGCGGCGAGCGCGAAGCAGCCAAGACGCACCGCGATGACGGCAGCGAATTTGGCCCCGGAGTGGACGTAATCCTCGATCACGACCTGCAGGCCGAGCGCAGTGTGATAGAATAGAGCGATCAGAAGCAGGATCATTAAGGTGGCGGCGAGTGGCGCCCTCAGCCAGGCGATGAAGGTGGGATGATCGCTGCCGCTATGCGCGATGATCTCGGCCGCGAACCACACCGTCACCGGCACAAGCGCGACGGCTGAAACGCGCTCTGCCCACCAGGGTCCGGCCCCTTTCTTGGCCGAGCCGAGCCCGATCGCGCGAGCGAGCGGAGAGCGCATGTTGTGGCGATACACGACTCTATCCTGCCATCAACGAGCCGACGACCCAAGCCACCACGGTGAGCACTACGGATGCGGTCACCACCGCCCACCCTGAAATGTAGATCGACCGAAGCTCGAAGCCGTGCACGGTGTCCCAGACCAAATGCCGGATGCCGCCGCAGAAATGAAGAAAAAACGCGAACGTGGTCCCGAACAGCACGACCTGGCCAATCCAGGATGCGATGGCGCCCTGGACAACAGCGTAGGTCCGCGGCCCCCTCGCAGCCGCCAACAACCAGATGACCAACACAATGGCGCCGACACTCAAGGCCACGCCAGTGATCCGATTGAGAATAGATAAAACGGACGTGAGTTGCGGCAGATAAATCTGCACGTTCGGAGCCAGCGGTCTCGGCCGTTTTGCCATGGGATTGGACATCGTGGGTCTTTTCCTACTCAGTCAGCTTCGGCGCTCCATCACCATCTTTTTGATTTCGGCGATCGCTTTGCCTGGATTGAGGCCCTTCGGACAGGTGCGTGTGCAGTTAAGAATAGTGTGACAGCGATAGAGCCGAAACGGGTCTTCGAGATTGTCGAGCCGCTCTTCCTTCGCTTCGTCGCGACTATCGGTCAGCCAGCGCCAAGCCTGCAGGAGCACCGCGGGGCCAAAAAAACGATCGCCATTCCACCAATGACTCGGGCAACCCGAGGTACAGCAGAAGCAAAGGATGCATTCGTAGTAGCCGTCGATCTTGCTTCGCTCCCTCGCCGATTGGAGCCGTTCCCGTTCGGGTTCGGTGGTCTTGGTTTTGAGCCAAGGCTCGATCGCCGCATATTGCGCGAAGAGATGCGTGAGATCGGGGACGAGATCCTTGACGATTCGCAAGTTCGCCAGCGGATAAATTGTCGCTGGCGTGGCCAGGTCGGAAATGAACCGAGTGCAGGCGAGCCAGTTCGTGCCATCGATGTTCATCGAGCAGGAGCCGCAAATCCCCTCGCGGCATGAGCGTCGGAAGGTAAGCGTCGAGTCGACCTTGTTCTTGATCCAGATGAGCGCATCTAGAACCATCGGACCGCAATCATCGAGATCGATTTCGAAAGTATCCAGGCGCGGGTTTTCGCCGGAATTCGGATCGTAGCGATAAATTTCAAATGACTTGACGCGCACCGTGCCGGCCGGAGCCGACCACGTTCGTCCCTGCTCAATGCGCGACTCAAACGACACGCCAAAGTTTCTCGGCAACGGGAATCGCTTGAGCACCGTGACACGCGGAACTTGATTTGAAGATTCGATAATCACTGGAGACCTCTTTTGGCGGCATTCGTGTTCCGAATTTGACGTATCGACGCGGGCAGTTGATCATCGTAAAAGTCAATCACCAACCATTGGATGATATACGCAACTTCGATGCATCAAATCGGCATACGATATCCATAGAACTCATGGTCTTCGTTGTAGCCGCCTTGGCCGGCGCCAAGGTGGGCGAAATCGTGCACAATCTCGATCGCCGCGATCCACTTGACCATCTTGAAGCCTAACTCGTTCTCGTTGCGCAACCGCAGCGGCGCACCATGAAGCACGCTGAGCGGCGCTCCGTTCATTTCATAGGCGAGGATGGTCAATTCATGGCTCATGTTCTGAATCTTGTGAACATCGTAATAGCCGCCGCCTGCCGAGCCTTCGGACAGCGAATAGAAGACGGCGTAACGAGCGTCGGCTGTCGGCTTTACAATGTTGAGGATGTGTCGCATCGGAACGCCGCCCCACTTGGCCACGCCGGACCATCCCTGAATGCAAAAATGCTCGGTGATCTGTTCCTGCTTCGGCATCGCCTTGATCTCGGCATAGGAAAACGTCCTTGGATTCTCGACCAACCCGCTCACGCGGAGCCGGTAGTCCGCGAAGTTGCTCTTCACGAATGAATCAAACTCTTCGGAGTTTGGCAGCGTGCCATTGGACCACAAATACGACGAGATATCCGGTCCCATGTACTGGGTCCTCGGGTCCCCCCATTCCGCGATAGCCATAAGGGGGCCGACGACAGTTTGGCCGATCTTCTGAACCAGCCGGGCATGCCTGATGGTAAAAGGCGAAGCAAGCCACCACGTCACGATCACCACGACCATAGCGCAGCCCCAGATCAGAAATCCGTCCCAGGAGTTGTCGTTCACACCGGCCCACATGTAGTTCAAATTCTGTCGCGCCCCAGTGATGAACACCAGCGTCACATGGACGAAGATGAAAAACAGGAACCAGCACAGCACACCAAAGTGGATCGTGCGGGATGCTTGCCGATTGAGAATTCTCGCGAACCAGCCCATATGGTTCGCGATCGCAGGGCTCTGCATCAAGCCGGTAACGACCGCCAGCGGGGCAGCAACGAACACCGTGATAAAATAGGTAAGTTGTTGCAGGCTGTTGTAATTCGTCCAGCTATGATCGACAGGGAACTGCAACGACAAATATTGAAGCGCCGTTGACACGGCGTTGGGGAAGACTGCCCAGGTGGTCGGCACCAGGCGCTGCCACTGGTCCGTCGCGAACAGCAGTACATAAAAAGTCGCGCCGTTGATTACCCATAAAAGATCGAAGGAGAAATGCCACCAACGAGCGAGCCCGATCGAATGGCGAACGCCGGGAATGCCGAGCCATTTCGGGATGGTCACGGAATCGTCCTTTGACGTCCATACCCGGTCTTTCGGTACGTCACGCTGGAAGCGAAACCAATCCGTGCCAGGCGTGCAGTCCCGCCGCCAATAAAGGCGTGGATGATCGGCGAGAATCTGGATGCCTGCGCGGATGATGAACATCATTAAGAAAAAATTGAAAAAATGCAGCAACCTCAGCCATAAGGGGAAGCCCGAGTACACCGCCTCCGAGGACGGGGTTTCGCCGGGGTAGCGCGCGATGAATTCTTGCACACCGGGCATCGTCCGCAATTGTTGGGCCACGGCTATTCCAAGGATCAAGAGAACGACGACCAGCGGTATCGCCCACAACACATTGATCGATCGACTACCGAACCGGATGCGCGGGGTTATGCCCTGTTGCGGAGGCAGCCAGGCGCTCAGACGAATACGGTCATCAGCGGCGCTCAAGCTTGTCGCGTCGTGCGGTTGAGTAGCTTGACGACGCTCCTCCGCACGAGCCACCGCCGTTATATGAGCCTCCTTCATACGAGATAGGAGCCTCCTTCACAGATGCATCCTGCGCCGATGGCGAAGCAGCTAAGCTCGCCGGAGCGCTAGCCTACCGGTGAGGCTGTCTCGGCCTTTCGCGTCGCCGGTCGTCCCAACAGAAAGTCCCTCAGCGCAACGGCGTCGATGTGAACCTCGTCGCGAGCTGAGAACACGAGCGTGATCGAGCATTGTCTTGCCAGGGCACGTAGCCTGTTGAGCTGTTCAGGATGCTTGTGGAGTTCCACAGCGTAGCGACTGCGAAATTTCTGCCAGCGGGACGGTTCGTGATCGAACCATTTCCGCAACGCGGTGCTGGGCGCGATGTCCTTGATCCATGCATCAATGGCCGCGTCGACCTTCTTCATCCCGCGGGGCCATAGTCGGTCGATCAATATGAGGGTGCCATCATCGGCGGCCGAGGGCCGGTAGGCTCGCTTGAGCTTGACATTATCCACCGTGATTCTCTTGCTCATCAGTGTCGCTTCGTATGATATAAGCAAGCTTTCAGAAGCCCACTTTTTTCAGTGCATGACCTTTATGCGCCGCGATGTGGTCCGTCTTGGCGCTCTTGATTTCGTACTGCGGGTCGTCCTCGCTCGCGTGGTGGGTATGTCCTTTGTAGTCGAAATCTTTTGTGTGTGCCTTGATGATTGTGCCGCTGACATGCCCGGCTTCCGAGTTCCACGTCACGTGATCGCCGACCTTGAATCGTTTCCCCATCATGAACCTCCGCTCGCAGTTTAAGCCCGGTGTGCGATTGAAGTGGAGCCTTGGACCGCCCATTACGTTCATTAAAAGATCACCCGCCGCCATCTTCGATGCCCCTACGCACCTTGGAAACCGCATCCGCGCTCGTGGGAGACGCGTGGTTACCCCACGCGTTGCGGATGTAGTTCACCAAATCTGCGACCTCCGTGTTGTCGAGCCTCCCATCGAACGCAGGCATTGCGAATCCCGTTGGATCGCCTCGCGTCGTCGCAATCTTGGCGCCGGCGAGCACCACATGAATCACTGTCTCGGGGTTCTCGGCTTGAACGGCAGAACTTCCCCTGAGCGGCGGAAAAACTTGTGCCAGGCCTTCGCCGTTCTCACCGTGGCAGCCGGTGCAGTTATCAACGTAAAGTGCCGCGCCACGGGATAACGCCTGCTTGTCGATCTCGGTTGTGTTTGTGGTAGCCTCGACTTTCCCGGCGGGAAAATCTTTTAGATATGCCGCGATGGCGTTCAAATCGACGTCGCTGAGATACTGAGTTGAGTTCTTGACGACCTCGACCATTGGGCCGGCCGCTGCCGACTTGGCGTTCACGCCGGTCTTCAAATATTCGACAATCTCGGCTGCCGACCACCCGCCGAGGCCATCTCTAAGACCGCTTGCTAAGCTGGGCGCATACCAGTGTTCGCCAAAATCGCCGCCCTTCAGATTTTCGTCGGTCTTTGGTGCCCCCAACACGTTCGTCGCCGTGTGGCATGCACCGCAATGACCAAGACCTTCGACGAGATAAGCGCCGTGGTTCCATTGTTCCGACTTCTTCGAGTCCGGCTTAAAAGTGCCGTCGTGGAAATACAGTTCGTTCCATCCTGCCATCACTTCCCGCATGTTCAGCGGCCAGTGAAGCTCCGTGGGCTTGTTTGCCTGCCTTACCGGTGTAAGCGTATCGAGGAAAGCCTTGATCGCACGCACGTCATCACGGTTTACCTTGGTAAACCAGGGATACGGGAACGCCGGATAGAGGTGTTTGCCGTCACGACGGATGCCGTCATGCATCGCTTTGTAAAAATCCTGCTCCGACCAATTGCCGATGCCAGTAGCCGGATCCGGAGTGATGTTGGTGGAATAGATAACGCCAAAGGGTGTGGATACAGCGAGACCGCCGGCGTACGGCCTGCCGCCCTGGCTAGTATGGCAAGATGCGCAGTCACCGGCATTGACCAGATAGCGTCCTCTCTCGATGGTCGAGTAGGTGGCGCCCTGCGCGCCTGCCGGAATGGCATTTGCGAGTGATAGACCGAAGACCCCCGCGAGCCCTAACGCAAGCTTCGCGCTCATGATGTCGTTCCTTCGCCTCAGGACTGAACGAGCGGTCCAGGATTCTTAAGGTACTGAGTCGTGATCGCGTCCGCCGCCCAGTAAGCGAGTGCGCCGACGGTGCCCGTCGGGTTGTAGCCGTGGTTTTGCGGGAAGACCGAGGATCCCATCACAAACACATTGAACACGTCCCACGACTGCAAATACCGATTCACCACGCTCGTTTTGGGATCTGCCCCCATGGCGGCACCGCCAGTATTGTGCGTCGTCTCATACGGCAGGATCGAGTAATGACCCTCGCGATAGTTGACATTGATCGACCGCGGTTTCATCGCATTGGCGATCAATGCCGCCTTGTCCGTCTCGAACCTAGACATTTTTTGTTCGTTGTCGTGGAAGTCGAAGGTCAATCGAAGCAGCGGATTGCCGTACACATCGCGGTACGTCGGATCGAGATCGAGATATGAATCGCGATAACTCATCACGCTGCCATGGGTAGCGACCGAGACGCTTTTCAGGTAATTTTCGTGCATCGACTTTTTCCAGCCGCCACCCCATTTCGGCGTGCCCGTGGGAGCCCCGTGTTGCTGCAGGATCGGCCGCCCGCCGGTCGTCCACAACGCGATGTAGCCGCCGCCGATGAAACCAAGAGGTCCGTGATCGAAGTTGTCGCCATTGAATTCGTCCACAGCCTGACCGAGCGCGCCAGCACCCATGAACGGGTTCACGTCCTCGTCGAGGAACACGTCGACCGACGATGTTATCTGATAGGCGTAGTTCCGGCCGGTGACACCCTGGTTCGTTTTTGGGTCGTAAGGCTTACCAATGCCGGAGAGCAGTAGGAGATGGGCGTTGTGCTGGGCGAAGGCACACAGGATCACGAGTTCCGCCGGCTGCTCGAATTCGCGGCCCTGCACGTCGATATACGTCACGCCGGTGGCACGCTTGCCGGTGGAATCGAGATTGACTCGGGTAACCTCACAAAGCGCCCGATAGGAGAAGTTGCCCTTCGGGAGCAGGACTGGAAGTATTGTGGTCTGGGGCGAAGACTTTGAGTAGTTGCCGCAAGCGAACCATTCGCAAAAGCCGCAGTAGGTGCATTGACCCATCTGCACCCCGTAGGGATTCTTATACGGCTGCGACGTATTCGCGGCGGCGCATGGAAACGGCTTGAGACCGATTTCCTTGGCGGCCTTGTCGAAAAGCACGGTTGCGTAGCTCCGCTTGAGTGGCGGCAGCGGGTAACCGCGGGTCCGCGGCCCCTCGAAAGGATTGCCGCCGGGCTGGATATTGCCCTGGATGTTGCCGGCTTGGCCGGAAATTCCACAGAGATACTCAAACTTGTCGTAATAAGGCTCAAGCTCCTCGTAAGTGACGCCCCAGTCCTGGATCGTCATGTCTGCGGGAATGAACGCCTTACCGTAACGCGCTTCGGTGTGACTGCGAATCGTGAAGTCAGTAGGTAGAAAGCGCCAGGTCTGGCCATTCCAATGAACACCTGCGCCGCCTACGCCGGATGCCGGGCGGAACGAGCCGAGGTGGCGCATCGGCAATGCCGTCTGGTCGAGCGAATTGCGAAAGGTGAGCGTCTCGCGCGCCGGCTCCTCGAATAATCCATTTCTGGCCGCATATCTCAGTTCGTCCTGGATATGCGTGGTCGAGAAGTCCGGCACCGTATCGCGGAATTTGCCGCGTTCGATCGCTATGACTTGGAGCCCGGCGTCGGTGAGCTCCTGTGCGAGAATGGACGCCGTCCAGCCAAAGCCAACCAGAACGACATCGACGGATTTAAGCTTTGTGGCCATGGCTTAACCCTTTCGCACCGCGGTTCCGTTGCGACCCATCAGCCCTACCGTGGGCAGCGTGTAAGGTTTGCCGTATTGCTCGATTTCATTGACATAATTGTAGCGCGGGCCTGGAAATCCGATCAGTTTCCAGCCGGCGAAATCGCGGTTGCCGCCATAGATTGGATCGGCGAAAAAGCCTTCGTTGGTGTTCTGCCAGAGCATGGCGAAGAATTCCTTGGCAGGAGCGTCCGTGAGCACGATCTCACCCGTCTCGAGGCCATGAAGAATTTTGTCCTGATCGTCGGCGCCGAGTTCGGCAAAAATCTTTTTATTGAACGTGCGCCGACAATAATCATCAATGTTCTGAATACTGACGCGGTAGAGTTGAGCGGGCGTGAGCTTGAGTTGATAGCCCTGCTCCGGCGTTCCTTCCTTCCACGGACCCTGCATGTACCAGGTCTCCGCCCGGCCAAATGAACCTGCGATCTGCTGGTCGATGAAAAAAGCGACGCCGGCTTCCTTAGCTCCTGGACCCAATTCGTCGGCCGGAATGAGGCGGCTAACCGCCGCTTCAGTGAAGGCAAATTCTAGAGCAGTAAAATAAAATAGGGCCCGCGATGCGACCGAATGCGGAGGCATGGAGTCGCCTTCCGCAGCCCGCGCCCGCGGACCGAACCTCGAAGCTATTGCCACCGATCCTGCGCCGGCAGTTGCCCAAAGTATGTCTCTGCGTGTGTTTTTACTCATGTCCGGCACACCTCGGTTCGTTTACGCGGTCAAAAACGATCGTGTCTATCGAGTGGCTCAGCCTTGACAGACTCCGACCTCAGAGCTGATACGGCCAGCCGCCTCGTCAGAGGCAAGCCTGGAAAGCCGCACAGAATTGCCTCTCATGGTCGACGTTAGATGATTATCAGAGTCACTTTTTGCTGCCGCCGGTCAAAATTGACCACATCGCAAATCTCTGCCGTGGGTTGCCGGGACCTCCGCTCTCGATCATGGCGAGAACTGCCAGGTCCAAGGATGGCGGATACCGCTATCGTTCGACCGTGATTTTGCGGCGCTGATAAATGCCTTCGGATCTCACGACGTCAGCCAGTCCACGTCCGCGACCTTCTGGCGTTCACCCAATTGTGAGACAGCTTGGTCTTTTTCCGCGGAACTGAAGAGCCACTTAGACAGTGGTCCGTCCATTAAGACGTGATGATTGAATTATCGTCGTTACCATCGGTCCGAAGCAATAAGCCTGAGACGGCGCCGACAATTCCATGCGGAGCTTTTTCGCTAGGTCATTTGTGTCCAAGGATAAGGTATATGAATACGTACTTTATAATTGGCCATTCCACTCACTTGATTGGTGAGTTCATTGCGATCCTTTTGACGGAAAAAATTGACATCGTCGTCGACGTCCGTACTATCCCTCGCTCTCGCACCAACCCGCAGTTTGACTGTGATACGTTGCCGATAGCGCTTGCCCAAAATGGTATCGAATACGTGCATCTTATGGAATTGGGCGGACTACGTGGGCGCCAGCCAAGTGTCAAACCCTCGCCGAACTCCTTTTGGCACAACGTGAGCTTCCGGAACTATGCGGATTATGCGCTATCGGACGGCTTTCAAGTGGGGCTGCAACACGTGAAGAGGTTGGGCGAGTCAAGACGATGCGTTATTATGTGTGCGGAATCGCTGTGGTGGCGCTGCCATCGCCGTATAATTGCGGACTACCTCATTCTCACCGGCGCACGCGTGATTCACGTTATGGGCCAAGGAAGAACGGTAGTCGCGCGAGCAACGTCAGCGGCACATATGAGATTGGATGGCAAAGTCGTTTATCCTGATCCTGATCAAAAGATCGTCGGGGCGAGCGAGAGCGCCGATAGCCTTCACCGTCAAGTTGAAAGATGGGTAAATGAAGGCGGCGCGGGAGGCGAAGACAACTCTGCGCCCATGTCCGAAAAAGCGGATAAGCGACCACGAAACGGTACTATGCGTCTTATTGCTCAGCGGTTGATGTGAGGATCGTCATGCAAGATGACATTCACCAATGAGCTGCGGACCGTAAGGTGACCGTTGTAGTCAATTAAGCCCAATCTTCGAAACTTGTTCATAAAAAAGCTTACGCGAGATCGCGTCGTACCGATCATCTCCGCGAGAGTCTCTTGGCTCACCTTTGCGATGACCAGCTCGCGTCGATCTTCCTTACCAAAATTCGCTAGCAAAAGAAGGGTTCGGGCCAAGCGCTTCTCGCTCGAATTGAACAGCTGATCGACCAGGTCCGCTTCAACTCGGACGTTGCGCACCAAGAGATGCGAGATGAACATCTCGGCAAAGGCTGGCTCCTCATGGAGGAGGCGGATGACGGCCGCCTTCTCAAACTGCATAGCCTCACATTCGGTCATTGCCGTGGCAGTCGCCAGGCGCAGCATTTGTCCAGTCAGGCATGCTTCTCCACAAAAATCGTCGGGACCCAAAATCGCAACAACGGCTTCTTTTCCTTGCTCAGAAAGCACGGTCTTCTTGACCTTACCTTTTTTGATGTAGAACACCGCATCAGCAGGCTCGCCCTGTGCGTAGATTACTTCATCCTGCCGATAATTCGATAGAGCTCGACCACCATTCACGGCGACGAGAAATATCCCCCAATCAAACGGGAGTTTTCTCACATTCTTCGACATGACTGGACCACCTCGCAATGCCTCGGATCAGTGGGCTGCGTTTGCTCGCCGCCACCTTGATGGTCCTGCTTCTGATCGCTTTATTCTATCACACTGCGCTCCCCCTGAAGGTCGTGATCGAGGATTGGGATGAATGATCAGCCGTTGTTGCTTCGGCACAATTCTGACCACGAAAAGACTCGCTGTTTTTTGCAGTGCGAGATGTCGCTGTTGGTGCGGCGCAGCGATTCTGTCGCTTTGGAGGACAAGCGGACATGGCGTCGCGACTGCTAATCGGTCCTTCATGACCCATAGCGTCATTTCGCCTTTATTTCGTCCGCTTCGCGGCTGCCACAAACACATTATAGGCTTGCTCAAGCTCCGGCGAACTTTTCGCGACGTCAGCACCGACGCCCTCGAGGATTTGAATCATTTCCGCCTGCTCAGCCGTAGGCAGATTGATAATCTCGCCATGTTGCTTCCAAACCTCGCTCTCTGTTTTGTAAAAGTCGGCCGCCCAAGGGTTTACCTCGGCTGCCGCTTTGCCTGCGTCGGTGTCGAGGATATTCTGCAGATCGCCGGGTAGCGCGTCGAACCATTTCTTGGACAGAAAGGCCATCGAGAAGATAAAGGGCTGGTTGGTTTCGGTAATGTATTTGGCGGCATCGTAGTATCGCATCGTCGCATCGACGGTGAGAGCGAGCACAGCGCCGTCGATCGCGCCTTGCTGTATCGCCGGCAGTACGTCGCCCAGCGTCATCGCAATCGGCGAGGCACCGAGCCGTTTAAGCATCTCCTGTTGCATGTCAGCTGCAAGAACGCGCAGCTTCTTGCCCTTGATGTCATCGAGATGGCGGACCGGCTTGCTGGCGACGATTGAAGATGGCTGCGAAACCCACAATGCGACGCCATGGATACCCTTGTCGGCGCCCAAGCCAAACATCAACTTTTGCAGCTCGGGATCGCCGGTTGTGCGGATTCCGTGCGCCATGTCGGTGATAAGACCCGGGGCGGAAAGCACTTCGTAACGACGATCGAGTCCAACCAAGAACTCCGGCGGGCCGATATAGCCCTGGATCGCACCAAACTGCACGCCCTCGATCTCGCGTGGAATCGGCCCTAACTGGCTCGCGGGATAAATCTCTCCCTTTATCCGGCCACCGGAATCCTTTTCAACCATCGCCACAAACCGCTTGCACCATTCATGCTGTGCGTCATTGATCGTTGCGGTGCCGAGCTTCATTACGTACGTCTTGTCATCGGCGGCTTGCAACCCGCTGAGCGTAAGTGCGAGCATTACGACGCAGGCACATGCCGCGGACACCGTTCGCAGTCGGACGTTAGGCTTGACGAGGCCCATGACGCGTTTCCTCCAGGTTGGCAGATTCTTTTGCAATGGACACGTGGAATCCGGACTGTCACGGAAACACGGAAATATGCCGGCGAATGGCGCTTCTGCGACATTGCGCTACGCCTGTCGTATGTCCGCGACCGGCGCCAAACCGGAAGGAGCGCTCTCCGGCAGTGGCTTTCCGTTGGTCTCGGGCAGGAATGGCACAGTAACCAGGCCGAGGATATAGAACAGGCCGATGATCGCATCTTTCACTTCAGCAATATCTTTGATCAATCGTCCGCCGTTGGCACACTCGCTGCCTTGTCTGACGAAACGTTGGCCAGTCCTGCCAGCAGTTCTCTCATGCTACGTCAAAGGAACAGATGCTGAAAAGGTAGCGTAGCGGCGACTGCGACGATTCGCGTCTGCATCGGTTCCTGCATCGTGGATTGCCGCAGTGACGCCGGACGTCGACTGATCGATATTACCTATCGCATGACGGAATTAGGCCATGGATGAGGCTGTGTACGCGACACAATCGTCGACAAATGCTTGGATGCGCGACCCCATCCTGTACAATTCTCGACCCTTGGCAAAATAGCTTCCGACTGGGTAGGAGCCATCATGCGGCTCGCGAAACGTGGAATAGAATTATCCACGGTTTTTGGTGTCGCCGGATTTGTTTTGTCGTTGGCGTTGACGCTCAACGGGGCACGGGCAGTTGAGGCAAAGACCTATGTGATGAAGCTCGGCACCGCCACGATCAATGAATCGCAGCACGAGTGGTGCAAGCGGTTCGCGGCTATGGTCGAAAGGGACACCGGCGGCCGGATCAAGGGTGAAATCTATCCCGCGAGCCAATTGGGGGCCATCCCGCGCGAGATCGAAGGCGTGCAGTTCGGCGAGATTCAGGGCTACGTCGGACCGCCTGAGTTCCTAGCCGACATCGACGAACGCTATGAGGTGCCGTCGGCTCCCGGTCTTGTGACCGACATGGCCCATGAAATCCGCGTTGTGAATGATCCCGAACTTCGCAACCTCATGCTTGGCCTCGGCGCCGACATGGGAATCCACGGCGCGGCCCTTTTCATTGCGCAACCCTCCTCGGTAATCGCCCGAACCCCGATTCATCACCTTGCCGATTTTAAGGGCAAAAAGCTCCGTGTCCTCGCGGCCGATATGCAGCAGGAAATGATTAAGTGCTCGGTGTTTCGCCGGTCGCGATGACGCTTGGCGTTGTCCTTCCAGCAATTCAGCAGGGCACTATCAACGGTTCTATTTGGCCATGACGGTAATAACGACGATGCATTTTTGGGACGCCACGAAATATGCAACGGAGATGAATCAGCCCTTCATCATCTCAATGGCTTTCTTTTGGTCCGGGTGTCATTGCTGGCGTGTTTTCAGAATGCACTCCTGGTTATTTTGGTTTTTAAGACTCCGCTGAGGGGGGTCGGCGCCGTTGGATGGCGAGCGCGGGTCACATGCCGATGGCATAGAGGGGAACGAAACTTGAAGCCACGGATTGAGACAGCGACAAACGGAGTCAAAAAGATGAAAACCTTCCTATCTTGCGCCGCAGTGTTGCTAGTGATCTCCGCCATAAGCGTTCCGGCAGAGGCCAAAGGTTGCCTTAAAGGCGCGGCAGTTGGCGGTGTCGCGGGCCACGAGGCCGGTCACCACGGTTTCCTGGGAGCAGCGGCGGGCTGCGCGATTGGCCATCATGAAGCGAACAAGAAAGACAAGGATCAGTCTCGGTCGCAGTAATGACGAAGGCGATCACTGGGCCTAAATGCCGGCGGCTAAACGACTGTCATCTCAGTCTCTGGCCCGCGCGTCCCGCTTGCGTAGGCGTGGGGCCGGCTGCGATGCTCATATGGTGGGAGGGGCGGGTGCTTTAGCTGTACTGGCAAGACTGCCCCTCCATTCTCCCCCGCTGCACCGCCGGGTACGACTGCGGACAGTCCGATGCCGGATCATGGCGCCGGAAATTACGGAAGCGTTATCGGCTGTCGGCTGCGATGCTCGCCCCGCGTCTTGCAACGCATTTGCGTTCGCGGCGTTGGGTCCGCTTGGAGGCTAAGTGAACCCAGCATTTACGCTGGGAGGGGCCGCGGGACGCACCTCGCAGGCGCGGCTAGCGAGGATTGCTTCGACCCCTTTGGATTGATAATCCCCTCGCGAATACTTCGGTTGCCGGCCATAACGCCGCGGCTTCGACAAACCGCCGCGCCGGCCCGCGCTTGCCCGGCGCTAACTAATGCGCCAACAATTCAGTGGGTATAATTCCGCGTCGGTGAGGCGAAAGTAAAAATGGCTGCGCGCCTGGGACGGTTTATTTATCGGCTGGCTACCATGATCGCCGGCGTCTTGGTGGTGTGGGTTGTATGGAGCTACGTATATACTAGCATCAGAGGCGAGCCTCTTATCTCGATCGTCCCATTGCTGCTTGCCGGAGCTATTTGGCTGGCGGGGTGGGTCTGCCGCAAGGTGCTCGCTGAACGCTGAAGCCCACAGGGCCCTCAATCGGGGGCGTGCCCGGCGGGAAGTAGCCGACATCGAACATCGCCCGCAGCAGCGAAACCTCGGTGAAATCAGGCGTTGCCCTACGTAGAACCCGGGCTGCTTGGTGGAATAACTCCTACGGCGCGCCGGGCAGTAGCGGAAATAGAGAAGATCAGCAAGAACCCGACAAAATACATGTGACAAGTTTCTATCAGAGGCTCCAGCACAGGCCCGTAGGACCGAAGGGCAGCTTTTGGTTATGAGCGAGTACTGCCTGCCTGAAATGGCTAGGCTATTTGGCGTCCAATCTCCTCACGGGAATTTAGTTGTGAGCAAGCACGAAACGCAAATGACAGAGGGCTTTTGGCAATCAAAGGCGCGCGGACTTTTCTTCGCGGAATATCCGCTAGTTCGCCGAGCTGTCGATCGCGCACCTCGGCTTGTAGACGGTCTTATTTTGCCAGACGAACCTCACGGTCGTGGCGAGTGGCGCGATTTCGCTTCACTCGCGGGCAGACGGGTAATCGTTGTTCAAACCAAAACTGGTCGCATGGGAATGTACCTGATGGGCCAAGCATTATTTTCCGCACGCTTAGCGCTCGCATGCGGTGTGGCATCGGTTCGATCAATTTTGCTGTGTCATCGGGCGGATGGCGCATTGCTCCCGCTTCTAAAGCCGTTTCCAGAGGTCGAGGTTTGGCTCTCCGATCGGGTAAATCCGCAAGTTTGCGAGCGTATTGTCTGACAACGACGGCATGGTCTTCGGCACGGTGCGGATTTTTCCAATGCGGCGCTCCGCCGCACTTGGTTCCACGATGGAGGATTTCGGAGCGCGCCTAAGACAATTAGAAAAGCAAGGACTTAGAGCCAGAAATCACGATCTCGTTTCATTACCAAGATTTCATTTTCGGGAAGTCATGAAGCCTATAAAATCGGGGCCGCTCTCGTCCTCTCGTCCCCCGACGATGAAGAGCGCGGCCCCGATCGTAGTCCCCATCGTCCCCCGACGACGACCCCGCGATCGGGGCCAACATTATCCCAAGTGAATTATGGCCATCGGTAGGCGGAAACCGTTAATGCGCAGTTAATTCTGGACCGTTGCTTTTTGGCCACAGGCACGGCTAATTCGCCAACGATTGCATATCGTTGCTGTCATTTGGGCCGCTGCATTTCCCCTTTGATCCTCTGCACAGTGCCGTTGCTGAGGCCAACGAGCTTGGCCACGCGGTTGATACCGAGACCCGTGCCCAGCGCCAGCCGTGCCCTCCCGACGGCGTCAGTGTCATTCAGCGGTCGCCCGAGCTTCCTGCCATTGGCCACGGCTCGCCTTAGACCCGCATGAATTCGCGCCTGGATCATGGCCCGCTCGAACTCAGCAAACGCCCCGGTCATCTGCAGCATCAGCTTGCCGCTTGGCGTCGTCGTGTCGATTGCCTGTTGATCGAGGTACAGGTCGATGCCGCAAGCCTTCAGCGCCTCGATCGTGTTGAGCAGATCAACGAGCGAGCGGCCTATGCGATCGATTGCCCACGCCATCACCACATCAAACTTGCCCCGCTGCGCTTGCTTCAACATCTCATCGAGCCCTGGGCGATCGTTGCGCCCCTTAGCTCCGCTAATGCCGGCATCGCTGAATGTCTCGACAATCTGCCAGCCTCTGGCCTCAGCGACTTTGGTTAGCGCCGCGATTTGATTTTCAACTGTCTGCCGATCTGTGCTGACACGGACGTACAGTGCCGCTCGCTTGGTCATGAAGTGCTCCGCTGTGTGCGATCCGAAATCAATCGATATTGGATGCTCAGTAAGTCGATGGATCGATCATTGATTTCACTGTTGATTTAGTCCGCCCTGCGGACACGATTTCGGATGCCTCCTCTTGGCCCAAACATTCCCTCAACATGCCAGCGCAGGACAATCTCCTTCGCCTCTGCGATAAGCTCGGGGTGATTGGGCAGATATTCATTCGCCGCTGCTACGATTTCCCCCTGCGCCATGTACTGCGACTTCTGCCCCCGATCTCGTATCTGTCGCTTAACTGCTTTGATTGCCCGCTGTCGCGCCAGGGTCATGACCGCCGCGCTCATTGCCTGGGCCTGGGCTGGAGTAGGGGACTGCTGTAGTATGCGCGTAGCCTCGACCATCGATCAGCTCCCTGCTGTTGCGTGGTTGGGGTTAGAGCCTGCGTGGCGACGGCACTCACTGCGCAGGCTCACCTATTTCACGGCGATCATATCACGCCACGTACAGTGCTGATAATTAATTCGCACCGCGCTATGCTTCGTTGTTTGTTAGATCGAGTGGATCGTTGATTGTCGCCCGTCAGATCGATCTCGTCTTCTGCCACCGCGTTTTTTTGCCCGATTTGCCCGCTTGGTCTACCTCACCCCCAAAAATTGGCTTCTGCCAACCGCGCTATACCCCTGCGCAAATTTTGTGAGAAATTCCTCAAGTTGCGAAATCGCATGAGGCGATAAACATGCTATAAACGCACTGGCCCGCTATCATGGCGCGCCAGGAAAGCAGGGAGGAACGCCATGAAAACGAATTACAAGGTCGCTATCGCGCTCGTCGCTGGCGCTGCTATCGGAGGGGCGGCCATCCAGGGGCTTCATGCGCAGGCCAAGCCGCCGGCTTATGTTGTCGTTCCCATTCTGAAAATAAACGATCCTGCTGCTTTCAAGACAGGCGTTATCGACAAAGCCAGTGCAACCGCAGCAGCACTCGCAGCTGCCGGCGGTCATTACGTCGTCCGCACCCAAAAATTTACCAGCCTCGATGGTAATCCACCGGAGCGTCTGATCATAACCGCATTCGATAGCGTCGAAAAAGCACAAGCGTATGAAAATTCGCCTGCCGTGAAAGAGGTCAATGCAGCCCGCATGAAGTCCACGAACTCGCTTTCATTCATAGTTGAAGGCATTGCAAATTAACCTTCGATCGGCTGACCTATAAAAGTGCATTTAGAGTTTAGGAGGCCGTCGCAGTTGGCGGCCTCTTCGTTACGGCGAAGTTGCTTATTACGAATTGCGAAAACCGGCTATTATCCAAGCAATCGCAAAAATGAATATTGGGCCGCCGATCGGCACGATGAGTAGCGTCCAAAAGTCATGAGAAACGTAATACCAACGCCAGTTATAGCGTAAGCCGTCGAATAAAAATGGCCTGCACCCGGTTCCGAGGACTGGCCTGCACCCGGTTCCGAGGACACTGAGTTAGGTGTTTTTATGGGACCGGAGGTGAGTCATGGAGAGACGAAGGTTTACGCGGGAGTTCAAGCTTGAGGCTGTGCGGCTGATCAGAGATC
>Ga0181518_10001499_pt1 | contig 23961 bp, 24 predicted proteins | sample PEATcosm2014_Bin_28_FD_119751 | JGI IMG/M metagenome (GOLD analysis project Ga0181518, IMG submission 119751) | Peatland microbial communities from MTU Mesocosm Facility, Houghton, MI, USA - PEATcosm2014_Bin01_60_metaG | ecosystem: Environmental > Terrestrial > Soil > Wetlands > Peat | place...
AACAAAAAATGAAATTGCAAGGTTCACAGGCATCAAGCGCCAATACCTTGCAAAATCAATCCGAAGTGTTCGCCAAAAACAGATTCACAATCAACGGCCTAACCGTTGTTCACGGACGACTATCTGTCGTCCGTCGTCCGATGTCTGTCGTCAATTACGCGGCGCTAGCCGAGGGCATAGCTAATACAGCGTACAGCGACTCGGCGTCGTGGGAAGCGCGCAGCTTGTGGGCGACCGCGGGCTCGCGCAACAACCGCGCGACGCGGGCAAGCGCCTTGAGGTGATCGGCGCCGGCGCCTTCGGGCGCCAGCAGGAGAAAGATCAGATCGACCGGCTGGCCGTCGAGCGCCTCGAAATCGATCGGCCGGTCGAGTCGCGCGAACAATCCGAACAGGCGGCTGAGGTTCGCCATCTTGCCGTGGGGAATGGCGATGCCGTTGCCGATGGCCGTGGAGCCGAGCTTTTCGCGCTGCATCAGGATCTCGAAAATGGCCTTCTCGTTCTGGCCGGAGAGCATGGCGGCGCGCGCCGCCAGCTCGTGCAGCGCCTGCTTCTTATTGTTGACCTTGAGCGCGGGGAGGATCGCGTTCGGTGCAACGAGATCGTTGAGCGGCATGAAAATAACCTGGAAAGCCGACCGGAGCCCTTAATGGCTCGCGCGTTGTCGATGCAGATGAACCTGTACCCTAACTGTCATTGGGCATGATCGTTTCCCGAAAAACGTCGCCTGTTTTCGGTTCATGCGTCGTAAGGGCGGCGGACCATAGGGAGCGGCCATCCCCGCGTCAATGGGATTCCGCGGCCGCCGCGGCCGGCGGATCAATCCAGCCGAAATGCCCGTCGGCGCGGCGGTAGACGATATTAATGCCGCCATGGGCGGCGTGGCGGAACACCAGGACCGGGGCGCCGGTCATGTCCAGTTCGGTCACCGCGTCGCTGACCGAGAGCTGCTTCAGCCGGGTGGTGGATTCGGCGATGATGACCGGCGTGAAGCCGTCGATCTCGGTCTCGCTCTCCGGTTCGGGCGCGGCGATGACATAGCTTGCCGCGTCGATCGCGGCGCGGTCGTCGACGCGCTCGGAGCGATGCTCTTTGAGCCGGCGATGATAGCGGCGCAGCCGCTTCTCGATCCGCAACGCCGCCTCGTCGGCGCTGGCATAGGCGTCGGGCGCCATGCCTTCGGCGTGCAGCGTGATCTTGGAATCGAGATGGATGGCGCATTCGGTGCGGAAGCCAAAACCGTCCCGCGCCAAGGTCAGGTGCCCGGAATAGCCGCCGTCGAAATACTTTGCCATGGCCTCGCCGACGCGGTCGCTGATGCGCTCGCGCAAGGCCGTGCCGACGTCGAGGTTTTGTCCGGATATGCGAAATGACATGGCAGCAGCCTCCGCTACAGCATGATCCCCGCTAACTCGACCTAAGTATCGACAACGGTGGAGTCAATGACGACTCGGGTCAGCCCGCGGCCGCGCTTTGCTTTTCGCGCCGCCGCTGCACCGATGATGGAATGCGCATCGCCTCGCGGTATTTGGCGACCGTGCGCCGCGCGATGTCGATGCCGGCCTCGCGCAGCTTCTCGACGAGGGTGTCGTCGGACAAAACGTCGCTTACCGGCTCGGCGTCGATCAACTGCTTGATGCGGTGGCGCACCGCTTCCGCCGAGTGCGCCTCGCCGCCGTGCGAGGCGGCGATCGCCGAGGTGAAGAAATATTTGAGTTCGAATATGCCGCGGCTGGTCGCCATGTATTTGCTGGCGGTGACGCGCGACACCGTCGATTCGTGCATGCCGATGGCTTCGGCGACGGTTTTCAAATTGAGCGGGCGCAGGTGCTGGACGCCGCGGGCGAAGAACGCATCCTGCTGGCGGACGATTTCGTTGGAGACTTTCAGGATAGTGCGGGCGCGCTGGTCAAGCGCGCGCACCAGCCAGGTAGCACTCTGCAGGCATTCGGCGAGGTAGGATTTTTCGGTGTCGCGCTTGGTCGTCGCCGAGACCTCGGCATAGTAGCTCTGGTTGACCAGGACCTTGGGTAGCGTGTCGGAATTGAGCTCGACGATCCAGCCGCCGTCGGGGCCCGGCCGCACGAAAACGTCGGGCACGATTGGTTGCACCACCGCCGAGCCGAACGCCAAGCCGGGCTTCGGATTGAGGCGGCGGATTTCCGCGATCATGTCGGCGAGGTCCTCGTCGCCGACGCCGCAGATCCTCTTCAGCGCGGTAAAATCGCGCCGCGCCAACAGATCGAGCCGCGTGATCAAGGCCGCCATCGCCGGATCGTAGCGATTTTGCTCCTTGAGCTGGATCGCCAGGCATTCGGCGAGATCGCGCGCGCAAACACCGGGCGGATCGAAACTTTGCAGGATGCCGAGCACGGCCTCGATTTCGGTGACGCCGGTGCCGAGCTTCTCCGCCACCGTCGCCAAGTCGCTGGTCAGATAGCCGGCTTCGTCGACCAGATCGATGAGGTAGTTGCCGATCAGGCGCCGTACCGGATCGACGATTTCCAAGGTCAGCTGCTCGCGCAGCCAATCCGCCAGTGTCGTTTCCGCCGACACGAAAGCTTCGAGATTGAAGTCGCCGTCGTCGCGGCCGCCGGAGCCGACGCCGGCCCATTCCGAATAGCCGCCCGGCGCGTCGGCGGTGCGCTGGCGGCCCGGTTCGGCGTCATCGGGGGAGGTGTCGTCGATGTGGTCTTCGGCGCGCTCCGCTTTGGCTTCGCCGCTCGGCGCGCTGTCGCTGCCGTTCCAAATTTCGCCGGCCTCGGCCGGCTTGTCGGCCGCTTGCGCGTCGTGGGCGCCGGGCGCCGCCTCGCCTTCGGCGTTGCCGGGCTCGAGCAAGGGATTGCGTTCGAGCTCGGCGTCGACATAGGCGACCAGGTCGAGGTTGGAGAGCTGCAGCAGCTTGATGGCTTGCATCAGCTGCGGCGTCATCACCAGCGCTTGGCTTTGCCGGATCTGGAGTCTTTGGGTCAGCGCCATGAAAACGGGGTAATTTGGTCCGATTCTTGCTTGTCAGCCCCTTGTACAGCATACCTTTGGCGCTGTCGCTAGCCGATTTTCGGCAACCTTAAGTTTGGCTTAGAGCATGATCCCGAAAAGTGGAAGCCGGTTTTCGGAACAGATCATGCTCAAACAAAAATCCTAGAGCCGGAACTCCTCGCCCAGATAAAGCCGGCGCACGTCGGGATTGTTGACGATGTCGTCGGCGCGGCCCTCCATCAGCACTTCGCCGGAATAGATGATGTAGGCGCGGTCGGTCAGGCCCAAGGTCTCGCGCACATTGTGGTCGGTGATCAAAACGCCGATGCCGCGATTGGTCAGGTGCCGCACCAGCGTCTGGATATCGCCGACGGCGATCGGATCGATGCCGGCGAACGGCTCGTCGAGCAGCATGTAATTCGGCCGCGACGCCAGTGCGCGGGCGATCTCGACCCTGCGGCGCTCGCCGCCCGACAGCGCGATCGACGGCGTCTTGCGCAGGCGGCCGATGTTGAATTCCTCGAGCAGCGAGTCGAGATCGTGCTCGCGCCGCTTGACGTTGGGCTCGACCACTTCGAGCACGGAGCGGATGTTCTCCTCGACATTGAGGCCGCGGAAGATCGAGGCTTCCTGCGGCAGATAGCCGATGCCGAGCCGGGCGCGCTGATACATCGGCAGCTTGGTGACGTCGCGGCCGTCGAGCTCGATGCGGCCCTTGTCGGCTTTGATCAGGCCGGTGGCCATGTAGAACACGGTGGTTTTGCCGGCGCCGTTCGGGCCAAGCAGACCGACGGCTTCGCCCTTGCGCACATAGAGGCTGACGCCTTTGACGACCATGCGTCCGACGAAGCTTTTCTCGACGCCGTGGACCGCAAGCACGCCCCTGCGCTCGCCGGCCGGCATCGCGCCGTTGCCGTCGCTGCGGCGGCGCGGCCGCGGCGGACGCTGCTCGCGCTGCGGTGCCGGCTGACGCTCCGCCTGCCGCTCGGGCTGGCGCTCCGGTTGACGGTCGAATTGACGCTCGGGTTGCCGTTCCGGCTGGCGCTCTGGTTGACGGTCGAATTGGGGCGGCCGTTCCGGCTGACGCTCGGGCGAACGCTCGCGCGGCGGCCGCTCCGGCGCTTTGTTGCGGACTTTTTTGTCCGGCGCCGGCAGGCTCGCAATGTCGAGATAGGTGCCGTTGATCTCGCCGCCGATGGTCTCGAGATCGATGGCGACATCGTCGAAATCGTCGACTTCCGGCGCGCGCGACGCCGGAGGCTTTGAGCGACGAAAATAGGAAAAAATATCCAACGCACCAATCTCGTGAGGCTCGTCGTCGAATCGTCGATGCGAATCGTCGATGTTTTTGGCTCGGACCGGCAATTCTAACCGATTTTACCGCCTAAGAGGCCAGGGAAGGTTCATCAGTTCGGCTTGCCCGGCGCGCCCGGCCCGATCGTCATGACATTGCCGGCGCCATTTTGGCCCTGGTTCGGCTGGATCAGCGCGCGGACGCGGCTCGGCGTGCCGCCGCCGCCTTGGTTGTTGGATTCGACGCGGGCATTTCCGGTCACGGTGTCGACCACGACACGCTCGCCGTGGATGACGTTCTGACCTTGGCTGACCACGACATTGCCGGTCAGCGTGATGGTTTTCGCAATGAGGTCATAGACGCCGAGGTCGCCGCTGGCGTTCTGATCCTTGGTGATGACGGTGACGCCGCCGCGCGCTTCGATGCGCCGGATGTTCTGCGCGCCTTTCGGCCCGGGCAGCGCCGACGTCGGCGCCGGCTTGGCATCGGGCGGCTTGGCGTCGGGCGGCTGGGCGCCGGCCTGGGCGATACCGACCTCCTGGCCGTAGAACACGACAAGCTTCTGGCATTTCATCGTGGTGTCGCCCTGCACCACTTGCACGTCGCCGGAGAAGGTCGCCATCTTGCTCTTGTCGCGCACTTCCAGCGACGCCGCCTCGATCTGGACCGGCTGATCCTTGTCCTGGCCGCCCTGGAGCAGGCCCTGCACTGGCGGCGCCGGTGCAGGCCGCGGCGCTTGCGCCACGGCCAATCCCGGCGCCATGAGCGCGATCGTCACGGCACAGAGATACAGCCTGCGGATCATTGGGTTTTCGCTTTGTCCGGATCCTGGTCCGGATGCAGCACCATGGAAACGCCGCCGTCGAAATGGATGACGTTGCCGTTATCGGAGATTTCCATCCGGTTGGCATCGAGAAAGCCGTTGAGCAGTTTCACCTTGACCGGTTTGTTGGAGACCACATTGCCGCTGTGCATGTCGACGATGGCTTCGTTGAGCCGCGCCGCATAGCCGGTGGAGGAGGCCAGCGCAATGTCCTCGTCGAGCACCAGCTTGTCGGCCTTCATGTCGTAGAGGCCCGACGGCGCGGTCATTTCCACGGTGCTCTTGTCCGCCATCTGCAGCCGGGCGTGGAGATGCTGCAGTTCCACCAGATCGGGCTTGTTGATGTCCTGCGCCGCGGTGTCCGCGGTGAACTCATAGGGGCGGGAATCGCTGGTGTAGCCGGTGAGCTTGGGTGCCTGCATGGTGATCTTGGTACCCTTGATTACCAGCTTGCCGATCTCGCCGGGCAGCCGGATGGGCCCGACCGAAGGCATGTAATTGGCCGCCATCACGCCGAGCAGAACCACGGCGATCCCGGTCAGCACGATCACGCGTAGCGCACGCACATACCGGCTGTGCCGTTGCGCCGCCCGGTAGGCGCCGTCGGCGTCGCTTTGCGACGTGACCGCAAAGTCGGCGCCCCGTGCAGCGTCGGCGGGGTAGGCAGTGCTCACGTCATCGTCCCTTTGGCCGTTGCCGCGCGTGCCCCCGATTCGGCCGGCAGAGCCCCATTTTAGCGGTTCTGCCCGGGCAAAGTCGCCTGCGAATGTGGCCCCGGCGGGGCCGGCGAACTCTCAAGCTTTACAAGCCATTAGCTTTACAGGTCATTGCCGGCGCCGGACCGGCCCGCGACGCGGGCGGTGGAGCTCAGGAATGGGCGAAAATGTCGTCGTTGGCAAAGCCGGCGAGATCGAGCCGCACCCGGTCGGGCAGGAAGCGGAAGCAGGCCGCGGCCAGCTCGGTGCGGCCCTCGCGCACCAGCATGGCGTCGAGCCGCGCCTTGAGCGCATGCAGATAGAGCACGTCCGCGGCGGCGTAGGAGGTCTGCGCCTCGGTCAGTTCGGCCGCGCCCCAATCGGACGATTGCTGCTGCTTGGAGATTTCGTGGCCGAGCACTTCGCGCACCAAATCCTTCAAGCCGTGCTTGTCCGTATAGGTGCGGGTGAGCCGCGACGCGATCTTGGTGCAATAGACCGGCTCCGGCATCACGCCGAAGGTCTTGTAGATCATGCCGAGATCGAAGCGGGCGAAGTGAAAAATTTTCAAAAGCCGCGTGTCGGCGAACAGCCGCTTCAAGTTCGGCGCGTCAGCCGCGCGCGGCGCGATCTGCACGACGTCGGCGGAACCGTCGCCGGGCGACAGCTGCACCACGCACAGCCGGTCGCGGGCGAGATCGAGCCCCATGGTCTCGGTGTCAATCGCGATCGCGCCCGTATAGCGGGACGGGTCCGGCAAATCGCCGCGGTGCAGGCGGATGGTCATGCGAGCCCTGAATATCGCAGTCGCCGCGACGCGTCAAAAAGCGGACGCTTGCACTCGGCGGTGCTAGGATCATGCCGGTTTGCGGCGATCCAGCAAAACGGCCAACGTAATAAGGGGGATCAAGCCCGATGAATCCACGGAGCGTCCTGGCAACAGCCGCCGTGCTGGCCATTGTGGTTTCGCCGGGCGCCGCCCAGACGCTGACGCAGCCCAGCCCGCAGACGAGGACACCGCCGCCCGCGGTCACCACGAAGTCGCGACCGACCGGGCACGTGAAAACCTGCGACGCCTATGGCGCAGGCTTTAGAAATATTCCCGGCACTGATGCATGTCTCAAAATCGGCGGCAGCGTGACCGTCGACGTCGGTCGCTGATTTTTAGCGTAGGCCGGATGAGCCAACGGGTCCGGCCCGAAGTGGCCGGCCCGATGACAGGCTCTGCGATATCCGGGTCTTTCTCTTCACTGATCCCGCTTGTCGCTCCGCTCATGCGGGCCAATCGCTGGGCCGAACTTCCTCTTCTGTGGAAATTGCCCTCCCGCTGGTGCTGTCCAAATTCCGCGCCTTTTGTCTAAAACTTAACCTCGCAACTGCGCCATTAACCCTTACATACGCATCACCACCGACAGCGGCCCGGTGTCAGGCGCCGGTGGCTGAGAGTCCGGTAGCGCTCCCGCCTATTTCAGTGGAGACGCAAATGCCGTATGATACGGTTTCAACTCTCGCCATCGAGCGCTCGTCCTCGGTTCCTGACAGGGGCCGGACCATCGTGTGCCGCTCCTGCGGCGACACCATGAAGCACTTCCGCACGATTTCAAGATTTGGCGTTCGGCCGGAACAACTCATGTTCCGCTGCCCTTCCTGCAAAGCGGTCGATACAAAGCAAGTCAAGCGGGCAGCATAAGCGTGCCTCAGTCGGCACACCGTCAATTCAATGAACCAGGTGCGGCTACGAGGCGTTGCTTATCCCGAATCGGACAACTCATGCGCATCCATCTCGGTTGCGAGCTCCACTTCGAATTTCCGCAACCGACGCCCATGATCTTGACGTTGAACGTGCACTTCTCGCGCGTCTCCGAACTTGAGCGTCCGGATTATCTGATAACGGACCCTCCGGTTCCCATTGCCGGCTACCGCGACAGTTTTGGCAATTGGTGCAACCGCCTCGTTGCGCCCAGTGGGCATTTCAGCCTCGGCACGGACGCCATCATACGTGACTTCGGCATGCCAGATCCGATTGAACTAAACGCAGTGCAGCACCAGGTTCGGGACTTACCGGCGGAAGTTTTACTGTTTTTGCTCGGCAGCCGTTACTGCGAGACCGATCGTCTCGCCGACGAGACTTGGCGCCTGTTCGGCAACACGCCCCCTGGTTGGCCGCGGGTGCAGGCGATCTGCGACTTCGTCCAGAATCATATCACGTTCGGCTACGAGCATTCCCGGGCCACCAGAACGGCCCATGAAGCATATGGCGAGCGCAACGGGGTGTGCCGCGACTACGCGCATCTGGCCATCACATTTTGCCGCTGCTTGAACATCCCGGCGCGCTATTGCACCGGTTACCTGACCGATGTCGGCCTGCCGCCGCCCTACCCGCCCAATGATTTTGCGGCGTGGATTGAAGTCTATCTCGGCGGCCGTTGGCACATGTTCGATCCGCGCAACAATGCGCGGCGGATCGGGCGCATCCTCATCGCACAGGGCCGCGACGCCGCGGATGTGCCGCTGACCCATACATTTGGCCCCGGAATCCTATCGGGGTTTCGCGTCTGGGCCGATGAGGTGCCGCCGGAATGAACGCTCAGAGCATGATCCCGAAAAGTGGAAACCGGTTTTCGGATAAGATCATGCTCAAACAAAATTCTAGGCTATGATCCGATTCAATTGAATTGGATCATAGTCTAGGCGCCGGTCGCCGCTGCCGTGACCTTCACTGCGACTTTCATCGCCAGATAATCCGCTGGGCTTCCGAACCATGTGCCTTGCAGAGGAATTGCCTCGCGCGGGTGATGCGCGACCGCGACGCGGATGAGTTTTTCATTGCCGACGCTGCCGCCCGACGGATCGAAGTCGACCCAGCCCGGTCCTGGAACGTAGACCTGGACCCAGGCGTGGGTGTTGCCGCCGGCGGTGCAATTGTCGTCATCGTCATCATCGGCCAAATGCAGATATCCGGACACGAAGCGAGCGGCAATGCCGCGGCCACGCAGCGCCGCTATCATAAGCACGGCGAGGTCACGACAACTGCCGCTGCCTAGATTGAGCGTGCAGACGGGAGGCTGGATACCCTTTTCGTGCCGCGACACGTGCTTGAAGGTCCGCCTGATGGTTCGCGTCATGGTGCCGAGCAGCGCGTGCGTGTCGGCGGAGCCATCGTCGCGGAAGAACGCGGCGCTCCAGCGATCGATCGCGGGATGCGGCGACAGCGGCGCGATGAAAGGTTCGAGATCGGGCCGATCTTCCGGCGCGTAGGCAAACGGATAGCTGCGGGCAAAATCGTTTATGTCGGTCGAGCGAAAGTCGGCCGGCGCATGGTCGAGACGAATATTGCTGACAAAGCGAAGCTCGCGGGCCCGGTCGGCAAAATGCGCGGTCGCCACGTGATTGCCGAGGCTATCCTGTGTCCAAGCCAGTTGCTTTGGCCTGGGCGTGATTTCGAGTTCCGCTGCAAGCACCTTTTGATCGTCGTCGTCGCGTGGACGCAACATCATGCGGTGCTCGCCGAATGCGACCGGCTGTTTATAATGATAAGTCGTAACGTGTCTAATATTGCGAATCGGCATTGCCGTTCCAAGATAACGGATGCGCCGGCAACATTCATCGCGGCCGCGATCCTCTCCACAACATGCATTTCTTGGGCCAGATGTTCTTGGGCCAGATATCGTGCGTGTTTATTGCATGAGCCGCGCCATCGACATGGCAGCTTCCTGTCAAAGCCGATACCGCCAACTGAGACTCAGTCGGGGTTTGACTCGGCTTTTTCCGGGTGGGCCTTTTCGGGAAAACGAAGTGGAATCAAAACTGAATTTTGGTTTTGGTGCCCAGGAGAGGACTCGAACCTCCACGCCTTGTGAGCGCTAGTACCTGAAACTAGTGCGTCTACCAATTCCGCCACCTGGGCTCCGGGGGGCTCGCCGGGATAGGTACGGAGCGGTCTTAAGCTTGTCAATCGAACGGCTTATACATCTGTACAGGGGTTGAATGATCCTGTATTGCCGCCGCCGATGACCGCAAAAAGCAAGCTCGAAACCCTCGTCACCGTGTTCGGTGGCTCGGGCTTCCTCGGCCGCCACGTGGTGCGGGCGCTGGCGCGGCGGCAGTACCGTATCCGCGTCGCGGTGCGCCGGCCCGAGCTCGCCGGCTTTCTGCGGCCGATGGGCCGGGTCGGGCAGATCCACGCGGTGCAGGCCAATTTGCGCTACCCGCAGTCGGTAGCGGCTGCGGTGCGCGACGCCGACGTCGTCATCAACCTGGTCGGCATCCTGTTCGAGCGCGGCCGGCAGCGTTTCGATGCGGTGCAGGCCGAAGGCGCCGAGGCGGTGGCGCTCGCCGCCAAGGCCGCCGGCGCGCCGCTCGTTCATGTCTCGGCGATCGGCGCCGACGAAAGCTCGCCGTCGCTGTATGCGCGGTCAAAGGCCGAGGGCGAACGGTGGGTTCTTGCCGCGCTGCCGGAAGCCACGATCATGCGGCCGTCGATCGTGTTCGGCCCTGAGGACGACTTCTTCAACCGCTTCGCCGCGCTCGCCCGCCTCGCGCCGGCATTGCCGCTGCCCGGCGGCGGCCATACGCGGTTTCAGCCGGTGTTTGCCGGTGACGTCGCCGAGGCCATCGCCAAGGCGGTCGACGGCGACACCAAGCCGGGCGCAATCTACGAATTGGGCGGGCCGGACGTGCGCACGTTCAAGGAACTGATGGAATTCACGCTTGCCACCATCCAGCGCCGCAGGCTCTTGGTGCCGGTGCCGTTTGCGCTTTTGAAGCTGCAAGCGACGTTGCTGCAGTTCCTGCCAAAACCGCCACTCACGCCCGACCAGGTCGAATTGCTCAAGCGCGACAATATCGTTTCGGAAAACGCCAAGCGCGACGGCCGCACGCTGGAAGCGCTCGGCATCGTGCCGGAATCGATCGCGGCGATCGTCCCGTCCTATCTGTGGCGCTTCCGCAAGTCCGGCCAGTTCGATCCGCACCACGGCATAGCGGTCGTCCCCGCGAAGGCGGGGACCCATAATCACAGGGCATAGAGTTCTGCGCGGGCGGTGGCATGGATTCCCGCTTCCGCGGGAATGACGCAAAACGCGATCAAGCTTCGTATTTGAACGACAGCGCGACGCGGGTGCGAAACGCCAAAACCTTGCCGTTCTCCACCCGCATGTCCATCTTGGTGACTTCGGCCACGCGCAGATCGCGCAGCGAGCCGGCGGCGGTTTCCACCGCACGGCGGCCGGCGTCCTCCCATGATTTATCGCTGACGCCGACGACGTCGACAATCCGGTAAACGCTGTCCGTTTGTTTCTTCGCCATTGAAGCGGTCCTTTCGAGTAGGATTTTCCTTTTGAGCATGATCTTGTCCGAAAACCGGCTTCCACTTTTCGGGATTATGCTCGAAACGCGCGCGCAACATGGCGCCGCGCGAGATCATCTTAGCTCAGCCCAGGCCCGCTTTCACATCCCCATGTAGAGCGCGATCAGGCCGAGCGCGCCGACGATGATGCGCCACCAGGCGAACAGCGCAAAGCCGTGCCGCGAGACGTAGCCGAGCAGCGTCTTGACCACGAACCAGCCGCAGATGAACGACACCGCGAAGCCGATGGCGATGATCAGCGTGTTGCTGCCGGCGGCGAATTCGTGGCGGTTCTTGAAGGCTTCGAAGGCGAAGGCGCCGACCATGGTCGGCATTGCCAGCCAGAACGAGAATTCCGTCGCCGCGCGCTTGTCGGCGCCGAACAGCATGGCGGCGACGATGGAGGCGCCGGAGCGCGACACGCCCGGAATCATCGAAAGGCATTGCACCACGCCGATGCCGAAATACATCGGCAGCGAGAATTTGGTGGCATCATGGTAGCGCGGTTTGAGATCGAGCCGGTCGATCCACAGCAGCACGAAGCCGCCAATCAGCAGCATGGTGCAGACGATCCAGACATTGAACAGCACGCTCTTGATGATGCCGTAAAACAGCCCGCCGAGCACCATGGCCGGGAAAAACGCCACCAGCACGCCGATGATGAAGCGCCGCGCCTCGGGATCGTTGAACATGCCGAGGAACAGCTTCCACAGCCGACCGAAATAAATCGACAGCAGCGCCAGAATGGCGCCGAGCTGGATCAGGACGTCGAAGGATTTGCCGAAATCCTCGTCGTCGAAGCCGAAGAAATGCCCGACCAGCAGCAGGTGGCCGGTCGAGGACACCGGGATGAACTCGGTCAGGCCCTCGACGATACCGAGGAAGATCGCCTTGATTACGTCCAACGTCATAGGTAGCTCCGCGGCGGGGAAGGGCGCTTGCCGCGCCCGGTTCGGTAGGAAATCTGCAAGACTGCTTCCTCACAGTACTGCTTCGTCACAGTTGTAGCGGCGGCGAGGTTGCCTGCGCGGTGTCGTCGCCTATAAGGGGATGATCTCCTGGAAGCGGGGATCAGGAATCAGGGGGAATGTATCAGGCGTCAAACGTCAGGTCTTGGGGGCAATGCGGGTCCCGATTGGCTGACGTCCGATGGCTGATGCCGGCATGCTGACACTGTTTCATCATCCATTCTGTCCGCACTCGCGTTTTGTCCGGCTCGTCTTGGAGGAGCTCGGGCAAACGCCGCGTCTCGTCGAGGAGCGGACCTGGGAGCGGCGCCAGGACTTCCTGGTGCTCAACCCCGCCGGCACCACGCCGGTGCTGGTTGAAGAGGGCGCGCCGCCGGTTCCGGGTGCGGCCGTCATCGCCGAATATCTCGCCGAGACGCGCGGCGGCAAGCTTGCGGAACTGGGGCTGCTGCCGCCCGAGACCGGCGCCAGGGTCGAAGTTCGCCGCCTGACCCATTGGTTCAACGACAAGTTCTTCGAGGAAGTCTCCGGCGCACTGGTGATGGAGCGCATCTACAAGCGCTACATTCCGGCCGCCCAGGGTGGCGGGCCGCCCGATACCGACACGCTGCGTGCCGCGCGCGTCAATATTCGCTACCATCTGGCCTATATCGGCTGGCTGGTGCGCACCCGCGACTGGCTCGCCGGCGAAAGCCTGACTTTTGCCGATCTGGCCGCGGCGGCGCATTTGTCCGCCGCCGATTATCTGGGCGAAGTGCCGTGGGACGAAGACAAGACCGCGAGGGCCTGGTACGCGCGAATAAAATCGCGGCCGGCGTTCCGCGCGCTGCTCACCGAGACGCTGGCGGGGCTGCAGCCGGCGCCGAGCTACGCCGATCTCGACTTCTGACGCCGGCTGAGCTGAAAGCCGCACTTGCCGAGGCCGCTCGCGCCCAAGGCTTTGACGTTATCGGCGTGGCGCGGCCGGATGCGATTCCCTTGGCGGCCGGGCGGTTGCGAACCTTCCTCGCCGACGGCGCTCACGGCGACATGGACTGGATGGCGGCCAAGGCCGACCGGCGCGGCGATCCGCGCACGATGTGGCCGCAAGTGCGCGCGATCGTCATGCTCGGCGTCAATTACGGCCCGTGCGGCGATCCGCTCGCGATCCTAAAACGACGCACGCGCGGCGCCATCTCGGTCTATGCCCAGGGCGACGATTATCACGAGGTGATCAAGCCGCGGCTGAAGAAGCTCGGCCGCTGGCTGATCGAACAAGGCGGCGGCGACATCAAAGTGTTCGTCGATACCGCCGCCGTGATGGAGAAGCCGCTCGCCGAAGCGGCGGGGCTGGGCTGGCAGGGCAAGCACACCAATCTGGTTTCACTCGAGCTCGGCTCCTGGCTGTTCCTCGGCGCCATCTTCACCACGCTCGAGCTGCCGCCCGACACGCCGGCGCGCGATCATTGCGGCACCTGCCACGCCTGCCTCGACGTCTGCCCGACGCAAGCGTTTCCGGCGCCCTACCGGCTCGATGCACGGCGCTGCATCTCCTATCTCACCATCGAACATAAAGGCGCCATCCCGCGCGAATTGCGTGCGTTGATGGGCAACCGCATCTACGGCTGCGACGATTGTCTGGCGGTCTGTCCATGGAACAAGTTCGCCCAGGCCGGCCGCGAGATAAAACTTGCGGCGCGCGACGCGTTGCGCGCGCCGCAACTTGCCGAACTGGCGCGGCTCGACGACACAGGCTTCCGCGCGCTGTTTGCGAAAAGCGCGGTCAAGCGCATCGGCCGCAACCGTTTTTTGCGCAACGTGCTGATCGCGATCGGCAACTCGAATGATGCAGGACTTGCCGGCGAAGCCGAGCGATTGCTCGGCGATGCTTCGCCGCTGGTTCGCGCCGCCGCGGTGTGGGCGCTCGGCCGTCTCGATCGCGCACGGCTGCGACGATGCGCGGCGGACCATCGCGAATCCGATCCCGATGTCATCGCCGAATGGACAGCGGCGTGCGAGTGACAAAATGCTGATCTGTTTCGGTCTCGGCTATTCGGCAGAGCATTTCGTCGAAGAATTCGGCCATAAAAAATTCGATCGCATCGTCGGCACCGTGCGCGATGCCGATCGCGCTGCCGCTTTGAACGCGCATCCCTCGGGACGGCTCAACGTTCTCATCTTCGACGGCAGTGCGGCGACGGCGGAATTGCGTAGCGCCATAGGCGAGGCCGACGCAGCGTTGGTTTCGGTTCCGCCGGACGAGAACGGCGATCCGGTGCTGCGCGCCTGCGGCGATGTTTTGGCCAGCGCGCAACGGCTGCGCGCAATCGTCTATCTCTCGACCATCGGCGTTTATGGCGACCGCGGCGGCGCCTGGGTCGATGAAGCAACGCCGCCGCAGCCCGTTGCGGCCCGCAGCCGCGAACGCCTCGCCGCCGAGCAAGCCTGGCTAGATTTTGGCGCGAGCCACGGCATCGCGGTCGCCATCCTGCGCCTCGCCGGCATTTACGGACCCGGACAGAATGCGCTGGTGCAAATCGCGAGCGGAAAAGGCCGCCGCATCATCAAACCCGGTCAGGTCTTCAACCGCATTCATGTCGGCGACATCGCCCAAACGATCGACGCCGCCTTCGCGCACCGGGCCTCGGGAATTTTCAACGTCGTCGACGACGAGCCGACGCCGCCCGCCGATCCGATCGTCTTCGCCGCACAGCTCTTGGCCGTCGAGCCGCCGCCGGAAATTCCGTTCGAGCAAGTAGCGCCCTCGATGTCGCCGATGGCGCTGAGTTTTTGGCAGGAATGCCGCCGGGTGAAGAACGAAAAGCTCAAACGCGACCTCGGCGTCAGCTTGCGCTATCCGACTTATCGTGAGGGGTTACGGGCGTTGTTCGATGAGCGGAAAACGTTCATCGTTTAATGCAAGCTCGGCCCCTTGAGGAACCGATTACGCTCGCTCGATTTGACCCGCACGTCCATGGTGTCGCCGTCGCGGTAGATCGAGACCGGGACGTCGACGCCGGCTTCGCCTTGCGCCCAGACGCGGCGGAAGAAGCTCGCCAGGTCGCGCACTTCCTTGCCGGCGACCGAGAGCACGATGTCGCCGGTGCGCAAGTCGGCTTTCTTCGCCGGCCCCTTGTCGGCAAGACCGACGATGACGAGGCGGTTTTCGACTTCGGTGGCGTAAAGCCCGAGCCACGGCCGCGGCGGCGCATTGCGCCGGCCGAATTTCATCAGGTCGTCGAGGATCGGATTGAGCAGGTCGATCGGCACGATCATGTTGATGTTCTGCGCCTGGCCCTTCTCGACGGCGTGCTGCAGCTGCAGCGAGCCGATGCCGAGGAGATCGCCGGCCGGCCCGATCAGCGCGGTGCCGCCCCAGTTCGGATGCGCGGGCGCGGTGAAGATCGCCTCGTCGAGCACGTATTCCCAGTAACCGGCGAATTCCTGCTTGGCGACGATGCGGGCGGCGACGGAACGCTGTCGGCCGCCGGCGCCGGCGACCACGACGCGCTCGCCGATCGCGGCGGCGGCGGATTGGCCGATTTCGAGCGCCGGCATGTCGAGCTTGGCGAGCGCCTGAACCAGACCGAAGCCGGTCTCCTGGTCGTAGCCCAACACGTGGCCGGGCACGGAGCGGCCATCGTTGAGACTAAGCCAGATCGTCTCGGCTTCCGTGATCAGGTAGCCGATGGTCAGCACCAAGCCGTTGCCGCGAATGAACACGCCGTTGCCGGCGCGCTCGGTGCCCAGCGTCTCCGCGGTGTAAGCGTCGCCCGGAATGATGGCGCGCAGCCCCACCACCGCATTGAAAGCGTGTTCGAGGTCGTAGCCGTAATCTTCCGGCTTCGGTTGCGCGGAGGCCGGCACCTTCCAGTCGCTCAAGGACGGCATCTCAAATTCCCTCGTTCGCGGCACGAGATCGTTCGCTTCCTTGTAGCCGAGAAAGCGCGGCCGCAATATCCGTAAGTGTACCGCGCCGATGCTGGCGAAGCGAGCGCAGCCGGGTCAGTTTTTCTTCTCGGCCGTCGGCGGGTTTTTTTCCAGCTCATCGAGTTGTTTCTCGAGCGCCGGCAGGCTCGCCACGAGCTGGCAATTGGCTTGGTCGCTGGCCGCCTGTTTTTGCACCTGGTCCCAGCGTTCGGTGGCGTCCTGTTCGGTCCACGGCCGATGCTTCTCGGGATTGAAGACCTGTTGCTTGGCCAGGTTTTCCAGGGACCGGTGATATTCCTCCAGATCGAGGACGCGATCGCGCGCCTGGAAATAAAAATGCTTGCCGTCGAGTTCGTTGCAGAATTTCAATCCGCCGGCGAAGGTCTGCTTCGCCATGCGCGCATCGAAAATCTTGCCCTTGAGGTCGTCGGGGGCCTGATTTTGGGCGCGCACCGGAGCCGAAGGGGTAAGGCAAGCAAGGATCAGGCAAGCAGGCATCAGGCCTAGAGCCCTCGCGCCGCGGGCAAAGCGCTTCACGTCAATCTCTCCAAGAACTCTGGTCGCGCCTTGTGAATCCCGGCGTTCATTAGCATGGTAGCAGCCTTGCGCATGGTAGCAGCCTTGCGGTCGGACCCAAATCGTTAGTGTTTGATTTACGCTATTGGCGTTGAAACCGCCCCTGCGCCCTCTCGCCGCCGCTGCGCCCCGTCGTCTGCTGCTTTGTTGCCTTTTTCCTGCCCCATCTTCTGCCAAGGTCGCCGCTAGAGATACGGTGTCATTTTGGGGATTTGCCTCGGGGGGTCTGCCTTGCGTTCAAGCCTCAGTGTTGTCGTCATAGCGTTTGCCCTTGCCGGTTCCGTCGGCATTGCCGCGGCGCAGTATTATCCGCCGCCGCCGCCGGGTTACCCGCCGCCCTATGCGCAGCCGGGGTATGCGGCCCCGCCCTTGCCGCCGCCCGGCGCGATCTACGATCCGCGCGACGATGAAAACGACGCGGTCGGCGGCCCCTACGTGCCGTACCCGCCGCCGCCGGCAGCCCGCGTCTATCCCGGTTCGTACAGCGAATTGCCGCCGCAGCCGGCACCGATTGTCGAAGGCTTTCAGCGGCCGCCAGCCGATGTCTCGGGCGGCCCCGGATCCGAGGATGTCACCGGCACGGTGCGCGCGCCGACCTATGCGCCGCCGCCCGCGGCCGCGCAACAAAACCGCGACGCGGTCATTGCCGCGCTGCCGCCCGACGAGCAGCCCGAGACCGGACCGCGCAAGGAATTGCCGCCGCAGTTCCGCCGCCAGCTGGTCGATTACGTCACCCGCGAGCCGGCCGGCACCATCGTCATCGACACGCCGAACACCTACCTTTACCTGGTGCTCGGCAACAATAAGACGATGCGCTACGGCGTAGGCGTCGGCCGCGAGGGTTTCACCTGGGCGGGTGCCGAGCGCATCACCCGCATGAAGGAGTGGCCGGACTGGTTCCCGCCGAAGGAGATGATCGAGCGCCAGCCCTACCTGCCGCGCTTCATGGCCGGCGGCGACACCAATCCGCTCGGCGCGCGCGCCATGTATCTCGGCAATACGGTCTATCGCATCCACGGCACCAACCAGCCGTCGACCATCGGCACCTTCGTGTCCTCGGGCTGCATCAGGCTGACCAATGAGGACGTCGAGGACCTGTTCAGCCGGGTCACCGTCGGCACCCGCGTCGTGGTGTTGCCCGGCTCGGCGCCGGCTTCGGCCTCGGCGCAAAACACCGTCACGCGCTAAAACAATCCGATTCACTGGTTTGGCCGACGCTAGAGTGTAAATCGCTTCAATCTGAAGTGATTTAGGCTCTAGCGCCGGCCGGATTTTTCTTTGCTTTTTTTGCATTGAAATACCGCCGACTCAGTTAGTGTTGCACCCGTTGGACGCCGGTCTGTACGCCGGCGTCGATGCGGCGCCATCTGCCCTCGCGATGATCTGCATCCTAGTGACGCGTGCTTCGCCCGAGATCGCGCGCGGCTGTAATGCGAGGTCGAATGTTTCCCAGTGTCCGGCTTTTGATCGCGGCTGTGGTTGCCTCGGTCGTCGCACTGAGTTGCGGCTTCGCCTTGTTTGCCGCTTTCCGCGTCAACCACGAGCCCTTGAGCCGTCTCGCAACCGGCGCCGCGCCGCTGCAGCTCGCTGCCGGCAATCCGCCGCCACTCGCCGCGATGCCGGCGGCGGCCGATTCATTCGGCGTCCGTTTCCCGGTGAACCAGACCGAGCCCGCCGGCGCTCCCGCGACAGCGGCACCGCCACAGCCCGATCACGAGGATAGCGCCCCGAGCGCGACTGCGAGCACTGCGGCGACCGCTCCTGAAACCGACGCTGCCGAACCGGACCAGCCGGCGCCCGAGCAACCGACGGTCGCGCAAGCTCCCGAACCGAAGCAGGACGAAGCCGCTGCCGCGCCGAATGAACCACCACCCGCGACGTCATCAGACACTGCGGCCGCCGAGCCGCCGCCAGCGGAGCAGACTACCCCCGCCGAACCTGCCGCGCCCACGGAACAAGTCGTCCAAGAGCCCAATCCGGATACCAAGCCGGACACCACGGCGACCGTGGCTGCGTCTCCTGCCGAGGCGGAGCCCCAAGCCGAGACAGAACCTCCCGTCGAGGCGCACCATAAGGCCGCCCACCGGCACCGCATTGCCGCGAAGGCGCAACGCGCGCGTCAAGCCCGTGTGGCGGTTCTACCCGGCAGCCAACCGTCCGGTATCGGCGGTCCCTTCGTCCCGCCGCCAAGCCGCGTTGCCGCCAAGCCGCAACGCGCGCGCCAGGCCCGTGCGACCGTTCAACCCGCCAGCCGGCCATCAGGCGTCGGCGGCCCGTTCGTGCCGCCGCCGAACCAATGAGCGCCGGCCAAATTGCGGTACGGCATTGATAGCGCCGCGTGCTCAGGCCACATAGACTGACACGTTCGGCATAATCCTTGAAATAGAAGCAATTCCGCGTGGTCCCGCTTTCCGTCCTCGATCTGTCGCCCGTCACCACGGCCACGCCCGGGTCGGTGGCGCTGCGCAACTCGCTCGATCTGGCGCGGCTCGCCGACCGGCTCGGCTACAAGCGCTATTGGGTCGCCGAGCACCACAATCTGGCGAATATCGCCAGCTCCGCGCCCGACATCATGATCGGCCAGATCGCGGCAGTAACGTCGCACATGCGCGTCGGCTCGGGCGGCGTGATGCTGCCGAACCATGCGCCGCTGATGGTCGCCGAGCGCTTCAAGGTGCTGGAGGCGCTGTTTCCCGGGCGCATCGATCTTGGGCTCGGCCGCGCGCCGGGCACCGATCAAATCACCTCCTATGCGTTGCGTGCCCGGCAGGATCCGCGTCAAGGCGACGATTTCCTCGAGCGCTTCCAGGAACTGCTGCTGCTTGAGCGCGGCGGGTTCCCAGAAGGGCATCCGTTCCGCAACGTGCGCGCGGTGCCGTCCGACGTCGCGCTGCCGCCGATCTGGCTGCTCGGGTCCAGCGGCTACAGCGCCGAGCTCGCCGCCGCCGTCGGCATGGGATATTCCTTTGCCTATCACTTCGCCGATTATGACGCCGCGAGCGCCATGCTCAGCTATCGCAACCACTTCAAGCCGTCGGCGACGCTCAAGGAACCCTACGCCATCCTCGGCACCGCGGTGATCGCGGCCGACAGCGACGCCGAAGCCGAGCGCATCGCCTCGAGCGCCGACCTGCATTATGTGCGCCGCGCCAAAGGCGAATATCTGCCGTTAGCGTCGCCCGAGGAGGCCGCCGCCTATGCCTACACGCCGGCCGACCGCGAGCGCATGGCGCGCCAGCGTGCCCGGCTCGTGGTCGGCGGTGTCGAGAAAGTTATGGGCCGTTTACAGGCGCTGATCGAAGCCACCCGCGCCGACGAATTAATGATTACCACAATGGTTTTCGACCATAATGCGCGCAAGCACTCCTATGAGCTGTTGGCCAAGGCATTCGCGCTGGTGCCGCAATCGTGAGCGGAAGACGGTGTCACGGCTGTGTCTTCTATGAACCATAATGGATTAATTTCGAGGTCACTGGGTGCGGTGTAGTGGTGCGGGGCGGCGGTGTTGGGTAAGATTTGCAACTCGAATCGTGGGTAACATTGTCTGGGGCTGATCGTGCACACTGACTTCACACGCAGCGCTTTGCGTCTTCGTCGACGTGCCTTGACCGGCAGCATTTACGCGCTCGGTTTCGTGGTCGCGGTGACGCTGACATCGCCGGCATCGGCGAGGCTCAGGCACCAGCCCGAGCCCAAGGAAGCAGAGCACGTCAGTAAGGAACCTTTCGGCACTCTCCCGAAAGGTCCGATGCAGATCGTCATTTCCATCAATCAGCAGAAGCTCCACCTCTACGCCGACGGCACGGAAGTCGCCGACACGCTGGTCGCGACCGGCGTGCCCACGCTGCCGACGCCGACCGGCATATTCAGTGTCATCGGCAAAGAGCGCTTCCACCGCTCCAATATCTACAGCGGCGCGCCGATGCCGTTCATGCAGCGCATCACCTGGTCCGGCGTCGCCCTGCACGAGGGCGAGAATATCGGTCATCCGGCGTCGCACGGCTGCATCCGCATGCCGCGCGAATTTGCGATGAAGCTGTTCAGCGTCACCAAGGTCGGCGTTCGCGTCATCATCGCGCGCAACGAATTGAAGCCGGTGCCGTTCGCGGATGCGCATCTGTTCGTGCACAAGGCGATGCCGGCTGCTGCTTCGGCTGCACCGGCTCCCGTGCCGGCCGCGGCGGCTCCCGCTGCGCCGGAAGCCACCAGGACCGCGCAGGCCGGCGACGACAATAATAGGACAGACGCCGGCGCCGCTCCGAAACTGGAAACGTCGGCCGCTGCAGCACCTGCTCCGGAGATGCCGGAACCGACGAAGGCCGCGCTGGTCACCGACGACACCAAAACGACCGATGCCGCCGAACCGCCGAAGGCTGAAATTTTGGCGCCAGCTACGCCCGCCGCAACAGACACCGCCGAAAAGGCCGGCGATGAGAGCAAAACGGCGGGTGCCGGCGAGCCGGCAAAAGCCGAGGATATAGCAATCGCCGCAGCCAAGGCGGCGCCACAAGATCCGGCCCCGCAACAGCAAGGGCTTGCCAAGCCCACCGTGCCGACCGTCGCCGAGACCGATAAATTACGCGGCTCCGTGGCCACGCCGGCAGTGACGCCCGATCCTGCGGCCGATGCCGCGCCGGCGGCCAAGCCAAGCACGATTGTTGAATCCGGGCACGCCGCCACCCAGGGGCCGATTTCGATCTTCGTCAGCCGCAAGGAAAAGAAGATCTATGTGCGGCAGAATTTCAGCCCGCTGTTCTACGCGCCGGTGACCATCGACCATCCGGAGCAGGCGCTGGGCACCCACGTCTTCACGGCGATGGCGTATCTCGACGACGGCTCGACTTTGCGCTGGAACGTGGTGTCGATGCCCGCCGAGCCGCCGAAGGCAAAGCGTGAGGCCGACAACGATCGGCGCGGGACTCGGCGCGGCCGCCGCGAGGAGCCCGTCCAGAGGCCGGGTGGCGAGTTGTCGCCGCCGCAAACGCCCGGGGAAGCCCTTGCACGCATCGACATTCCCCAGGACGCCATCGACCGGATTTCCGCGTTGATCGTGCCGGGGTCCTCCGTCGTCGTCTCTGACCAGGGCCTTGGCGAAGAAACCGGCGAAGGCACCGATTTCATCGTCGTCACACGCTGAGCTGCCCCGCCGCCGGCACTGCCCAACCGCCATTCAACCGACATTGCCGACGGTGTATGGTCGGCGGGCGACCGCTTTAGCATGATCCCGAAAATGCCTGTCCTCGGACTTGATCCGAGGATGGGTACCGGTTTGCGGATAAGATCATGCTAGGAAACTGGCCGCTCGAGTTCACGCGTTATCAGTCAATGGAGGATCGTCTTGGGTAAGCATTTTTCGCTGGTTTCTTCGGACAGCTTCAAGCTCGGCGCCTATCGGGCCGACCCGACCGGGCCGGCCAAGGGCGGTATCGTCCTCATTCAGGAAATCTTCGGCGTCAATCACCACATCCGCGCGGTCTGCGACCGTTTGGCCGGCGAGGGCTACGCCGCGCTGGCGCCGGCGGTGTTCGACCGCCAGCAGCCGGACTTCGAATGCGGCTACACGCCCGACGAGATCGCCAATGCGCGCAAGTTCGTCGCCAATCCCGACTGGGGCGCGATGCTGCGCGACGTCCAGGCCGCCATCGATGAGCTCAAGAAGGGCGGCCCGGTCGCGATCATGGGCTTCTGCATGGGCGGCACGATCTCGTTCCTGTCCGCCTGCAAGCTCAGCGGGCTGAAGGCCGCGGTCTGTTATTACGGCGGCCAGATCGCCAAGAACGCCGACGAGAAGCCGAAAGTGCCGGTGCAGATGCATTTCGGCGAGAAGGACGCCTCGATCCCGATGACCGACGTCGAGCTGATCAAAAGCAAGCGCGGCGGCGATTGCGAGATCTACGTCTATCCCGATGCCCAGCACGGCTTCCATTGCGACGAGCGCGGCAGCTATCAGAAAGCCGCCGCCGACCTCGCCTGGCAGCGCTCGATGGCGTTCCTGGCGAAGAACGTGAAGTAATAGACGACAGACAACAGATGACGGACGACAGATATTCGGCGGAATCCTTATTCCGTCGTCTGTCGTCCGCTGTCCGTCGTCTGCCGTTTCTGTCCGTCGTCCTCGTTGCGCTGTTGCTGTTCGTGCCGTTTGGCGCCCGCGCCGACGACTATCCGTCGCGACCTGTTCACTTAATCATCACCACGCCGGCGGGCTCGCTCGTCGACGTGCTCGGCCGCCTCTATGCCGAGGCGATGAGTGCGCGGCTCGGTCAGCCGATCGTGGTCGACAACCGTTCCGGCGGCATGACGATGCTTGGCACCGATGTGCTCACCCATGCCGATCCGGACGGCTACACGCTGATGATCGGCCCGTCCGAACTGACCATGCTGCCGTTCCTCAAGAAGGACTATCGCTACGAGCCGAACAGGGATTACACGCCGGTCGCGCTGATCACCTCGTCATGGACGGTGTTCGCGATCTATCCGGGTCTGCCGGTGAAGACGCTGCCGGAATTCATCGCCTATGCCAAAGCCAATCCCGGAAAACTGCGCTACGGCTCGGGCGGCGTCGGTGGCGCGCTGCACATCGCCGTCGAGGAGCTCAAGCTCAAGGCCGGGATCGATCTCGTTCACGTGCCTTATCGCGGCGGCGGCCAGGCCGCGACCGACGCCATGGCGGGGCAGATCGACATGGTGTCGCTGGGGCTTGCCAGCGCGCGGGTCGCCGAGGGCGGCAAGCTTTTGCTCCTGGCGCAGACCGGGCCGAGCCGGCATCCGCTGTTTCCCGACGTGCCGACCACGGCCGAATACGGCTTGCCCGACGTCCGCATGGACACCTGGTTCGGCCTGATCGCGCCGCCAAATACGCCGGCAACGATTGTCGAGCGGCTCGATCGCGCCACTGCCGAGGTCGAGCAGCAGCAAGACTTCCGCGACAACCTGGCCAAGATCGGCTGCGCGCCGGCCTACCTGCCGCACGCCGCATTCGCAGCCTTCATCGCCGACGATCGCAAGAAATGGCGGCAATTGATTCCGGCGATGGGCATCCCGCCGATCGAGTAAAGGAGCGACGTTGTGACGAAACAAAAAACTCGGCCAAATAAGACTTGGCCGAACGGCAAGAAGATCGCGGTCTCGGTGACGGTGATGTTCGAGACCTGGTCCGAAGGCGCGGCGCCGAATTATTCGGTGCAGACCACGCATCTGAAATCCGGCACCGTCGATCACGCCAGCAAGGCGTGGTCGACCTATGGCGGCAGGGTCGGCGTCTGGCGGCTGATCCGCATGCTCGACCGTTTGCAAATCCCCGGCACCTTTTTCACCAACGGCCGCTGCACCGAGGATTATCCCGACGCGGTGAAGCAGATCGTGAAATC
>Ga0181518_10001502_pt1 | contig 23924 bp, 32 predicted proteins | sample PEATcosm2014_Bin_28_FD_119751 | JGI IMG/M metagenome (GOLD analysis project Ga0181518, IMG submission 119751) | Peatland microbial communities from MTU Mesocosm Facility, Houghton, MI, USA - PEATcosm2014_Bin01_60_metaG | ecosystem: Environmental > Terrestrial > Soil > Wetlands > Peat | place...
CATCAACTACGAGCAGGTTTGTCGTCATCGGCTTTCACTGTCCCCTGGGCAAGCGGCAAGTAGATGGAAAAGCGACTTCCTTTGCCAATTTCGCTGGCAACGCCTATCCAGCCCCCATGGTCGCGTACTATGCCGTAGGCCACGGATAGGCCCAAGCCAGTTCCTTCGCCCACGTCCTTGGTGGTGAAAAACGGCTCGAAAGCGTGTGCCATCTGTTCGGACGTCATGCCGACCCCTTGATCTTCGACGCAGACGTAGGCGTACTCGGCCAGGGCGCCATCGATGTCGGCGGGCGGAGTCATCACATCTGCGCCAAGGCGCACGCTGATGGTGCCGCCGGTTGGCATGGCCTGTATCGCGTTGACCACCAGGTTGGTCAGGGCCTGCTCGACCATCGATGCATCCACTTCGACGACCGGGTCCGGCGCACCGTCCAGCGTGGCGAACGCAATGCCCGTCTTTTCCGCCATGTGACGAAGCAGGGCCAACGTGCGTTCCGCAATCGCGCGCAGGCTCTCCTGTTTTCGCTGTGGCTGCCGCCGACGAGCGAAACCGAGCAATTGCTTGATGATCTGGGTCATCCTCTCGCTCTGTTCGACGATGGTTTGGGCACTTTCCACCACCGCGGACCCGGTAGCCTGCCCCCGCACGATCATCTTCGCACGTCCCGAGACCACGTTGAGCGGCGTCCCCAGTTCGTGGGCCACGCCCGAGGCGAGTTTTCCGACAGTGGTGAGCCTATCGGCGTGACGGAGCTGCTCGCCGGCCGCCAGGCGCTTTTCGGTCTCATCCGCGAGCCTCGCCTGCGCGTCCCGCAAGCGATCGCACATTTCGTTCATCTCGTGGGCCAGGACGCCGATCTCGTCGCGCTGGCGCATGTCAAGCGGACCGCTCAGGTCACCGGCGCCAATTCTGCGCGCTTTGTCCACCAGCCGTCGGATTGGGCGACCGACAAACATGAAGCCGACGACAGCGATGGACAGGATTGCGACCAGCGCCCCCAGGCCCGTGCGTTGCACAATCTGACCTATCTCCGCCCTGAATCTTTCTTCGCGAGCCGTCAGGGGTCCTGAAATCTCTAATGCTCCCACCTGGCGTCCCTCAACCTGCACCGGCAAATAGGTCACGAGGCGTTCAGTCCCGGAAACTGGCACGACCAGCGTGACCTCATCCCCCTGCCAGACCCCTGCCATCTGGGCGCGCCGGGCCAGCGGCTCGCTGTCCTGCCGCTCCTTCATTGAGGTTGGGATGAAACGCAGGTCCCACCGACTGGCCAGGCGAACCCTGTCGCGTGCATACGACAACACCTCCAGGGCGCGCTGCTCGCCCTCGCGGCGCCAGACATCGACGATGGCGGGCCGCAGGGCACGGCCAACCAGCCAGGCATTCTCGCGCGCGTCGGACTCGGCCAGCGCCATCTGTCGGCGTGCGTTCTGGTAGCCACGCACAGCGAAGACCGCCAAGACGGCCAAGATGGTCACTGCGATGAGTTTCGCGGCCAGCTTCATGTCTTCATTAACCGTCGCAAAATCTGGGCCGCCCCCGCGCGGGAGCTGGCATATTGGATGCACTTGCAGCGGGAGGAGGTGCGCTATGAACAAAAACAGCGACCCGCGCGGTATCCCCGGGAAGAATGCACCGGAGAGTGCTAGCGAAATCCTTCATCGGCGCCCACGTGTGCTCATCGCGGATGACGAGTGGGCCTTCAGAGACCTGTTGCTCTTTGCCTTCGAGGATGAGGGGTACGAGGTTGTGGCCGTGGGCGATGGCGCCTCTCTGCTTGACGTCCTCGGAGCCTCTTTGCTCCCAAGATCCGGCATAAAGCCGTTCGACCTCGTAGTCTCCGACGTCAGGATGCCGGGATGGGTAGGCCTTTCCGCCCTGGAAAACCTAAGCAGCAGCCCGCAGGCGCCTCCGGTTGTGGTGGTCACAGCGTTCGGGAGCGAAGAGGTTCACCGGCGGGCTGAGAAAGCGGGCGCGGTTGCCGTGCTGGACAAGCCCTTCGACATTGCCGAGCTAACCGCCCTGAGCCGCCGCGTGCTCTCCCAGCACGCGGCGTAGGGCTTGGGGCTTTCCTCGTAATCACTGCCAATCTCCGGCATCGAACAACAGACGAGCGTTCCTTCCCATAGTCGCACGGAGCCTCGACTGTCCACACTGGCGTAGACGCTGCTGATTGCCCAGGGCCATACCGTGAACGACGTCGTACCTCACATCCGCGTGGTGGCTGCCGTGATCGAGCAGCAAGGGCGATACCTCATCACACAGCGACGGCCGACGGCCGTGCTGGCCGGTTTGTGGGAATTTCCGAGTGGCAAAGTCGAGACAGGCGAAACCGACCAGGCCGCGCTCGGACGGGAGCTGCGGGAACGGGTCGGCGTCGATGTGGATGTGGGCGCATCCACCGCCCACCGCGCCCACCGCTACGATGGCTATGTCATTGACCTGGTTCTCTATCGGGCCACCATCGCGCCCACCCAGGAACCGCGTCCGGTTGGGGTGGCCGATCTCCGCTGGGTGGCGCCTGAGGAACTGGAGAACTACGCCTTTCCCCCGGCTGACCAGGCCACCGCCGATTTGCTTTTCGGGGTCAACCGCCACGCCGGCTTGTCCAATCCACCGCACGCGAAAACCTTGCACGGGCAGGTGGAGCGACCGGTGATCAGCTAGCGCCTGCCGCGCGTGGCCTCATAGACTTCCGCCGGGACATAGATCCCGCCGCTGAGCGCACCCAGCCACTCGGCCCAACGCCGGCCCTTCCACAGACCCGTGGCTTCAACCAGGGGCAGCGAAGAAATTCACCGGCGGGCTGAGAAAGCGGGCGCGGTGGCCGTGCTGGACAAGCCATTCGATATTGCCGAACTTACAGCCCTGAGCCGCCGCGTGCTCTCCCGGCACGCGGCGTAGGGCTTGAGCCTCGTCGCTACTGAACTGTCGAGATCTTGAAATCGTCGCGACGGTTCTTAGACCAGGCCGATTCGCTGTGGCCCATGACTTTCGGGCGCTCGCTGCCATAGCTGATGGTGGAGAGCTCTTTCTTCGGCACGCCGAGTCGCCTTAGATACGTCGCTGCGGCCCGAGCTCGTGCGTCGCCCAGTGCGAGGTTGTACTCGGTGGTTCCCCGCTCGTCGCAGTTGCCCTCAATCCGAACTGCCTTGGCCTTCTTTGCCTCCTGTGCCACTTTCTGCAGCTCGGGCCGAGCCTCGTCGCGCAGCAGGTAGGAATCGAAATCGAAGTAGATGGCGTCGCCAGGCCGGCCAGCGCGACTCTCGTTGTTGGTGGCCACCTCATCGCCCTGGGAAGGGGAATCTGCCATCGGCTTCGCGGCTGGCGGCGGGCCTCGGAGGGCCTGGGCCTGGTTCAGGTCGGTTCTCTTCTGTGCATGGGAGCACCCGACTCCCACAAAGAGCATTGCGAAGACGGCTGTCTTGATTTTCATGATTCCTCTCCTTGTCCATGGGCCTGTGTCTTCCGCCGCCGTCGGCGAGTAGGCCCGTTGGTGACGCTCCAATGCACGATGGATGCCAGCTTATGAAACCTCACCTCGGCGGGTTCCAACTCGACGAACTGCCCCGGGTGCGTGGCATTCCGCCACGCGAGACAAACTGCCACGTGCCTCGTGGCCCACGTGACTAACCCGTGCCCAGCAGGAAGCTGGCGGCCAGCACAGCCAGGACCAGCAGCGTGATCACCACGTAGAACCGATCGCGCTCCGCGATGAAAAAGCCGACCGACACGGCCACCCGCAGTGCGGGCGTAGCAATGAGCACCAGGATGCCCAGCTCGATGATCGCGTATGGCTTGCCGACGACGGCCGCCCGAAGGATCTCGCCTGGCGCGGTGGGGAAGTGCCCCGGGCTTCCTGGCGGCACAAAGGCGAGCAGCGCGCCCAGACCGTGCGGCAACACCGAAGCGTATCCAGTCTGGCCCGTACGCGCCATCTGAACCACGCCTGCCACGATGAGGGCCGTCCCCAGCAACACGCCAGCGCGTAGCACGTAGCTCACCAGCAGCTCCATGCGTCTGGCCGTGATTCCGTTAGCGGAGTCTTCAGTCATGGTGGTCCACCTCCCAGTAGTCCTGCGATCCCGCTTCGGATCATCTGCGCCGCCACAATCACCAAAACAACCAGAAGCACCCTGTGGATGAAACGGCTGCGCATCCTGCGCAGAAGCCTGGTTCCAATCACGGTGCCGGCCAACACGCCCAGAGCCACCGGCGCCGCGATGAACGGGTTGATGTCGCCCCGGGCGAAGTATGTGCCCGCGCTGGCAGCCGCCGTCACCCCGATCATGAAGTTGCTGGTCGTGGTCGATGCCTTGAGCGGCGCCCGCATCAGGCGGTCCATCGCGATCACCTTGAACAGGCCGCTACCGATGCCCAGCAATCCTGACATCAGCCCCGCACCCCACATCACGGCAAGTCCCTGCGGAATCCGCGTGACCTGGTACTCGACCTGCCGTCCCAGCGCCGGGTCGAAGTACGAGCCCTGCAACCGCAGACGCGCCGCCAAGGGACTGCCCGTGCGACTGGGCGGCGTCTCGTCCCCACGCGAGCGGAGGGTCGACCAGCTGGCGTGTGCCAGGACCAGCCCGAGAATCAGCGACAGCAGCGCCACAGGCAACAGGCCGGCCAGCAGCGCCCCGACCACCGCGCCCGTGGTGGTGGCCAGTTCCAGGAACATGGCCAGCCGCAGGTTGACCATGCGATCGCGGACGTAGGTTGCCGCTGCCCCGCTGGATGTCGCGATCACTGACACCAGGCTTGCCCCCATCGCATACCGAAGATCCACGCCTGCAAATAGAGTCAGCGTAGGAATGATGATCAGCCCACCCCCGATCCCGAGCAACGACCCCAGCGCGCCGGCGAGAATGCCGGCGGCCAAGACCATCAGGAAGAATGAGAGGGGCTCCAACGACAGACCTGCGACGAAACCTGACATGACGTGGGAAGCGCAACAATGGGAGAGGCCGCCACCCTTCACAACATCCGCCAGAACCTGTTCTTCGCCTTTCTCTACGACAGCATCGGCATACCCCTGGCCGCTGGCGTGCTCTACCCAGTGTTCGGCCTGTTGCTTTCACCCATGATCGCAAGCGCCGCCATGAGCCTCTCGTCGGTCTCGGTCATCGGCAACGCGCTCCGGTTGCGCAAGCTGGACTTGTGAAGACATCTGGTTTGCCCGTGAACCCTTTGGCCGCTCTCCGGCTCTCAGTAATCGAGATGTCAGCGAACACGGAACATACGGTGGGCAGCAGCGAACAGCTCGCCATCCTGGTGGGCGCCCCTGACCCTCTACTACGACAAAGGCTCACGTCGGCCCTGCGGCTTCGCGGCCACGAAGTCCTGGAAGCGGCGGATGCGCAGGACATGCGCGACCGGCTGGCGGAACACGCCGAACGAACGGCTAAACCGCTCGATCTCATCCTGTGCGGGGGTCTCTTTGCGGAGAAGGACGATCCGGAACTGGCTCAGCGCCTGACCTCCCAGAGAGTCACGCGCGCCTTGGTCCTGATCCCGGCCGGTGGATTTCTGTCCACGGCCGCACGGGCGCAGCGTCTGGGGGCCAACGCGGTCATGGGAGAGCTGCCGGTCGTCGAGGATCTGTGGGAGATCTTGAAGAAGGCGGCAGACGGCCCGATCTCGCCGTCCGAAGGGCAGGTGTGAGTCTGCGAGAATCTATCAGCGGGGCGGCATGTCTTTGAGCGCACCGCCGTTGGTCACGTCGGAGAAGCCGTTCTTCTCCAGAATGCCCTTGGCCTGCCCGCTGCGATTGCCCGACCGGCAATACACGACGATGGCGTGCTTGCGATCACCGAAATCGGCGAGTCGCTGCTCGATCTCGGCGAGGGGAATGTTGGTTGCGCCCGGGTACGCCCCTGCTGCGAACTCGGCCGGTGTGCGCACGTCGACCACCAGCGCGCCTGCCTTGATCTTCGCACGCACCGTCGCCGCATCAGTGCCACCGGCGCGGCACGCAGAAACAACGGCCAGAAGGGCAAGGCCCGCCAGGATTGCTGAGATAGTTCTCATGAGGTCATCTCCCCTTTTCGACCAAGATGGTGGCACGCAGGCGGGGGTGTTGCCAGGACCCACATGACTTGAAGGAGGCGATCGATCAATATGTCGCCCATGAGCACCGACGAGCCCAGGGATCACCACGGAAATCCTGCCGACTTGAAAGAGTACATCGCTCGGCTGGACAATCCGGAGCGCGACGAATGGCAACGGCCTGAGGTTGTCCTGGCCGCACTCGGAATCGCGCGGACCAGAGTGGTGTGCGATGTCGGCGCGGGGACGGGGTACTTCGCACTCCGAATGGCCAAGCTGGCGGCCCAGGTCTACGCCGTCGACGTGGAACCGCAGCTGCTCTCCCTGCTGCGTGACCGCGTCGCCAGCGCGGGATTGCATAACGTGACGCCGGTGCTGGGTCTGCCCCACGACCCGCTGGTTCCGGCCGCTGCCTGCGATTTCGTCCTGGTGGTGAATGTCCTTCACCATGTGCCCGAAAAGGCCGCGTACCTGCGTCGCTTGCAGGCTGCGCTGCGACCTGGGGGCAGGGTGGCCATCATCGACTTCCACAAGCGCGAGCTGCCGGTGGGTCCGCCTGTGGACCACAAGCTCTCCCGCGAGGACTGCCTGGAGCAGGTCCGCGCGGCGGGATTGCAGGTGGTAACCGAGCTTGATTCGCTTCCGTACCAATACTTCTTCGTCTTGAGCCCCAAGGAATCCCATGTCCGATAAGGCGTTCCAGGACCACTACCTCGACAACGTTGCCCAGTGCTACGGGTGCGGACGGCTGAACGCCGATGGTTTGCAGATCAAGACCTTCTGGGAAGGCGACGAGAGCGTCACCCGCTACCGGCCGCGCCCATACCACACCGCCATTCCCGGATTCGTCTACGGTGGGCTCATCGCATCGCTGGTCGACTGCCACGGAACCGGCACCGCTGCTGCTGCGGCCTACCGCGCGGAAGGCCGCCCCATGGACTCAGATCCGCCGTTTCGCTACGTCACGGCATCGCTGCACGTGGATTACCTCCAGCCCACACCGATCGATGGCGAGTTGGAGTTGCGCGGGCGTGTGAAGGAGATCAAGGGCCGCAAGGTCATCGTCGAGACCACCGTGTATGCCGCCGGAGTGGCGACGGCACGGGGTGAAGTCGTCGCCGTGCAGATGCCCAAGACCTTCATCGGCGGCTGAGCCGGTCAGCCGCCCTTGTTCGGCGACACGCGACAAGTGGAGAAGCCGAAGATCGAGTAGAGCGGGCAGCTTCCCAGCAAGCCCGTGGCCAGTGGCACCAGCCCAATGTACCCAAGCGCTGTGTGCGGCCCGACGAACGTCAAGCTGAGCAAGCCCAACCCAAGCAGCACGCGCAGAGCGCGATCTGCAAAATGTTCATTCTTCGCAAGCAAACGTGACATGGCACCCTCCTTGGTCAGGGCCAGCGGCTTGTTGCCATGACCCTTCGGCTTGTAAGAGCCACGCCGCAACGAAAAGGATTCACGCGAACCCAAATCAACGAAGCTGGCTCTCACCAGGCAAGTCATGAGCCTGGACAGCGCTGGCAAAGAAGTGGCGCGACTGGTTGGCGAGCAGCCGCTGCCAATGCTCATCCAGTCCTTGGAAGTGCTTGCGGGTGAGAAATGCGACTGGTTCCGCCCCATCTCAGTTTCACCTGCCCCAGGGTCCGAGCCTGCATAGAATCGTGTCGTCCCAATCTGGAAGCGTTCCCCTGGTACTTGGTGCATGCCCTTTTCTCTGTCGCACGAACAGGACCATCAACTTGTCCGCGAGATCGCCATGGGCGATCGCCGGGCGTTCCGTGCGCTCGTCGAGAAGTACCGTGGACCGCTGTATCGCTTTATCCTACGTCAAGTTGGCCGTCCTGCTGTGGCCGAGGAACTGCTGCAGGAAACTCTCCTGCGCGTGTACCGAGCGGCCTCGACCTTTGAGCCGCGTGCCGCAGTCTCCAGTTGGCTGTTTCGCATCGCCACCAATCTTTGTCTGAACGAGGCCCAGTCGGCCCATTCCAGGCACGAGGTTGCGGCTGAAGCACCGGATGTCGCTACCACCCAGGCCGACCCAGCCAAGGCGCTTGAGAACAAGGAAGTGAGCGTCGCAGTCGAGGCGGCGCTCGCGGCATTGCCTCCTCAGCAACGTGCCGCCGTGCAGTTGGTCCGGTTCGAGGGGCTCTCCTATGCTGAGATCGCCGAGGTGCTTGGCGTAAGCGTGGGCGCGGTAGACGGTCTTTTGCAGCGCGCGCGCCAGACGCTACGCCAGCAATTACAACACCTTGCGTGAGCAGGCGAAATAGACCGCAGAGTTTTCGCCTCGACCCGGTTTAAGCCTGGTGAGAGGTCGAAAATGCGCTGTGGAATATCAAGACGATTGATTTCCCGTTATCAGGACGGTGAGCTTGGGAACTGGCGTCGGCGCCGTCTTGAACGTCATTTCGAATCCTGCCTGGTTTGCCGGGCTGAGCTTGAGGCTGACAAGCGAATCTGGGCGCTTCTCGACGCGGCCGAGGTCGTCGAAGCGCCTGAAGTTATGAGCAGACTTGAGGGACGACTTGGCGAGCCGGAAACGGTTGCGTGGCGGCATTCATGGCGACTTGCACCCATCGCCTACGCGGCCGCCGTCGTGCTCTTCGCCGTCGCCGGTTCCCTCGGTGGTGTGTTTGTGGCCGCTCGGCGGCAGCTTCCCGCCGAAGGTGCGCCCGACCCCGAGTATGCCGGCTTCCTCGAAGAGATTCCACCCGGCATGGCGCCCATTGTTTCGATGTTCCAGCCCGAAAGGACGCCATGAAAACAAAGCTGCTCATCCTGTTCCTTGTGGCATCAGTGGCCGGCAACGCGGCCTTCGTGGCGACGACTTTGGTTGCGCGGCACCGGCACGGCATGTTGCCGATGGACCGCCTGGGGCTCGACCCCGACCAGCGGGCCAAGCTCATGGTGCTTCGCGAGCGGTTCGTGGCCGTGCGCAGCCGGGCACACGGACGCATGATCGATCTTCGCAATGCGCTCGCCGACGAGGTCGCGAAGCCCGCACCCGACCGGGCACGGCTGGACCAAGTCGCGGCTGAAATGGCCGCAATCCAGGCGGAGATGCGTCCCAAATTCATCGCGCACCTCCTCGACATGCACGGGCCGTTGCGCCCCGAGCAGCGGGCAGCGCTCGGCCAGATCCTCCGCACCGGCGGGGGACCTGGAATGCCGCCGGGATGTCCAGGAGCGGCGCTCTACCCGATGTCCGCGCCGAGCGAGGGGCAGTGACCGTGGCCAAGACCGCGCTACTGTTTTGGGTCCTCGGCTTTCTCGCTGCCGAGCGGGCCTATGCCGAACCGCCGCCGGAAGGCGATCGGCAGACGCTCAGCCTCGCGGACTGCCTGGCGCTCGCGCGAGAGAACAATCCAGTGGCAAGCCAAGCCCAAGAACGAATTCGCGAGCTGGTCGCCGACTATGAGGCGACCCGGTCGAGCTTCTTCCCGCGCGTCGCTTTGACATCCTACTATCAGCGACTCGACCAGGATCGGATGCCTCCCGGAGGGTTCACCCCACCGGGTCAGCAGCTTTTCGATCAGGAAGGGCTGACCACTGTTTCTGCCAGGCAGTCCCTCTTCAGTGGCGGAAGAACGTACTACGGAGCCGAGGCCGCCACGCTGGGCGCCGAAGCTCAGCGGGAAGAGAGCACGAGGACTGCGGATGAGATCGTCTACACAGTAACCGCAGCTTTCTTCCGACTGCTTGAGGCCAAGGAGAATCTGCGTGTCGCGACGGAATCCCGGGGGCAGCGGCAGGCTTTCGCCGCCGTGGCCGAGGCATTGTATCGGGCTGGCAATGTCACGCGGCTCGATTTCCTGCGTGCCCGGTCCCTGGTGGCGGACGCCGAACAGGCGGAGGTTGAGGCTGGAAATGCCATCACCCAAGGGCGGGTCATCCTGGCCACGGCGATGGGACTCAGAGATGAAGCGATGGCGGACGCCTTGGATGTCCGGGGTGAGCTGCCCCAGGACTCGCCCCCAGTCTCCGACCTGGGCTCGTTGTGGCAGGTTGCTCTGCGCGACAGCCCCGAAATCAAGAAGCTGGACCTCAGCCTCGCGCAGAGCCAGGCGCTCATCAAGGCTGCTCGCGCTGGCTATTTCCCCGAGGTCAGTCTCCAGGGCTCCGTGGGTCTTCGGCACCAGGACATCGCTGGCAACAAGGGTGAGTGGCTGATTGGGGCTTTCCTGGACTTCCCGTTCTTCGAGGGTGGGATCACCAAGGCCCAGGTGGCCAAGGCTTCGTCCCAGCGCCTCCAGCTACAAGAGCAGAAACGCGCCCGGCTCAACACCATCAAGGCCGATCTGGCAACCGCCTGGCGCGACCAAGAGAATGCCCGTCGGGGTACGGCCACCGCCCGGCGGACCGTCGAAACGAATACCGAGGCGTACGCCAGTGCAGAGGCGCTGTACCGCGCCGGCAAGGCCATTGCGCTCGATGTGCTTCAGACCCAGACCGACTTGACCACCTCGCGTTTCAGCCTGGTCAGGTATCAAGTGAGCTACGTGCTGGCCGAGGCGCGAATTCGCCAGCTCATCCACAGGGCCGACGTTGGCCCGAGCACGACAACACTCATCGGGAGTCAGGCCAAGTGAAGACGCCAATGCGCAAGGTGGTGATACGAATAGTGCTCGCTCTGGCCCTTGTCGTTGTTGCCGCCCTGGCTGCTGCGCGTGCCCTTTCGCCAGTTCGCGTGCCTGCCATGGTAGTGGCCGCGACAGAAATTCGAGGCACGGTGCGCGGGCCAGGCACAGTGCAGTCCAAAGTACAGGTCACCATCAGCGGCAAGATCACGGGCATCCTGACTCGGCTCCACGCTGACCAGGGCGACGAGGTCAAGACGGGCCAGATCCTTGCGGAGCTGGACTCGACCGAGCTGAAATCCCGCACGGCCGCCGCGCAGTCAGCCAGGGGCCGCTCGGAACGCGATCTCGCGAGGGCACGGGCCGATCTCCTCAAGGCCGAGGCCAACCTTGGCCTTGCCCGCAGCAGCCATGCGCGCAACGAGGAGGTCTTCAAGCCGGGCTACATCCCGGCCGCGACCTTCGACGCCAGCAAGTCCGCACTGCGCGTGGCCGAAAGCGAGGTCACCGCGAGCAAAGCCGTGGTCGACGCGATCCAGGCAGGGGCGGCGCAGGCCGAGCACGAGGCCGCCGCTACCAAGGACATCCTCGGCTACACGCGGATTGTCGCGCCCATGGATGGCCTGATCATCGGACGCAAGGCCGAGGTTGGAACCATCCTCCCGCCTGGAGCACCCATCTTTCAGATGGTGGACTACCAGGTGTGGGCCGCATCCTGGATCGACGAGCGGATGATCGCCGACGTGCGCGTGGGGCAGAAAGCTTCGATCGTCTTGCGCTCCGGCAGAACCTTTGAAGGCGAGGTCGCGCGCCTGGGCAGCGCGGCGGACACCGTGACCAGGGAGCTGGAGGTGGACGTGAGGTTCTCCACCGTCCCGAGCCCCTTGGTCATCGGGGAAGAATCCGAGGTCACGATCGAGACAGGCCGCCGGGTCGCTCTCGCCGTTCCCTTGTCCGCGATCCTGGTGCGGAACGGCACCCAGGGAGTCCTGACCATCGCGGACGGCAGAGCACGCTTTCGCCCCATCGTGACCGGCACACGAGACGAAAATCACGCCGCAGTCGCGAAGGGCCTGCAAGCGGGCGAGATCATCGTCCTGCACCCGGCGGAGGTCGCGCCCGGAAAGAAAGTACGGCCGCAGCTCGACGCCCAGGTGGCACAGAAAGGCGATTGAGGCTGGAATGGACCTGGCAGTACATGATCTGAAACAGCATCGCGGCCGATTTCTCGCCACGGTCTTTGGCGTCGGGTTGTTGTTCACCATCGTCCTCGCCATGAACGGGCTCTATCGTGGCAATATCCAGGAAGGGTTGGCCCTCATCAAGGCCGCCAATCCCGACTTGTGGATTGTGGAGCGCGGACGCGGCGGTCCTTTCAATGAGCAATCGACCCTGCCAGAGCACTACCGCTACAGTGTGCAGGCCGCTCCTGGCGTCGCACAGGCGAATGCGTTCATCTATTACTCGGTGGAGCGGCAGATCGGTGGGCAGAGCCGCCATTTCAGCATCGTCGGCTACGAGGCGCCGGATGGGCTGGGTGGGCCGCAGAGAATTCTCGCCGGCAGGAGCATCAGCCACGCCCACTACGAGATGGTCGCCCATCCCAAGCTGGGAGTAGGGCTTGGCGAGCAGGTGGCGCTGGGCCTGCACACCTACACGGTCGTGGGCCTGACGAAGGAGGCGATCTCACCGGACGGCGATCCCATCGTTTACCTGTCACTTCCAGATGCACAAGAGGTCCTCTATCAGCGGGACAACCAGGAGATTCGCAGCGCAAGGGACCAGCTCCTGCGCAACTTGGCCAGCCAGGGTGTCTCAGGCTCCCAGGCCGAGCGCTTGCTCAATCCCCTGCAGGCTGACACCCACACGATCAACGCTATCCTGGTGCGGCTGCAGCTTGGCGCCAACCGCGCGACGGTGGCCCGCGATGTCGACAAGTGGTTGTACCTGTCGGCCTTCAGCACCGACGACGAGGTCGACCTCATGCTGAAAGGACGCTTGGCCAGTATGAGCAAACAGCTCCTGCTCTTCCGCACCCTGCTGCTCGTCATCTCCGTGGTGATTCTCGCGCTCGTCGTCTACACGTTCACCATGGAGAAGATCCGCAGCATCGCAGTGATGAAACTCATCGGCGCACCCAACCGAGTCATCATCCGGTTGGTGATGGAGCAGTCGCTCCTGCTCACTGTCAGCGCTTTCGCGTTTGGCCTCGTGCTGATCCAGAACACGTATACTTTCTTCCCGCGAACCATCGTCCTGCTTTCCGCCGATCATCTCATGACCTTCGCTATCGCCGTTGCGGGCGGCGTACTGGCCAGCGTGCTGGGACTCTGGCAGGCCTTGACCACGGAGCCCGCCATGGCTCTCGGGGGTGGGTGATGGAGATTCTCCAGATCCAGGGGCTGGCCAAGACCTTCGGCACCGGCCACCTCGAGGTCCGGGCGCTCGCAGACATCGATCTCACGGTGTCCACCAACGAGTTGGTCGCGCTGCTCGGGCCGAGCGGATCGGGCAAGACGACCCTGCTGTTGTGCCTCAGCCTGATCCTGGAGCCGACGGCCGGCACCATCGTCTTCGACGGGCAACCCATCTACCAGCAGGGTTGGACAGGCGTGGACATGCGTCGCGTCCGGCGTGAGAAGATCGGGTTCGTCTTCCAATCGCACAACTTGATTCCCTTTCTTACAGCCAAGCAGAACGTGCTCTTTCCACTCAGCCTCATCGGCCAAGAACGCGCGGCAGCCGAACGGCGTGCGATGGAACTGCTGGACTACATGGAGATCGCCGACCGGGCCGACTTCCTGCCGGCCGTGCTATCCGGCGGAGAGCAGCAACGGGTGGCGATCGCACGCGCGCTCGCCAACAACGCCAAGCTGATCCTGGCTGACGAGCCGACTGCCGCTCTCGATACTCAGCGAGGCATGCGGGTCATGGCGCTGCTAAAAGAGATCGCCCGAGAGAACCAGTCCGCTGTCATCGTCGTGACCCATGATATGCGCATGATCGAGGGCTTCGATCACGTGTATCACATGAAGGATGGCCGGCTTGACCCCAGCCGAGCATGAAGCCCGAGCCGCATGGGTTTTTTCGCCTGGCCCTGCCGAGATTGGCAGATGGCGAGCCAGCGCACGCACTGCGCAGCTTGTCACTTCGACGTCCCAGCCATCATCTCACCGCCGTGCCTAACGGGGCGAAGGACTGCATATGAACACCAGCCATTGCTTGCGATCTCTCCCGATAGCCGCTCTGGCGTTCGCCACAATCATGGGAGGGTGCCGGAATAGACAAGTGCGGCCCTCCGACTCAGAGATCAGGACGATGGCCGCCACCACGGCGCCCAGCAGCAGGCCCGTAGCGAGCAATTTTGCCGGAAATGGCGGAACGTCTGAGAGCGTGGCTCAAGCCCACGATCCCGCGCATCCACCCATCGACTGCCCGCTGCGCAAACTTGGCGTCGACCCCATGCATCTGCGTCCATTCGACGATGTCGAAAAGTACATCGCCTTCCTGGAAAAGCCGGAACGGGCCGTGTGGCAAAAACCTGATGATGTCGTGGCGGCACTTGGACTCAAAGGAAGCGAAACGCTGGTCGACGTCGGCGCAGGCTCGGGGTATTTCACGTTCAGGTTTGCAAACGCTCTGCCTCGCGGAAAGGTGATCGCCGCCGACACCGAGCCGGAGATGATCCGGCACATTCATCACAAGGTCATGAGTAGCGGCATAAAGAATGTTCAGGCAGTCCTGACCAAACCTGAGGATCCCGGAGTCCCCAAAAGCGCAGACTGGGTCTTCATCTGCGATGTGCTTCACCACGTTCCCGATCGGCCCGCCTGGCTCGACCGCATCTCATCGGAAATGAAGCCTGGGGCCAAGCTGGCTCTCATCGAATTCAAAGAGGGCAAATTGCCGGAAGGCCCGCCCGCGTCCGCCAAGATACCTCGCGCTCAGCTGGTGTCACTCGCGAGCAAGGCGGGACTCGTGCTCGACGGCGAGAAACGCGACATCCTTCCTTACCAGGTCTTTCTGGTGTTTAGAAAACCATGACCGCCTATAGCGAACGCCAGTTGACCTGGTCTCGGTACACAGGCAAACGACGCCGCGCTGCTCTCCAGAGATGACAAACATTCCAGCCAAGGGGGACATTCATGAAAGCAATTAGGGCGATTGTCTTGTCGGCAATAGTCACCGTTGGCAACGCAGGGATTGCACTGTCCGATGACGAGACACACGACGAGCACGAACACTCCGGGTATGTGCGCGAAACATATGGAGAACATGAACACTCCCAGTATTCCTGTATGGGCGGTCGCGCGTCGCAAATCATGGTGGTTGCAGCGCTTCTTCTTGCTGCCACAGCGTTGGTTGTGTCCCTTACTGCAAAGAGACACAGGAATAGGAACAGCGACCCGGAGGACGTCCGCAAACGAGAGGCCCTTGACAATCTTGAAGGCCAGATTTTGGCAATGCTCACCGAATATGGCGGATCACTTACGCAGGATGCAATTCAGGATAATCTCGGCTTGCCCATAGATGTTGTTGCCTCAACACTGTTGGAAATGGAAAAAGCAGGGCAAATCACCAGGGAATGGGAAAGCAAGAAATACACCTTCCGTGTGGGAAGCGCTCCCAAGGGGCCGTAGCCCATCGAGGGACCGAAGCTCTTCTGGATCCAGAGAGGAAGAAAGGTGTGCAGGTGTCCAGTACCGAGGCTCTTCGATTCGCTGCCAACCTTTCAGCCAGTTGGCCGACCGGCCTGCGCTGCGCCTCGCTGTGCCTCGCTGTCGTTGCGGGGTGTCGGAAGCCACCGGCCGAGATTGCGGTCTTTCACGCCAGCAGTTTGACCGCCGTGCTGGGTGACGTGGCGGAGAAGTTCCAAAACGACAACGCGCGCATCCGTGTGCGGTTAGAGCCGAGCGGTTCCCAAGTTGCGGGACGCAAGGTCGTCGAACTAGGCATGCGCGCTGACATCGTGGCGGTGTTGGACGCAGAGATCATCAGGAAGATGATGATTCCGGGGCATGCTGCCTGGGACGTGGTGTTCGCGACCAACGAGATGGTGCTGGCTCACAAGGACCACAGCCGATTCACCGACGAAATCAGCACCCAGAACTGGCCGAATGTGCTTGGCCGGCCGGGCGTGCGCTTGGGCCGCGCTGATCCCGACACAACGCCCTTGGGGTACTACACGCTCCTCACGTGGCAACTCGCTGAAAAGTCCGGGACGTACAGCGCCGCAGGTGTGGACTTGGGGCCTCGCCTTTCCGGCCAATGTGCAAAGGAGCATGTGACCCCAGATGAGGCCGAGCTTGTGACCCTTCTGGAGACCCGAGCCATCGACTATGCGTTTTTGCTTCGTTCCACGGCTGAGGACCATCGCCTCAAGATCACGTCGCTGCCGCCGGACCAGAATCTCTCGCAACCCACGCTGGCAAAGCACTATGCCAGCGCCAGCGTCGATGTCCGCATGAAGCAGGGAGCAGACCGAGCGCGCATCACGGGCGGTCCCATAACGTACGGCCTCACCATTCCTGCCGGTGCGCCCCACGCCGTCGAGGCGCGGAGTTTCGTCGTCATGCTGCTCGGCGAAGGTGGCAGGCGACTTCTTGAGAAGCGTGGCTTTCGTCCGGCGACGCCCGCATGGTGCAGCCCCTGCGGCGCGCTTCCGGAGGAGCTACGCCCCTCACTCGTCGAGCGCATGAACCTGATCCCCTGAAGCAGGCCGTTGCGGGGCACGCGAGGGCGAGGTTGCCGAGATCCAGGCACGCGCAAAGACGTTTCCGAGGCTTCTGCACACAGGTGGGATGGCCGTTTGGATCCCAGCCCAGCCAGTCATGAGGCTCCGGAAGCGCGGAGCTCTTGCCAGATAGACCCAGTCACCAGCGAGCCGTCACCGCTGTCATCGTTCCTCGTGTTCACCGCCGGAAGCGCAATCATCGCCGCGCCACGCCTCGCGGCCCTCGCTCGCCAGGAAGTACGTCATTACCAGCGCCGCCGCCGCATCCGCCCACCACCAGCCGAACGCGGCGTTCAAGCCGATACCGGAGAGAGTGATCAGCGACAACCAGAAGCACGCCGTGGACTGAAACGAGTCGGCCTGTAGCGCGCGACTCTTCAGACTCCGAGCGGTGCGGCGCTTTGCGCGTGCCAGCCACCACATCACAGTCAGGGACAGCGAGGTTATGGCAATGCCGACCACGGTGGGCTCGGGCTTTTCTCGGGTTACGAGGGCCTTCACGGCATCGAAGGCGATGTATGCCGCGAGCAGGAAGAGGGAGAGTCCCACCAGCTTGTGCGCGCGCTGGTCGAGGCGTTCGATCTCCTCCGGGTTTCGCGCATGCCGCTCGGCACGAAGGCGCCAGATCAGGATGAGGCCCGACGTGGTCTCGACGAAGCTGTCGATGCCGAATCCGAGCAGCGCGACACTGCCGGCGGCCAGGGCCGCGCCGACGGACACCAGGCCCTCGATGACATTCCATCCCACCGTGAGGTACTCAAGCCGCAGGCCCCGTACCAGCAGGTCCTGCCTTGGCTCGCATCCACACGAGGACGTCTGGCCGGCGGTCTGGCTTTCTGACGGCGCGTTGTGCTCACCCGGCATCTGCGCTTCTTCGCCTTGTTCAGTCAGTAGGGCCACGGCCCTCCAAGTTTGCGCGACACATGCCTGGTAGGCCACGGCGAGGGTTCATGCCTTGTCGCGCTCGCGATGCCTGGACATAGTCATCCCCGCGCACCGGCGCTTGACATCGCTTCCCCATATTCTATTCTTCAATTGAATAGTGGAAGATGCCCATGCGCGGTCGCGAATTCAAAGACGCTCTCTTTGCCCAGTTCGCCCAGGTGGGAGCGGCGTTCGCCAGTCCCAAGCGAATCGAGATCATCGACCTGCTTGCCCAGGGCGAGCGCAATGTTGAGACGGTGGCCCGGGAGACCGGGCTCACCGTCGGCAACACCTCGCGCCACTTGCAAGTTCTAAAAGGAGCAAACCTCGTGGCATCCCGCAAGGACGGCCTGCAGGTATTCTACCGCCTTGCCGATCCGATGGTCCTTAGAGGCTACCGAACGCTGCGGGAGCTGTCTGAGGCACGGCTCGCCGAGGTCGGCCGGCTGATCGAGGACTATTTCGGTAGCACGGATGGCCTGGAGCCGGTCGAGAAGGAGGCTCTCCTCCGGCGAGCGCGCAGGCGAGAGATCACCGTCCTGGATGTGCGCCCGACGCAGGAGTTCGCGGCTGGGCACATCGCGGGCGCGGTTTCCATTCCTCTGGCCGAGCTCCAGCATCGGCTTGCCGAGTTGCCGCGAGGCCGGCGCGTCGTCGCCTACTGTCGCGGGCCTCACTGCGTCCTCGCGGCCGAGGCCGTGCGGTTGCTGCGCAAACGCGGGGTCGATGCCGTGCGCTTGAAGGAAGGGTATCCGGAATGGCGCGACGCTGGGCTGCCAGTCCAATCGACGCTGCAAACGCAAGGAAGAGAGGCACCGTGAAGCTGGGACTCATCATTGAAACCAAGGAGCACGAAAAGGCCTGGAATGCCTTCCGCTTCGCCACGACGAGCAGAAAGCAAGGCCATGAGGTGAAGGTGTTCCTGATGGGCGAGGCAGTGGAGTGCGAGGATCTTCACCACCAGAAGTACGACGTCGCGGCGCAACTGAAGACTTTCCGTGAAGTCGGGGGCGAAATCCTGGCTTGCGGCACCTGCCTCAAGTCAAGGCAACTGGAGGGAACCGAGGCGTGCCCGATCTCCACGATGATCGACTGCGTGAAGATGGTTGAGTGGGCAGACCGGGTCGTCACCTTCTAAGATCATCATGGACAAAAACCAGGAGCCAATCTACCTCGACCACAACGCGACGACGCCGGTACATCCCACGGTGGTCGAGGCGATGCTGCCCTACCTGCGGGAGCACTTCGGCAATCCGTCGAGCGGGCACGTCTACGGTCAGCGTGCCCGGCACGCCGTGGAGCGCGCTCGCGAACAGGTGGCGTCTCTGCTGGCCTGCCAACCCGACGAGATCGTATTCACCTCGGGAGGCACCGAGGCCAACAACCTCGCCATCCGGGGCGTGCTGGAGCGTTCGTCTGCCCGACGGCACATTGTCACCTCGACGGTGGAACACCCCGCCACCGCGCGGCCGTGCGAGTTGGTCGAGCGCCAGGGCGTCGAGGTGACCCGCCTCGCGGTCGATTGCTCCGGGCTCGTGCTGGTAGAGGAGGCGCGGCCGTTCGTACGCGGCGACACTGCACTCGTGACCATCATGCTCGCCCAGAATGAGACTGGGACACTGATGCCGATCGCGGAACTCGCTGGGCTTGCCCACGAGCGCGGGGCGCTGGTCCATACCGACGCGGCCCAGGCCGTGGGCAAGATTCGAACGCGAGTCGCTGACCTTGGAGTCGACCTCCTCTCGGTTGCCGGCCACAAGCTCTATGCCCCGAAAGGAATCGGGGCTCTCTTTGTACGGCGAGGGACGTCGATCGCGCCAGTCCTGGTGGGCGCTGGACACGAACGCGGTCTTCGACCCGGAACTGAGAATGTTCCATTCATCGTCGGCCTTGGCGCGGCTTGCGAGCTAGCGGGCGCGGATCTCGACAGCGAGGCGTCTCGGCAGCAATCGCTCCGGGACGGGCTGTGGAAAGCCCTGCGCGAGGCGATCCCCGGAATCAGCCTGAACGGCCACCCGACGCTCCGCTTACCGAACACGCTCAACATCTCGTTCCCCGGGGTTCGAGGCAGCGCGGTTTTGACTGCGGCGCCGGAGATTGCAGCCTCGACCGGATCTGCGTGTCACGAGGGTGGTGAAGTGGCGTCGGCCGTGCTCCTGGCGATGGGCATCGATGCTGCGACGGCGCTCGGTGCCGTTCGCCTTTCTCTTGGCCGGTCGACGACCGCTCAACAGGTGGCCGCCGCAGCGGCCGCGCTCGCCAGGGCGTACCGATCGTTGGCGGCACAAGGGCAGAAATGACTCCTCCTATCCTCATTGTCGGTGGCGGCTCGTGGTCCATCGACGCCCGCCTGACGCGCAAGAGCGGAACCCGGCGTGACTGAAACGGCGGCGAAATTCCGGCTCAACTCCGCGTGGCTGGTGCTTGCCGGGGCGTTCGTTGGCGTCGGGCGGTGGTGGCTGCGATGACTCTTCTGGAGATCCGAGCCATCGACCTATGCGTTCTTGCTACGCTCGACGGCCGAGGACCATCACCTCAAGATCACCGCGCTGCCGCCGGACCAGAATCTCTCGCAGCCCGCGCTGGCCAAGCACTATGCCAGCACCAGCGTCGACGTCGGCATGAAGCAGGGAGAAGGCCGGACACGCATCACCGGCTGCCCCATCACGTATGGCCTCACCATCCCCGCCGGTGCGCCCCACGCTGCCGAGGCGCGGCGTCTTGTTGCCATGCTGCTTGGCGAGGGCGGCAGGCGACTTCTTGAGAGGCACGGCTTTCGTCCGGCAAAGCCCGCATGGTGTAGCCCCTGCACCGCGCTTCCCGAGGACTTGGGTCCTCCGCTGGTGGAACGCATGAACCTGATCGGCCCCTAAGGCGAGCAGTCTGGACAGCAGGCGCAACGGACGCCCTTGCAGCCACCCGTATATTCGGCTATACGCATATAGAGGTGACAAATGAGAGACGTGGCTCAGTTCTTCAAGGTTCTCGCCGATGAGGCACGGCTCAAGATCATCTGGCTGCTCTTTCACCACGACGAGCTGTGCGTGTGCGACATCATGGCTGCGCTGGGTATCACGCAGTCCAAAGCCTCGCGGCACCTGGCCACGCTCAAGCACGCGGGCCTGGTGACCGACCGGAAAGATGGCCTGTGGTCGCACTACGCGCTCCGGCCGGCAGAAGACGGGCTGGCCAAGACGCATCTCGCACTATTGCGGCGCAGCCTAGCCGACAGACCTGACGCGGCCTCGCTACTCAAGACGCTGCGACGCTGGCTGGATGGCAAAAAGCCAGGCATGGCCTGCGCCAAAGCCGCCGCCTGTTCGGCCAAGGCGACCGCAAAGAAGACCACGACAATGCACGCAGGATCTTCCCCATGAGCCAGGAGTCGACAGCGAGGACCGCCACTGGTCCAAAGGGCGTGGCGAGGCGTCTGTCGTTCCTCGACCGCCTTTTGACGGTCTGGATCTTCCTCGCCATGGCGGTTGGAGTCGGCGGCGGATACCTGTTTCCGGGCGTCGTCCCATTTATCAATCAGTTCAACGTCGGGACCACATCGGTCCCCATCGCCATCGGTCTCATCCTCATGATGTACCCACCGCTGGCCAAGGTCCGCTACGAGGAGATGGGCACGGTCTTCCGCAACTTCAAAGTGCTAGGTCTCTCCCTGGTCCAGAACTGGGTCGTGGGGCCGCTGTTGATGTTCGGCCTGGCGGTTCTGTTCCTGCACGACAAGCCCGAGTACATGGTCGGGCTCATCATGATCGGCCTGGCCCGCTGTATTGCCATGGTCATCGTCTGGAACGACCTGGCCAAGGGCGACACCGAATACTGCGCTGGCCTGGTCGCCTTCAACTCGATCTTCCAGGTCCTGTTCTATTCGATCTACGCCTACGTCTTCATCACCGTGATGCCGACCTGGCTGGGGCTTCCAGGGGTGGCGGTCAAGATCACCATCGGCGAGATTGCCAACAGCGTCTTCATCTACCTGGGCATCCCGTTCCTCGCTGGGATGATCACGCGCTTCACGCTCATCAGACTGAAGGACAAGCGCTGGTACCACGAGAAGTTCATCCCGAAGATCAGTCCCATCACGCTCATCGCGCTGCTGTTCACCATCGTGGTGATGTTTTCGCTCAAGGGCGGGACCATCGTGCAGCTTCCCCTCGACGTCGTGCGCATCGCGATCCCACTGCTCATCTACTTCGTGGTCATGTTCTTTGTGTCCTTCTTCATGTCGAAGAAGGTGGGCGCGACCTATGGCCAGTCGACGACGCTGTCATTCACGGCGGCATCGAACAACTTCGAACTCGCCATCGCGGTCGCCATCGCGACCTTCGGGATCAACCACGGCGCAGCGTTCGCCGCTGTAATCGGGCCGCTGGTCGAGGTGCCAGCGCTCATCGGGCTGGTCAACGTTGCCCTCTGGCTCGGGCGTAAGTACTACCGCGCGCAGGAAGTCCCGACATGAGAGGCCTACTCTTCCTCTGCGTCGCCAACTCGGCCCGCAGTCAGATGGCCGAAGGGATCGCCCGTTCGCTGGCCCCGGCGGGCACGAAGATCTGGTCGGCCGGTTCGCGCCCGACCAGCGTTCGCCCCGAAGCGATCGCGGTGCTGAGGGAGATCGGCATCGACATCTCTGGGCACCGAGCAAAGGCGGTCGCAGAAATCCCGGCGGCCGAGATCGACACGGTCATCACCCTCTGTGGCGAGGAGGAGTGTCCGGTGTTTCTCGGCAAGGCAACCCGGCTGCATTGGGGCCTGCCTGATCCTGCGGCAGTGAGTGGCTCGGAAGCGGAGCGCCTAAACGCCTTTCGCAAGGTGCGCGATGAACTGCGCCGGCGGATCGCCGATCTCGTCGCACAACTTTCATCGAGCAGGCAGTGATGGACGCGGTCCAATGGCGCCCCCCGTTCGGAATGCGCGCGGCGAGATCGGCACTGCTTCTCGCTGGCCTGGCCACCTGGTGGTTGGTGTATCGAAACCTGGAGGCGTTCGCCCGCTGGTTCGTCCATGACCTTCTCTCGATGGCGGCGGACACGCGGCTGATCTCGGCCCTGGAGTTCTTCGTCTATGAGGCGCCCAAGGTGCTGATGTTGCTTTTTGTGGTGGTCTTCGGCGTGGGCATTGTCCGCTCTTTCTTCACGCCTGAGCGCACCCGGCGAATGCTGGCGGGCCGACGACAGGCGGTCGGCAACGTCCTGGCTGCGCTGTTGGGCGTGGTGACGCCCTTCTGTTCGTGCTCGGCGGTGCCGCTGTTCATCGGCTTCGTGACCACCGGCGTCCCCCTGGGCGTGACATTTTCATTCTTGATCTCCGCGCCCATGGTCAACGAAGTGGCGCTGGTGCTGCTCTTTGGCCTATTTGGCTGGAAAGTGGCCGCTCTCTACCTCGGCACCGGTCTTGCCATCGCCATGATCGCGGGCTGGACCATCGGCCGACTGCATCTGGAAAGATGGGTCGAGGGCTGGGTGTACCAGACAAAGACCGGCGTGGGACCGGACACGGCAGCTCTTTCCTGGGCGGACCGGGTGCGGGCCGGCCGCGACGCCGTCAAGGACATCGTGGGCAAGGTCTGGCCCTATGTGCTGGCCGGCATCGCGGTGGGCGCGGGCATCCACGGCTATGTGCCCGAGAACTTCATGGCCTCGATCATGGGCAAGGGTGCGTGGTGGTCGGTACCGCTGGCGGTCCTGATCGGCGTGCCCATGTACTCCAATGCGGCTGGCATCATTCCCGTGGTGCAGGCGCTCCTTGGCAAAGGCGCGGCGTTGGGCACGGTGCTGGCATTCATGATGTCCGTGATCGGGCTGTCACTGCCCGAAATGATCATCCTGCGCAAGGTGCTGCGACCACCGCTTATCGCTACTTTCGCGGGGGTGGTTGCTCTCGGAATTCTGCTGGTCGGCTACCTCTTCAACATCGTGCTGTAAGGAGACCCCAAATGAACGTGAAGATCCTTGGATCCGGGTGCGCCAGGTGCAAACAACTGTACGCTGAGGCGCAAAAGGCTCTGGCCCAGTCGGGCGTGGAGGCGTCGTTGGAAAAGGTAGAGAAGATCGACGAGATCATGAAGTTCGGTGTGATGATGACGCCCGCCCTGGTCATCGACGCCGAGGTGAAGTGCTCCGGTCGCATCCCGCCGGCTGCCGAGATCGTCTCCTGGCTCACCACGGCGGCGGCGAAGGCTGGGTAGTGTTCGCCGAGCTGACCAGCAACGCCGGCCAGTACCTCCACGGCAGCCCGTGGCTGGCCGTTCTGGCCGTGTTCGTGGGCGGCATGCTCACGGCATCGAACCCGTGCGTGCTGGCCATGATTCCACTGATGATGGGCTTCGTGGCTGGCAGCCGCGATGGCAAGCCTGGCGTGCTGCGCGCCTTCGGGCTGTCGCTGGTGTTCGTTCTGGGCCTCGGGATCACGTTCACGGTACTCGGAATGACCGCAGCGCTGGCTGGCCATATTTATGGCGACGTCTCGGGGGCCTGGAACTGGGTGGTGGCTGCGGTCTGTCTGATCATGGGCCTGCATTTGGCCGGTGTCCTCAAGGTGCCCATCCCGTCGCTGGCGGGACGGGTGCAGCCGCGCACGCGCGGGGTGCTGGGGGCACTGGTGCTGGGCGCCCTGTTCGGACTGGTGTCCGCTCC
>Ga0181518_10001504_pt1 | contig 23904 bp, 18 predicted proteins | sample PEATcosm2014_Bin_28_FD_119751 | JGI IMG/M metagenome (GOLD analysis project Ga0181518, IMG submission 119751) | Peatland microbial communities from MTU Mesocosm Facility, Houghton, MI, USA - PEATcosm2014_Bin01_60_metaG | ecosystem: Environmental > Terrestrial > Soil > Wetlands > Peat | place...
GACGACGTGATCAGCCGCACCGCTGAGGGGGATGATGCTGAACAGTTCGCCGGAGCGGACGTAATGCCAGTGCAGGATGGTGAGCAGCGGGCTGTGGTTGCGGTGCCGCGCGTCGCGCAGCATCCGCCGCAGCATGCGTATGTCGGTGAAGTGTGTGCGCCGCTGGTTGCTGCCGTCGTGTTCGTAGAGGACGTTCTGGGTCTCGATGTAGAGGCGGAACTGGGACGAACCCGGGATGCCTTCCGTGATGGGCGGGTACAGCCCATGCAGGCAATCGAGCAGCAGAATCTGATCCTGCTCCAGCTTGATGGATTTACTGGCGGTGCGGCGGCCTTCCTTGAAGCTGTAGATCGGTTTCTCAATTGTTTCCCCGCCGAGCAAGCCGGCAAGGTGACCGTTGAGCAACTGAATGTCCAGCGCTTCGGGGGTTTCGTAGTTGCGGTCATTGATCCAGTCGGTGGGATGGTCAACGAGCGACCAGAAATAGTCGTCCAGGTTGAGCATGAGAAAGCGCAAGCCCTGCTTCTGGAGGCGCTCGGTGAGCTTGACCGTGGTGGTGGTCTTGCCCGAAGAGCTGGGGCCGGTGACCCACATCATGCGGAGCTTGTCTCCGGCATTGAGGCGCCCCATGACCTTCCCGGCGGCCTCATCGAGCGAACTCTCGTAAAGGGCGAGCGATTCGTCCACCAGCGGTTTGATCTTCCCGCTGCGGACAATTTCGTTCAGTCCGGCGACGGTGTCGCAGCCGTGCTGCCGGTTCCAGGCCAGCGTCTGGTCCATCTGCGCTCGCGGAAAGCCGTTGCCGACAAAGTTATCGGCGGTAATGGCCCCCTCCCGCAGCCAATGCCGGCCCCAGCGATAGCATTCATAGGCGTCGGCGGTGTTCTGGAAGCCGTAACTGCGCAGGGCGTGGAGCACTTCGTCCTGAATCATCTCGATGGTCGGCGGGAAATTGGAAATCAGGTGGTGCGGGTCGGAATTGAGGCAGACCACCACCGCATCGGCCAGAAACTCGGCGATCTTGTCGTCAGTCCCGTGGGCCTGGAAGATCGTCTCGTTGACGCCGGGCACGAGGTCCTGCTGGAAGCCGCCAATGGACGCCGCCGCGTGGAAAATGGCCCGCCGGATGCGGGTGTCATCGAACTTCACCAACGCGCGATTGCGCTTCTGGACCTTAACAATGCGGTTCTGGACTGCCATGTGGTTCCACTATACATGAGAGCCTGCGGCTGACAATGCAGTTCGTGAGCGAGAGCCTTTCTTTGTGAGGCGGCCTCGTGACGTTTCGCCGTGGGACTGTTCTAAACTGTTAATGAGCATCGGAAGTGAGAAGAAAAGTGAACCTTTTGCCGCGCTGGCGTTATTAATGGGCAAAGTGAACTGCAGAATTAGGAACATATTATGAAGACTCTGAAATCAATCTCCTTATCATTGCTCATCGTGGCGGGAGCCTTGGCGGGCGCCAGCGGGCAGCCATCCCCCACGAACATCAACCCGGCGCTGCTTTACTACCAGGCATTTCTTATGGCGCCGGAGCCTTTGCCGCAGGCCGAATGGGACTACCTGTCGTCGAAGGAAGGCCGGACCCGGAAGCTGCCGGATCGATTCGCGAGCATCGTCGCTGGCTATGATAACCAGTTCAAAATGGTGCGGCTGGCGGCACACAGCGCCGTGCTCTGTGATTGGGGTGCGGACGAGAGCGCAGGTCCAGGGATGCTTTTACCCCAGTTGGCTCGTGCCAAGGCGGTGGTTGTGGCGGCGAGGCTGCGGGTCGTGTGGGAATTGCAGCATGGCCGCCAGACCGACGCGCGCGATGATTTGCTGGCGTCGCTCACGCTGGCAAGAAATCTGCCTCGGGATGGCACGATGATTTCCGTGCTGGTCCAAATCGCCATGGAGGCCATCGCCTGCAACATCGTGGCGGAGAACTTCGGCCAGTTCTCACCGGAGACTCTGAAGGAGTTGGCGGACGGCCTGGAAGCGCTGCCGGCGCGCGGCACGGTGGCCTCCGCCATCACGGCGGGAGCGGGCCGCAGCAGCGATTGGGTGTTGCACAAAGTTCTGGAGCTGCGGAAGGAGTATCCGGGCGACGACACCAAGGTGATGGCGGGTGTTCGGGAACTGTTCGCCAGCATGGAGGGCGCGGAGGAGGGTCAGACTAACCAGGCTCGGCTAAGCCTTCGGGAGCAAGTATTGAAAGCAGCCGGAGGAACGAGTGATGGGTTGATCAACCTTCTGCAAGTGCGAAAGCAGTTCTACCAAAGGTTCGCGGTGGTCGCGGCACTCCCCTACGCAGAGTATGAGAGCCGGGTGAAACAGTTCAAGGCGGAGATTGACGTTGAGCTTGAGAAGTCACCCAACCCGCTGGTCTCGTTGGACCTCCCTGCCTGGGACCGCAGCCGCGAGAAGGAATTCAAGGGACAGGTGTTCGTGGCGATGGTGCGCGCCGCCGTGGAATACAAGCTGCACGGCGAACCGGGGTTGCAGAGCGTGACCGACCCGTGCGGCCAGGGCCCCTTTGCCTTCCGGCGCTTTGTTTTCAAGGGCGTGGACCGCGGGTTTGAACTCAAGTCCGCGTTTGATGCAGGTGGATTCAAACAGGTGCTGATCTTCGTTGAGAAAGAGGGGCCGCCGTTTCTGGTAGATGGACCACATGCGGGGCAGGCGCGCTCGAAACCGTAAGATGTTGACCCTGAATCCAGCGCTCGTGGAAATCGCCCCCTCAGAGACGCGCAGTTTGCTTGAGCAGGCCCGGGCGGGGGATGCCGAAGCGTTCGGAGAGGTTTGCCGCGTGTATGAGACGCGGCTGCTGCGACAGGCGATGGCGCTATGCGCCCAGGCGAGCTTGGCCGAGGACCTGGCTCAGGACACGCTGGTTGAAGCCTGGAAGTGCCTCCGCCGCTACAACGGGCAATGCCAGTTTTTTACCTGGCTCTGCGCCATTCTGCTGAATCGCTACCGGAACACGGTAAGGCAGAAGAGCCCCCTGCCTTTCTCCTCCTTCCCGGAACAGGACCGGCACCAGTTCGAGGATAGCTTCGGTCGGCTGGCCGATCCCAATTCCTTGCCGGATGAAACGGCGCAACGGCGCGAACGAGCCGCCCTGGTGCGAACCTGCATCGAGGCGTTGCCCGCCAAGCAGCAGCAGGTCATTTACCTGCGGTTCTACGTGGACCATTCGCTGGGGGGCATCGCCGCGGCCCTGGGCTGCTCCGTGGGAACGGTGAAATCCCGTCTCTTCCACGCCCTGGAAAAGCTCCGAGCCATGAATGTCCTGAGCGAGCAATGGGGGAATCTCAAAGAGAAAGTTGGAGTTCTATGAAGCCTTGTTCAAGAAACCGGAAGCCGCTGGCCTGGCTGGCGCTGGGCGAGTTGGATGCCCGCAGGGCAGGGGAGCTCCGCGCGCACATCCAAACCTGCGACGGCTGCCGCCGCTACCTGGAGGAAATCTCAGCCGTTACGGAAAGGCTGGCCGCGGCGGAGATGACGCCGGACATTCAGGCGTCCGAATCCTTCCACCAGAGATTGGCCGGCAGACTGGAGCAACCGGTCTCTCTGTGGGAAAGCCTGGCCGCGCCGCTTGCGGCAGCCCGGCTGAACTGGCGCGTCGCTCTCCCGGTGCTTGGCGCCGCCGCGCTGGTGGTCGTGACACTCTCCATCGTCGTGCGCCGGCCGGGTGTTTCCCCGCCGGCTCCAGCCGGTATCCAGGCTGTTTCGCGGTCGGCGCCAGAGAGTGATCTGCCGCCAACCATCGCCAACTACCAAAGGGTGGCTAATCGCTCGCTCGACGAGTTGGACGAACTGTTGACCAGGCAGGGCAACCGGCACCCGTCACCGGCTCCAATCTACACCGCCTCGACGATGTTTGCGTCGGCCAACGCGGCGGATTGAAAGGGAGTGGCGCAAATCGCAAATACAGCACAAGCCCCCGCCGCGCAAACCCATCCAGCACAACCTAAGGGTTCCCACTACCAGCACGGGAGGGCAAAGGTCGGGAGCCTTAGAACAATGATCGGGTCGTTGAGTTTCACCGCGTAAGGCACTCTGACGGGACCGGCACTTGCCGGCTGGTCGGGCACGTCGTCCGGCTCAACCCAGACCCAGGTTCCGCTTGCGCCTGATTCATCGTCGGGTGCGACGATTGATCCGCTGGGCGCGGGCGCGGGCGTCGCCAGCGTTGTCGGCGGGGCACTCGCCCGATCCGTTGTATGGAGGCTGGCGGCGAGGGCGGCCTGGACGGAGGGTGGCAACGGGGGCGGGGCCGAAACCGGCATGGGCCGCTGCCCGGAAATCAATTCCCGGTCGTGCCGCATCATCGCGTTGATGACCTGCGGGGAGGCGCCCAGGTTCTTCAAGGAGATGATTTGATCCGCGCTCAGATTGAACGTGCCCGCCGAGTTGATATACGACAAGACCACCGCCTCCCCAACCCCCGCCTGCGTGAGCCGCTCGATCTCATAAAACCAGGGGGAGAGATAGCGGTTGGACGACAGCGATTCGACGCCGGCGTTGCCGGGCACAGCCGGTGCCGCTGTTGCAGGCTGTGGGGCCGCTTGGGGGGGTGTTCCCGGCTCCACGGATGCCGCAGCCGCCGGCGAAGGAGCCGCTGCGCCGGTTTTCTCTGATGAAACAGCCGTCGGCGAGGGGTTAAGACCGTTCTGGGCAAAGCCAGAGGCAACCGCCCCGCCCGTCAGTACCATCCCTAAAACCCAGCCGAGTGATGTCCGCGTTTTCATATAACCTCATAAGCTGTTAATGGTTTTGATCTATCGCGCTTGCGCGCATAATATTCGACTCCCGGCGCTGCCCCGGTATTCATCGGTTGATGCGTCCGCCTCCGTCCACCTTCTCGCGGGCGGCTGGACTGGCCGCCAGGGGTGTACTGGAACGCTTTCTCCGCTTGGCCGGGCCGGCGGGGGGTGAGCCAATTTTCTCTGAAGCCCGGCTGGCAGATTGTCGAAATTAGGGGCTTGCAAGTCTGGTTGGCCCGTATTATAAGAAGTTGTGACCTGTCCACTCACATCGCTATGCAGTTAACACTCCCCAACCCTTATGAATATCGTCTTGCAGAATCTGTTGAAGCTCCAGGCGCTGGAATTTGGCGAAACCGCCGAGAAGAGCGTTGAAGCGCGAGCTGCCGAATTGCGGGGCCTCATACCGCAACCCATCGTCGGCCACTATGACCGTCTCCGTGTCCGGGGCAAAAAGGGGGTCGCGGTCGTGCGCAACCAGGTTTGCACCGGTTGCCACATGCACGTGCCCATCGGTCAGATCACGGTGCTCATGCGCGGCGAGGACATCCAACTCTGCGAGAGCTGCGGCCGTTACCTCTACCTGCCGGACCCGGCGGAGACCGAGGCCCTGGCCCGCGCAGAGGCGGCCAAGGCTGCGGCGAAGCCGGCGGCCAAGCCCCGGAAACGCCGGGCTCTGGCGCACGCTATCTGAGCGGGCTCCTGTCCGGCCCTGGAAGAGACAAGCTGAAGCTTCAAGTCCACGCTGAAGGTGACAGCCGACGCGGCTTCTCAGGCTTGACAGCCCAATAAGCTCGCGGTGCCAGGGACTTTGGATTCCGGTTCGGCCCATTTCCCGTGTTCCCGAATGAGGTCCACCAGGCGGTCCACGGCTTCCGCCTCGGGAATGTTGAACTTCACGGGTGTCTTGCCGACGTAGAGGTTGATCTTGCCCGGCGCGCCGCCGACGTAGCCGAAATCCGCATCCGCCATTTCGCCCGGCCCATTCACGATGCAGCCCATGATCGCAATCTTCACCCCCTTGAGATGCTCGGTGCGCGCTTTGATGCGGCCAGTGACAACTTGGAGGTTGAAGAGCGTGCGGCCGCACGAGGGGCAGGCGACGTAATCGGTCTTGAACGAGCGGCAGCCCGCGGCTTGCAGGATATTATAAGCCAGCCGCAAAGATTGTCCCGCCCCCGCCTCGCCGCGAATCAGAATCGCATCTCCGATTCCGTCTGCCAACAATGAGCCGATGACGACCGAGGCGCGGAGCAAAGCGATTTTCGGCTCCAGCGGCGCCAGGCCGAACCCAAGGCAGTCCTTGAGCAGAAGGGGGTTGCTTCGGCCCAGCCGTTTCAACTGCGCTGCCAGCAAACGGAACGCCGCAATGGCAGGCAAGGGGGTGCCGTCCTTAACGGTCACCAGTTGGGTGTCGCAATTCAACTCGAAGTCCCGGGTTGGATCGACTTCATAGACATTCAGGTCTTCATAGACGGCCTCCGGCTTCACATCCGCCTTCGGGCCAAGCTTGGGTGCGACCTTGTCCCAGGTGGCGCGCGTCACCACCACGCGCACAGTCTGTTCGCCCCCGCATTGCACGCCCTCAGCGAGTTCTATTTCGGGCGTGGGCCGGCGTGTGTAGGTGAAGGGATCAAAGGGCCAGGCGGCTGAGAAGTCCGAAGTCCGAAGTCCGAGGTCCGACGTGAGGGAGGGGACTTGCGCCAGCAAATCGCGGCAGACTTCGATCTCGCGCGGTGAATCTTCCGTGAGAGAAACCCGAATCGTGTCACCCAGCCCGTCGCACAAGAGCGAGCCGATGCCGATCGCGCTCTTGATGCGTCCGTCCTCGCCCTCGCCCGCTTCGGTTACACCCAGGTGGATCGGGTAATTCCAATCCGGCCCCTCCTGCTCCAGCCGCGCGACGAGCAACCGATAGCACTGGATCATGATCTTCGGGTTGCTCGACTTCATGGAGAACTTGAAGTTGTGGAAGTCATGCCGGCGGGCGATGCGGGCAAACTCCAGCGCGCTCTCGACCATGCCGAGCGGGGAGTCCCCGAAGCGGTTCATGATGCGGTCGCTCAGCGACCCATGGTTGGCGCCGATGCGCAAGGCGCGGCCGAGTTCCCGGCACAGCTCCAGCAGCGGGGTGAACTTCTCCTCGAGGCGCGCCAGTTCGGCTGCATATTGCTCGTCTGAGTATTCCTTGATGGCGAACTTCTTGGAGTCGGCGTAATTGCCCGGGTTGATGCGGACCATTTCCACCCATCGGGCGGCTTCCAGGGCGGCCTCCGGCTTGAAGTGGATGTCGGCCACAATCGGCACGAGGCAGCCGCGCGCGCGCAGTTCGGCCACAATGTTCTTCAAGTTGGCGGCGTCCTTCACCGTCGGGGCCGTGATGCGCACGATCTGGCAGCCGGCGGCCACCAGTTCCAGCGTTTGCTTCACGCACTCCACGGTGTCCATGGTGTCGCACGTGATCATGGACTGCATCACCACGGGATGGTCGCTGCCGATGATCACCCCTCCTCGCCGGGGGTCGCCGATAATCACTTCGCGGGTGCGGCGGCGGTGCAGGAAGTAAGGCGATTCGCAGTACCGGAGCATGTTCAACGCCCACGGGCCGGCGCGCTATCCTGCTTCTCGAGCGTGCCGGCGGGGGCGCTTTCCTGCTTCTCGATGGTGACCTCTTCCTTGAACATGGAGCGGAACCGCGAGAACCGCTTCGCGTCGTAGAAGGAGAGATAGAGCATGAAACCGAAAATCAAAACGAAAAACACCATGGTGGTGTATTCCACCAGGCGATTCGGCAGCGGCCGGCCGAACAGACGTTCGAACAGCGCCATAACGATGTGCCCGCCGTCCAGCACAGGGAACGGGAAGAGGTTAATGAAGGCCAGGTTGATGTTGAGCAGCACCATAAAGCTCAACGCCAGCCGCCAATCCGTATTCACGGAGGCGGCCAGCAGCGTCAGGATGCCCGGCGGGCCGACCATGTCCTTCACCCCGACGCCGGTTTGCTTCGAGTGAATCATGGCCGTGAAGAGGCCGACCATGCGCTCCACGACCTGGCTGACCTGGACCCAGGGCGGGATGTGTTCGACCCGGTAAACCGGGTTGCCCGGGCCGACGTCAACGCCAATACGGCCGACGTTGGCGCTGGTGTCCAGGCGCGGGGTGACTTTGAGGGTCTTCCGCCGGCCGTCGCGCTTGACCACGATGTCCTTCGTCTCGCCGGGGCATTTCTGGAGGAGCTTGATGAACTGATCGGTGCCGTGCAGCGGGACCTGGGCGAACATGAGGATTTCATCACCTTCCTTCAGCCCAGCCGCTTCCGCCGGGCTGTTGGGGGTGACCCCTTTGATGACCGGGTGGTCGCGGGGGTCGAGATTGAGAATCTTGAGGCCGGCGGCCTCGCTCGCGACGGTCGTCAGTTCATAGGTGTTGGTGAACTTCCCGGGGCGCGCAATGACGACCGCCAGGTTGGTGCTGCGCGCCAGAACGGTCGTTTCCTGAATGTCTTGCCACGAGGTAATAGGCTTGCCATCCACGGACCGGATCTCGTCACCCGGCTGGATGCCAAGTTTCGCTTCCGGCGAGTCCGGGTCAACGTAGCCGATGATGGGCGGGTTGACCGGGGTGGGAATCCCCACCCCCCATAGCAGGAAGGCGATGGCCACGCCAAAAAGCACGTTCATCATCGGCCCGGCAAAAGCGACCAGGATTTTTGACCAGGGCGAAGCGGCAGGCAGTGGCTCGGCGGACTCCGCCGCCTTGCCCTCCAGAGCGTCCGACGTGACCATCTGGGGGAGCTTGACGAAGCCCCCGGCTGGAATCCAGCGCCAGGACCATTCCACGCCATCGCGCATCCAACTCACGATCTTCGGCCCGAACCCAATCGAGAAGCCCTCGATCTTCAAGCCGCGCCGCAACGCCATCCAGTAGTGTCCATATTCATGGACAAAAACGGCGGCACCGAAGAGCAGGATGACCGCGACGACCACATAGACAATGTTCAAGAGCCACATATTTGGTTGGGAGAACTTAGCCGGACTGGGCGTTTATTCCAGTTAATTGTTGGAGGCCCGGTCGGCCGGGGCACAGCTTCAAAGGCATTCGGGCAGCGTCAGCCCCTGGCCGCTTCGGCCCGCGCCCAGGCGTCGGCTTCGAGAATCTGCGGCAAGGTGGGGTGCGGTACGGGCTGGTGGCGCTCCATGGTGCGGCGGACCACGGCGGATATGTCCGGGAAGCTGATCTGCCGGTTCACAAAGGCTTCGACGGCGACCTCATTGGCTGCGTTTAGCACCGCCGGCAACGTGCCGCCCACTTCCCCGGCCCGGCGCGCGAGTTCCAAAGCCGGGAACCGGTCCGGGTCAGGCTCCTCAAACGTCAGCGCGCCCAGTTTCGCCAAATTGGTTTGCACGCGTTGGCTGGGCGCCCGGTCGGGGTAGGTCAGGGCATATTGAATCGGCAGGCACATGTCCGGCGTCGAAAGCTGCGCCAGCATCGAGCCATCGACAAACTCAACCATTGAATGCACGACGCTTTGAGGATGGACCACCACCGACACGCGGCCCATCTCGACATCAAACAGCCAGCGCGCTTCGATCATCTCCAGCCCTTTGTTGAAGAGCGTCGCCGAATCAATGGTGATCTTCCGGCCCATGACCCAGGAAGGATGTTGCAAGGCGCGCTCGACGGTGATGGCCGCAAACTCCCCTTTGGGCGTAGTGCGAAAAGGCCCTCCCGAGGCCGTCAGCCAAAGCCGGCGCACGGACCCGGCGGGTTTGCCGTCCAGACACTGGAATATCGCCGAGTGCTCGCTATCGACGGCCAGCACATTCACGCCCTGCCGGCATGCTTCGCGCATGACGATTTCGCCCGCCATGACGAGAATTTCCTTGGAAGCCACGGCAATATCTTTGCCCGCGCGAATGGCGGCCAGGGCCGGTTGCAGACCGGCCGTGCCCACGATGGCAATGAGTACAATATCCGCCCCGGGCAGCGTGGCGAGCTTCACCAGGCCTTCGGCGCCCGAATGAACCTCTGTGGTCGTGCCGAGCGTATCACGCAATTCCCGGGCCTTCGCCGGGTCGGTAATGGAAACGGCCTCGGGCCGGTGCTTGCGGGTTTGTTCCAGGAGCAGCTCCACATTGTTGCCCGCAGCCAGCCCGAGCAGACGGATTTTATCCGGTAGGTCCTCGGCCACCTTGATGGTACTGGTGCCGATGGAGCCGGTGCTGCCGAGGAGAACGACGTTACGCATTTACGATTTACGATTTATGAGGCTGTTGGAGGTTCGGTGGAGGCCCGGGTGGTTTTGGCTGAGGCCACGACTATGGAGAGGAGTTCGTTGCCTTCTTGCATCAGGCGGTTGAGACGTGCACTCTTGACCAGGTTGTTTTCCACCAGCAACTCCATCCAGAAAAGCGATTCGTCACACTCTTCCTCAACGATGCGGAGCTTGTTGAGAAAGTCTGCGGTCGATTTCGCACGGCAGACCGCCCGATAATTGGCCCCGACCGAAGTCCCGCTACGAAGGAGTTGAGTGCCCAGTGTCCGCGCTACCCATTTATCCGGCAGCGCCTCGCACAGCTTCACAATGCGCTTCGCGTATGTCTTCGTCCGTGCCTTCATCTCATCGCGTGTCATAATCTGGCGTCCGTTGTCTCGGCAGCCGCGTAAATCGTAAATCGTGAGTCGTAAATCCCACTACGGCGCCGTGAGCACATGCCTTAGATAGAGATACATAATGGGTGCATTAAACAACAGGCTGTCCAGCAAGTCGAGCATGCCTCCGATCCCGGGGAAGACCCGGCCTGAATCCTTCGCCCCGGCTTCACGCTTGAAGAGGGATTCGATCAGATCCCCGACTACGGCACAAATGCCCAGGAGCACCCCCAGGATGACCGCGTGCATCCAATTCATGCCGGGCATCTTCCGCCCCAGGAAATGCGCGAAGAGCAGGCTCGCCAGCGTCGAGACCAGGATCGCCCCCCCAACGCCTTCCCAGGTCTTGCCCGGGCTGATGCGCGGGATCATCTTATGCCGCCCGATCAGCGACCCCACGGCGTAAGCGCCGGTGTCGCTGAACTTCGTGATGACCACAAAGTAGAGCAGGTAGTAGCGTCCTGCGAGGCCGGGATAAAAGAAGAAATTGATCTTCTGGATGAAGTTCAGCAGCCAGGGCACGTACATCAACCCGAAGAGCGTCGTCGAAATGGCCAGCAGGCCCACGGTGTTGCTGCGCGAGAAGAACTGGCATAGGCATAACCCCAGCACGAAGAGAATCAGGAAACTCGTTTCAAAGTCGTTGACGCGCGCCGGGGAGCCGGAGGTTCCTAACTGCCCCGTCAGGTTCAAAAACGTCCCCGTCATCAACAGCACGCCGCCCAAAATCCCCCACCCTTTGAAGCAAACCAAGCCCCGCCTGGCCACCAGCCCGTAAAACTCCGCCAGCCCCGCTGCCGCCAACAGAACCATGACCAAGAGGAAACCGTAGTCCGACACCAGCCGGTGGCGCGAAAACAACGCCGTCAGGACGATCGTCCAGAGCACCACAAAGCTGGCCAACCGGCGCAAGAAGATTTTGGCCTTCGATAGGGGCGACGGCGTTGACCCGGCTGCATCAGGCATGGCGGGGAGAAGGTAGCGAGCGGGGAAGCGATGTCGAGAGGATTCAGAATCTACGATTTACGATTTACGTATGGCATCCTCTGCGCGCGTAAATCGTAAATCGTAAATCGCAAATCATAAGGCGCCGAACCGCCGGTGCCGGCGATTGTATTCTTCGAGCGCCGCATAGAGCTGCGGCTTGCGAAAGTCCGGCCACAAGGTTGGCGTCACCACCAGTTCGGTGTAGGAAATCTGCCACAAGAGGAAATTGCTCACCCGCATCTCCCCGCTGGTCCGGATCAGCACATCCGGATCGGGCAGGTTGCGCGTATAGAGGTGCTGGGCAAAGACTTGTTCCGTGATGTCAGGCGGGTCGAGTTCGCCGGCCTTCACCTTCTTGGCGATGCCGCGGACGGCGTCCACGATTTCGGTGCGCCCGCCATAGCTGAGGGCCATGATCAACGTCAGCCCGTTGTTCTTGGAAAGGGTGGCGATGGACTTTCTCAGGTGCTCCTGCACCAGCTCCGGCAGGCGATACACCTGGCCAATGATTTCGAGGCGAACGTTGTTCTTGTTCAACTCGGGCGTCTCGGTCTTGAGGTAGTGCACCAGGTACTTCATCAGGGCATCGACCTCCTCCTTGGGCCGGTTCCAGTTCTCCACTGAAAACGCATAGAGGGTGAGATACTTGATGCCCAGTTCGCCCGCGGTGCGAATGATGACGCGCGCCGATTCGGCCCCCGCGCGATGGCCCTCGATGCGCGGCAGGTGCCGCTGCCTGGCCCACCGGCCATTGCCGTCCATAATGATGGCCACATGCCGCGGCAGCGAAGCCTGGGCTTCGGGACTGAGATGGGCGGCCTGAGCGCTCATTCAAATCATGATCGTCTGTTCGCGTCCCGGGCCGACGGAAGCGATGGCCAGCTTCGCTTCGCTCAACTCGGCCAGGGCCTTAAGATAAGAACGGGTTTTGGCCGGGAGATCCTTCCAGTTGCGGGCGCCGTGGGTGGGCGTCCGCCAGCCGGGGAACTCGGCGTAGATGGGCACGCAGCGGTACAGCGCTTCGATGTCGTTCGGCACATAATCGTAGCGTTTTGCGCCATCGCGATAGCCGGTGCCGACTTTGATGGTCTCAACTGAATCCAAACCATCAACGTTCGTCACGGCCAGCTCGTCGATGCCGTTGACCATGCAGGCGTGGCGCGTGGCGACGGAGTCGAACCAGCCACAACGTCGCGGCCGGCCGGTGGTCGCGCCGAACTCGCGGCCCAGGGCGTGAAGCATGTCGGCGATCTCGGCGTTCTCGGTGGGGAGCGGACCCTCGCCGACGCGGGTGGTGTAGGCTTTCATCACACCGACGACGCGGTCCATGCGATGAGGGGGGATGCCGGACCCGGTGCAGGCGCCGCCGGCGGTGGTATTGGAAGAGGTCACAAAGGGATAGGTGCCGTGATCGATGTCGAGGAAGGTCCCTTGCGCGCCCTCGAACAGGAGGTCATCGCCGCGCCGCACGGCCTGGTGCAGCAGGGTGACGGTGTTGGCGACGAAGGGCTTGAGGTAGTCGCCCGCGGCGCGATATTCGGCATGGACCTTCTGGAACGAAAGAGGTTGGGCGCCGAAGGCTTTGAGGATTTCGTTGTTCTCTTTGATTTTGGATTCGAGTTGCGCCTGGAAGCGGGCGGGGTTGATCAGATCAATCACGCGCAATCCCGTGCGAGCCGCCTTGTCGCCGTAAGCCGGGCCGATGCCGCGCTTGGTGGTGCCGATCTTATTCTTGCCCTTGAAGCTCTCGCGCTGGGCATCGAGTTCGCGGTGATAGGGAAAGACCAGGTGCGCCGTTTCGCTGAGGAAGAGGTTGCGGTCAATCCGGATGCCGAGCTGGCGCAGGCCCTCGATTTCCTGGACGAGGCCCACGGGATCAACCACGACGCCGTTGCCGATGACGCAGAGCTTGTTCTTGCGCAGAATGCCGGAGGGAACCAGGTGCAGGATGTATTTCTGTCCTTTGATGTGAACGGTGTGGCCGGCGTTGTTGCCGCCTTGAGTGCGCACCACGACGTCCGCCTGCTCGGTGAGGACGTCAATAATCTTGCCTTTGCCTTCATCGCCCCATTGGGCGCCGACGAGGATCGTATTCGCCATAAATTCAACAAAAATCCCCGAACACGAATTCGGGGACAAAAGCGCCTAACTCTTGCGCGCAGAAACTAAGAAGGCGCTCCACCCCTGTCAATGACGGATAATGGCTTCCGATTTACGATTTACGATTTACGATTTACGAGGCTGGGGCGGCCCGGTGGACCCGGGGAGGACCGTGTGGTCCAGAAGGCGCGAAACCATTGTTTATCGTCCATCGGAAGGCTGGACACCCCGGGCGCATTTTGAAAGACTCCTGCCGGTGAAACAAGCGATCGTGACTTTGGATATGGAGGGGGTGCTGACTCCCGAGGTTTGGATTGCCGTGGCCGAGAAGACGGGCATCAAAGAGCTGCGCCGCACCACGCGCGACGAGCCGGACTACGACAAGCTAATGCGCGGCCGGCTGAAGATTCTCGACCAGCACGGCCTCAAGCTGTCCGACATCCAACAGGTGATTGGCACGCTGCGCCCGCTGGCGGGGGCGACGGAGTTTCTCGATGAACTGCGCTCGCTGGTGCAAGTCATCATCCTGTCGGACACGTTCGAGCAGTTCGCCACCCCACTGCTGCGGCAGCTCGGCTGGCCCACGCTGCTGTGCCATCGGCTGGTGGTCGAAAAGGACCGCATTGTGGATTATAAGCTGCGCGTCCCCGAACAAAAGCAACGGGCGGTGGCGGCCTTCAAGCTCCTCAACTACTACGTCATCTCCGGCGGCGATTCCTTTAATGATACGGCCATGCTGAGCGAGGCGCACGTCGGTTTCCTGTTCCGCGCGCCGGAGAATGTGAAGAAGCAATTCCCGCAGTTCAAGGCGGTCGAGGACTACCCCGACTTGATGAAGCTGATCAAAGGGGCGATGGGCTGAACGGAAGTCGGAGGGGCGGAGAGCCGGGCGCTTCTGACCATTGGCCGAATTATCTGTGTACCGAGGTAACCAACACCATGGCGAAGCCGAACCAGATCGAGTTGCAGACAGGCGAGAGGATTCCCATTCTGTATGAGGATCGCTCGGTGCTGGCGATTGACAAGCCGCGAGGCTGGATGCTGGCGCCGGTTTCGTGGCACAATACGGGCCGCAACTTGCAGGCGGCGCTGATGTCGTCCATCGCGGCCCGGGATTTCTGGGCGCGGTCGCGGAACCTGAAGTATCTGCGCTTCGTCCACCGCCTGGACGCGGATACGAGCGGTATTTTGCTGCTGGCCAAGAGTCCGGGTGCCGTGGATACCTTTGGCAGTTTGTTCGAGAGCCGCAACATGGAGAAAGTCTATCTGGCGGTCGTCCGCGGTGCGCCCAAACAGAGCGAATGGACGTGTCGGCGGAAACTCGCGCCGGACCCGAGTGCGAGGGGAACCATGAAAGTGGATGCGCGACACGGCAAGGAGGCGGAGACGCATTTTCGGGTGCTCCAAAGCGATGGGAAGACTACGCTGGTTGAGGCGCGTCCAGTGACAGGGCGGACACACCAAATCCGGGTCCATCTCGCCGAGTCGGGCCACCCGGTGGTCGGGGACGGGCTTTACGGGCCTGAACCTGGTAAGGACGCGTTCCACCGCGTCCCATTCATTCCGGGCAAAGTCAGGGACGCGGTGGAACGCGTCCTTACCATCCCCGAAGCAAGGTTCAGGGAGAGCGCGTTGGGCTTGCGAGCGGTGGGGCTGGCTTACGTGGATCCGTTCACGCGCCGACGGGTGGAAATCTGTGCCCCGCTGGAAGGATTTGTGCGCGAGTATGGATTCGACCTCCCGAGGCTTTGAGCAGGGACGTTACTGCTGAACCGCCTGAGAGAAGCGCCAGAATGAACGAGAATGATGCATGAGTATGGATCGGGACGTATTTGAGACGAGTGTTGCAGAGAGCGCTCACGTGGCCGGGACGGAACTGGTGCTGTTTAGGCGTTCTCCGATCCACGGGACCGGCGGATTTGCGAAGACGGCTATTCGCGGGGGCACGCGCATCCTCGAATACCAGGGCGAAAGGATCAGCAAGGGCGAGGCGTTGCGCCGGTGCGAGCAGAACAATGCATTCATCTTCGCGCTGAACGACGAGCAGGACCTCGACGGCAATGTGGCGTGGAACCCGGCGCGGTTTATCAACCACAGTTGCGCGTCCAATTCCGAGGCCGAGAAGGACGACGACCGCATCTGGCTTATTGCGACACGCGATGTCCGGGCAGGCGAGGAAATCACCTTTAACTACGGTTACGATCTGGAGGATTACAAAGATCACCCGTGCCGCTGCGATTCGCCGAACTGCGTCGGCTACATCGTGGCCGAGGCATTCTTCGAGCACGTGCTCAGTGGTAGAGCAGGAAGCGCTTAACCTGGAATTCTCATACCTCGCACAAACCCCCGACAGGGTGTAGCCGCCGACGGCAGTCGGCGCCATCTTGCGGGACTGAGAATCAGCGCCGACTGCCGTCGGCGGCTACACGCTATGAGATTTCCCGGCTAAAATTGAGCTTGCCAGATTGCTCGGGGGCAGGAGCTTATGGCGGATATGCGCGTTGAGTTTGAGAATGAGACGGCGTCAATTGTGCGCGCCGGCCTGGTTCTGAACCCCGGGTTCCAGTTCCTGGGGCAGGGGGCGAGGCGGTTTCGTGCCTTGGTCCTTCTGCTGATGGCGGCGGCTCTGCTGACAATTCGGGGCGCGACTGGGGCGGCGAGCGTCGCCGGGGGCAATCGCTGCGCGTTTGTCGGCATCACCCACTTCTCCGGCTTTTCAAAGGGCGCCGGGACCCTGACTAACGAAACGGTCCTCACCTCACCTGAAATTGCGGCCCCGATTGACTGGGATGAATTGATTGTCTCGTGGAACGTGCCGCTCGGGGTGCATCTGAAGGTGGAAGCCCGCGCGATCTATCCCGGTCACGCCACGCGGTATTACACGATGGGCTTTTGGTCGGACGATCCGACGCGGTTTCCGCGGGAAAGCGTGCGGCGGCAAAGGGATGAGGACGGTTCGGTCAAGACCGACACGCTCGTGCTGAGCAACGTTGCCCGCAAGGTGCAGCTCTGGATCACCGCGGGGGGCGCCGGCGATCAACAGATGCTCAAGTTTCTCGGGCTTTCGTTCTGCAACAGCACCGTGCCGGCGACCGCTTTGGAGCCGAACCGCGCCGCCTGGGGCAAAGTGCTGGAGGTCCCGGAGCGTCGCCAGGCCGAGTATGAGGGGGGCGGCGGCTGGTGCAGCCCGACCTCGCTCTCGATGGTCCTGGCGTACTGGGGCGCGCAGTTGCATCGCCCGGAACTGGACCACACCGTTCCCGAAACGGCCGAGGCCATTGCCGATGGCCTCCGCGCCGACACCGGCAACTGGCCGTTCAACACCGCCTACGCCGGAAGCTACCCCGGAATGCGGGCCTACGTGACCCGCCTGGGAGACATTTCCGAGCTGGAAGATTGGATTGCGGCGGGCATCCCGGTGATTCTTTCAGTGTCCTCCTATCTCACGAACGACCGGACGAGCGGGCCGGACAACGGGCATCTCATTGTGTGCGTCGGCTTCACGGACAAGGGCGACGTGGTGGTGAACAATCCCGGGGTGTCGGTCAGAAGGAATGTGCGCGCCCGGCAGGTTTATGCGCGGGAGAAAGTCGCCAAGGCCTGGAAGAAATCCAAGAACGCGGTCTATCTCGTCTATCCTGAATCGGCTACGGTTCCCACCGACCGCTTCGGTCATTGGGACCGTGTAGAGTGAGGGTCGAGCATTCTACAGCCCGGACAAGGGCCAGCCGCCGTCCGCCACGCCCGCCCGCCTGCACAAGCCGCGAAACGGCCCGCGCCCGCATCATGTCAATTTCCTGCGTCAATTGTTGACCGGGCCAATCCGAGAGCGCACAATAGCAGCACATGGTACGAACGCTGTTCAACGAAGAGTTTCACGTCGCCGACAAGTTCTCTGCGGATGAACGGCTCGTGTTGGCGTGCGGCGATTCGTCGGCCCTGGCGAAAGAACTTCCTGCCGGCTTCTTCTCGCTGATCGTCACGTCGCCGCCTTACAACATCGGCAAAGAATACGAGAACCGGCTCTCGCTTAAACAGTACCTCGCTCAACAGAAGCCCCTGCTGGCCGAACTGGTTCGTGTGCTCAGAACCGATGGGAGCATTTGCTGGCAGGTGGGCAACTACGTGGAAAACGCCGAGGTGTTCCCACTGGACGTCTACTACTACGATATCTTCAAGGCTCTTGGACTGCAATTGCGCAATCGCATCATCTGGCACTTTGAGCGCGGCCTGCATTGCAGCCAGCGGTTCTCCGGGCGCTACGAGACAATCCTTTGGTTTACCAAGAGCGACGACTACCAATTCCACCTTGATCCGGTGCGCGTGCCTGCGAAGTATCCGGGCAAGCTCCATTTCAAAGGCGAGAAGAGGGGATTGCCTTCTGGGAATCCGCTCGGGAAAAATCCATCGGACGTCTGGACGATTCTGGCCGAAGACTGGAAGAACAGCGTGTGGAACATTCCCAACGTAAAAGCGAATCACCCCGAAAAAACCGAGCACCCTTGCCAATTCCCCGTCGAGCTTGTGGAGCGATGCGTCCTCGCACTAACAAGCAAAGATGAGTGGATTTACGACCCATACTGCGGGGTCGGTTCAGCACTCATAGCGGCAGCCAAGCATGAACGTCGTGCGCTTGGTTGTGACCGCGAGCTGGCTTACCTGAACACGGCCCGCGAAAGACTCCTGAAGCTGGGCGAGGGGACGCTCAAACTGCGGCCCCTCGGGAAAGCTGTTTACACACCAACCGGTCGCGAGAAGGTGGCGCAACGCCCTGCTGCCTGGGACAAGGAAAGGACTCTTTTATGATCGTTGCGGGTGAGTACTCTTTCAATAGAGGCTCGACCTTCGTCGCGAAGCGCTTTCAGCCTTTGCTGGACGACGTGTATAAAGCGATCGCAGGAGTTGACAGCTCCATTTACAAAACGAAGAAGAGCGAAGAGAAGACGATGAGGGGGCGGAGGCTCTACAGCCCAAAGGCGCTCAACAAGGCATTCAAGCGCGAGTTTCTGGATCTGGGTTGGGCCAACTGTAATCCTCCATCCGCTATCCTCGTTGCTTTCGGCTTTCCCGCGCTGCGTCAGGGCAGGTGGGTGTGGCCCATGAGGAAGCGGTCGCACTCGCGGGCGGCGCCGCGGCCTTCGTTGAAGGCCCAGACGACCAGGCTTTGGCCGCGGCGGCAGTCGCCGGCAGCGAAGACGCCTTTGAGATTGGTGGAATACTTCTCGAACTCGGCTTTGACGTTGGTGCGCGGGTCGCGGTGGACGCCAAGGTCGTCGAGCAAAGGCTGTTCGGGACCGAGAAAGCCCATAGCCAACAGGACGAGCTGAGCGGGGCGGACCTGTTCGGTCCCCGGCACTTCTTTGGGCAGGAACCGGCCTTTCTCGTTGCGCTCCCACTGGACCTGGACGGTGAGAACCTCCTTCACCCAGCCTTGGTCGTCGCCGATAAACTTGCTGGCGGTGGTGAGATAGACGCGGGGGTCGGCGCCGAACTTCGCGGCGGCTTCTTCCTGACCGTAGTCCAGGCGATAGACCTTGGGCCACTCCGGCCACGGGTTGTCACCGGCGCGGTCGAGGGGCGGGCGCGGGAGGATTTCCACCTGGACGAGGCTCTGGCAGCCGTGGCGGAGGGAGGTGCCGACGCAATCGGTGCCGGTGTCGCCGCCGCCGATGACCATGACGTCCTTGCCTTCGGCGGAGATGAAATTCCCGTTCTGGCTGCTGTCCAGCAGGCGGCGGGTGTTGTGGGTCAGGAAGTCCATGGCGAAGTGGATGCCCTTCAGGGTGCGGCCTTCGACGGGCAGATCGCGCGGCTTGGTAGCGCCGGTGCACAGGACGACGGCATCAAACTCTTTGAGCAGCTTCTTCGCCGGATAGTTAACGCCGACCTCGGTGTTGGTGACGAACTTGTTGCCCTCGGCTTCCATCTGAGCGACGCGCGGGAGCACGATCTTTTGCTTGTCGAGCTTCATGTTGGGGATGCCGTACATGAGCAAGCCGCCGGGGCGGTCCGCGCGCTCGAAGACGGTGACCCAGTGGCCGGCCTTGTTAAGCTGGGCGGCGGCGCAGAGGCCCGCTGGTCCAGAGCCAACGACGGCGACTTTCCTGCCGGTGCGGACTTTGGGCGGGTCGGGCATGACCCAGCCTTCGGCCCAGGCGCGGTCAATAATGGCGCATTCGAGGTTTTTGATGGTGACGGGCGGGGCGTTGATGCCGAGGACGCAGGAGCCTTCGCAGGGGGCCGGGCAGACGCGCCCCGTGAAGTCGGGGAAATTATTGGTCTTGTGGAGGCGGTCGAGGGCTTCTTTCCACAGACCGCGATAGACGAGGTCATTCCACTCGGGGATGAGGTTGTGGATGGGGCAACCAGAAGCCATGCCGCTGAGCAGGGTGCCGGTGTGGCAGAACGGGACGCCGCAATCCATGCAGCGGGCAGCCTGCTCGCGGAGCTTGCCCTGCTCCATGTGCAAGTGGAACTCGTTCCAATCGCGGATGCGCTCGAGAGCCGAGCGGTCCAGCGGCAACTCGCGCAGGTATTCGATGAAGCCAGTAGGTTTGCCCATAATTCCGGATCACCCGCCGCCGATGCGGGCGGCGTCGCGGGCGTTCTCCTCAAAGGCGGCCATGATGGCTTCCTCGCCGCTCAGGCCGGATTCCTGCACGCGTTTCAAGGACTGCAAGACGCGCTGGTAGTCCTTCGGCATGACCTTGACGAACTTGGGCACGACTTGCCGCCAGTTCGCGAGCAGCCTGGCCGCGAGAGCGCTCTGCGTGTAAGCCTGGTGGCGCTGGATCATCTTCCACACCAGTTCGATTTCGTCCGCATCTTCCAGCTTCTCCAGGCCGACCATCTGGAGGTTGCAGCGGCGCGCGAAATCACCCGCCTCGTCGAGCACATAAGCGACACCCCCGGACATGCCGGCCGCGAAATTGCGTCCGGTCGGCCCGAGCACGACCACCCGGCCGCCGGTCATGTATTCGCAGCCGTGATCCCCGACGGATTCCACCACGGCATCGGCGCCGCTGTTGCGCACACAGAAGCGTTCACCGGCCATGCCGCGGATATAGGCCTCACCGCTGGTGGCGCCGTAAAGGGCCACGTTGCCGACGATGATGTTCTCCTCCGGGACAAAGGTGGAGTGCGCCGGCGGGAAGATAATGAGTTTGCCGCCCGACAAGCCCTTGCCGAGGTAATCGTTGGAGTCGCCTTCCAGGAAGAAGGTCATTCCCTTGGGTATAAACGCGCCAAAGCTCTGCCCCGCGCTGCCGGTGAAATGGATCTCGATGGTGTCCTCGGGCAACCCCTCGGCGCCCCACCGCCGGGTGATTTCGCTGCCGACAATGGTGCCGACGACACGGTGGACGTTGCGGATGGGCAGGAAGGCCAGCACCTTCTCCTTGCGCTCGATCGCGGGGGCGCAGAGCTTGCGCAGGACGGTGTTGTCCAGCGCCCGTTCGAGGCCGTGCTCCTGCGGAATCTGGCAGAAACGGCCCACGCCCGTCGGGACTTGAGGCTGGTGAAGAATCTGGCTGAAGTCCAGACCCCGGGCTTTCCAGTGGTCCACGGCCTTCTTGACTTCGAGGCGGTCGGCGCGGCCAATCATCTTGTTCATCTGGCGGAACCCGAGCTGCGCCATCAACTCGCGCACTTCCCCGGCGATCATGCGCATGAAGTTGACGACGTGCTCCGGCTCGCCCGCGAAGAGTTTGCGCAGCTCCGGGTCCTGGGTGGCGACGCCGACCGGGCAGGTGTTGAGGTGGCAGACGCGCATCATGATGCAGCCCATCGCCACCAGCGGCGCGGTGGCAAACCCGAATTCCTCGGCCCCGAGCAGGGCGGCGATGACCACGTCGCGGCCGGTCTTCAACTGGCCGTCGGCCTCGACGATAATGCGCGAGCGCAGGTTATTGAGCACGAGGGTCTGGTGCGTCTCGGCCAAACCGAGTTCCCACGGGATGCCGGCGTGCTTGATGCCGGTTTGCGGGGAGGCGCCCGTGCCACCGTCGTACCCGCTAATGAGCACGACGTCAGCGTGCGCCTTGGCGACGCCCGCGGCGACGGTGCCGACGCCAATCTCGGACACGAGCTTGACGCTGATGCGCGCGTGATGGTTCGCGTTCTTCAGGTCGTGGATTAACTCGGCCAGGTCTTCGATTGAGTAAATGTCATGGTGCGGGGGCGGCGAGATCAGGCCGACGCCAGGCGTCGAGTAGCGGACTTTGGCGATCCAGGGATAGACTTTCTGGCCGGGCAACTGGCCGCCTTCGCCCGGCTTGGCGCCCTGGGCCATCTTGATTTGGAGTTCTTTGGCGTTGACCAGATAGAGGCTGGTGACGCCGAAGCGGCCGGAAGCGACCTGTTTGATGGCGCTGTTCTTCGAGTCACCATTCGGCAATGGGACATAGCGTTCGGGGTCTTCGCCGCCCTCACCGGTGTTGCTCTTGCCGCCAATGCGGTTCATGGCGATGGCGAGCGTCTCGTGCGCCTCCTGACTGATGGAGCCGTAGCTCATGGCGCCCGACTTGAAACGCTTCATGATGCTCTCGACCGACTCAACTTCTTCGAGGGGAACGGGCTTGACCTTCTTGAAGTCGAGCAGGCCGCGCAACGTGCACCAGTTCCGGCCCTGCTCATTGACCAGGGCGGAATACTCTTTGAAAATCTGGTAGCTGCCGGTGCGCACCGCCGTCTGCAGCTTGTGGATGCTCTGCGGGTTAAACAAGTGGTACTCCCCGTCCTCGCGCCACTGGTATTGGCCACCGGCGTCAAGCAAATGGCCGTTGACGGCACGGTCCGGGAAGGCGCGCTGGTGCCGGAGAAGGACTTCCTGCGCAATGACCTCAATCCCCACGCCTTCAACGCGCGAGGGCGTGCCCGTGAAGTGCTTGTCAATGAACGACTGTTTCAAACCGACCGCTTCGAATATCTGCGCGCCCCAATAGCTTTGGATGGTCGAGATGCCCATCTTCGAGAGCACCTTCACCACGCCCTTCATCGCGGCCTTGAGGTAATTCTTGCAGGCGGTTTTGTGATCCATGCCCGTTAAAAGCCCCTGCCGCAGCATATCGTCGAGCGTCTCGAAAGCGAGGTATGGGTTGATGGCGCCGCAGCCATAGCCGATAAGGAGCGAGTATTGATGGACTTCGCGCGGCTCTCCGGATTCGAGCACCAGCCCCACGCGAGTGCGGGTGCCTTCGCGGATGAGGTGGTGATGCAGACCTGCGACCGCAAGCAGCGACGGGATCGGTGCCCAGTCCTTGTTCACGCCACGGTCCGACAGCACAACCACGTTGATGCCGTCCTTGACGGCTTGGTTGACCTTGGCGCACAAGTCGTCCATCGCCTGCTCCAGACCGGGCGCGCCGGCGGCGACCTTGAACAGGATCGGAAGGGTGATGGATTTGAAGCCCGGCAGGTCAATGTGCTTGAGCTTGGCGAACTCCTCGTTGGTGAGGATGGGGGACTTGAGTTCGATGAGCCGGGCGTGTTCAGGTGAGGGCTTGAGCAGGTTGCGCTCCGAGCCAATGGCCGTCTCGGTGGACGTGATGATCTCCTCGCGGATGCAGTCAATCGGCGGATTGGTAACCTGCGCGAAGAGTTGTTTGAAGTAGCTGGAGAGCGGCTGCGGCTTGTTGGACAAAACGGCCAACGGGGTGTCAGTGCCCATCGAGCCTACGGCTTCGGCGCCGTCGCGGGCCATGGGGAGCATGAGAATGCGCAAGTCTTCAAAGGTGTAACCAAAGGCAAGCTGGCGCTGGAGCACGGTTTCGTGGTCCGGCTCCGGCAGGATGCCGGGGGCGGGAACGTCCGCCAGCCGGATCAGGTTCTGGTCCAGCCAGTCGCGATAAGGATGGGCGGTGGCGATCTGGCGCTTGATTTCCTCGTCCGCGACGATGCGGCCCTGTTCGGTATCGACGAGGAACAGGCGGCCGGGCTGAAGGCGGCCTTTTTGCAGCACGCGGTCGGCGGGCACCTCGAGCACGCCCACTTCACTGGCCATGATGACCAGGTCGTCCTTGGTGACGTAGAAGCGCGAGGGGCGCAGGCCGTTGCGGTCCAGCACCGCGCCAATCTGCCGGCCGTCCGTGAAGGCAATGGAAGCCGGGCCGTCCCAAGGCTCCATTAGGCACGAGTGATACTCGTAAAAGGCCTTCTTCTCGGCGCTCATGCTCTCGTGCCGGGTCCACGGCTCGGGGATCATCATCATCATGGCGTGCGGAAGCGAACGGCCCGCCAGGACGAGCAGCTCCAGGCAATTGTCGAACATCGCCGAGTCGCTGCCATCAGTGCAGATCACGGGCAGGACCTTCTTAAGGTCATCGCCGAAAAGGTCGGACTCGAACATGGCCTGGCGAGCATGCATCCAGTTGATGTTGCCGCGCAGCGTGTTGATCTCGCCATTGTGGGCCAGGTA
>Ga0181518_10001505_pt1 | contig 23889 bp, 24 predicted proteins | sample PEATcosm2014_Bin_28_FD_119751 | JGI IMG/M metagenome (GOLD analysis project Ga0181518, IMG submission 119751) | Peatland microbial communities from MTU Mesocosm Facility, Houghton, MI, USA - PEATcosm2014_Bin01_60_metaG | ecosystem: Environmental > Terrestrial > Soil > Wetlands > Peat | place...
CGGTGTGCTATCCGTCGCAAGCCACATCACCAAGATCATCGGTAAGCTGTGTGCGGGAAAACCGCACGCACAGTTTGAAAGGGGGTTACATGGAAACGGGCCAGCGGTAACGCTGGAACCGCGACATAATCTACCAATGAGTCGCTGCCTTCTTCTCATTCTTTGGTTGATTCTGGCGCCGTCGTGGGCTTGCGGGCGCGCGCTGCTGCTCATTTCTATCGACGGCCTCCGGCCCGACTACGTTCTCCAGGCCGATGCGCATGGCCTGAAGATTCCTCATTTGCGCGCCATCCTTCGGGAGGGCGCCCACGCGTCCGGCGTGCGCGGTGTGTTGCCCACCGTTACTTATCCGAGCCATACCACTATCGTGACCGGTGTTTGGCCGGCGAAGCATGGAATCTATTCCAACCACACGTTCGACCCTCTGGGGATAAACTTCGAGGGCTGGTACTGGTACAGCGAAGACATCGCCGCGCCCACCTTGTGGGAGGCCGCGGCGAAGGCCGGGCTAACCGTGGGGAGCGTTTCCTGGCCGGTAAGTGTCGACGCCAAGGGAATCCGTTATAACGTTCCGGAGTACTGGCGGGCGCCGAAATCGGCCGATGATCTCAAACTGCTGCGCGCGGTGAGCACACCGGGACTCGTAGCGGAGATCGCCCGAGAGGCGGGGCCATACATCGTGGATCAGGATGACGCCATTCCAGGCGACTGGGCGCGCACGCGGTATGCGGCCTGGATCCTGCGGCACGGGAAACCGCAATTGATGACCGTCCATCTGGCGGCACTGGATCACCTGGAGCACGCCACTGGCCCGTTCAGCCCCGAATCCAATAACACGCTGGAACAGATCGACGAAATGCTCGGGCAATTGGAGGAAGCGGCGCGCAGCGCTTTTCCGGACTACGCGGTTTGCATTGTTTCCGATCACGGCTTTTCCCGCATCGACCATAGCCTCAACCTGGCGAGAGCCTTCGCCGACGAAGGGTTGATCACGCTCGGACCGGGCAGCGGTTTCCGGGGAGCGCCGCTGGTGTTGGATTGGAAGGCGTCTGCGAACGTAGATGGCGGCTCGGCAGCCATTCTGTTGAAAGATCCAAAGGACCAGGCGACGCGCGCCAAAGTGGAGCAACTGCTGCGGCGGCTTGCCGCTGATCCGGCGAATGGCATTGCCGGCATTCTGGACCGGACGGCCATTGCGGCAATGGGCGGGAATCCGGAGGCCGCATTCTGGGTGGACATGCAAGCTAACTTCTCCGTCGTGAACGCGGCGGGAGCGCTGGTGATCGCGACCAAAGGAGGCACCCACGGTTATTCGCCGTCGCATCCGGAAATGCTCGCTTCGTTTTTCATGGCGGGGCCCGAAGTGGGCAAAGGTCTCACCCTCGGCGAGCTGGACATGCGCAGCATTGCTCCGACCATGGCGGCGTATCTAGGTTTCCCATTTCCGTCCGCCGATTTGAAGCCGCTCGCATTGGTTGGCGCGGCAGATGGTTTGAAATAGGCGGGGTGCGATGAAAGAGATGAAGAAACGATCTGTCGCACTGTCCTTCGCGGCCCTTTTGGCTTCACCGTTGTTGGCTGCCATTCAGGAACCAATCAAAGTCGAGGGCGGTTTGGTGAGCGGCACGCCGGGGTGGGCTTGGGGAGTCCGGCAGTACCGTGGAATCCCGTTTGCCGCGCCTCCGGTGGGGAATCGGCGTTGGCGTCCGCCACAGCCGGTGATCCCCTGGCAGGGCGTGCGCGCGGCCGACCAGTTCTCCCCAGCCTGCATGCAAGGGGGGCCCGGTTGGACGGCCGAACAGATCTTCGACCCCGGCCTCAGGCACAGGAGCGAAGACTGCCTCTATCTGAACGTGTGGACGCCGGCAGCCTCGGCCAGCGAGCGGCTGCCCGTGCTGGTGTGGATTTATGCCGGCGCCGGGATTATGGGATCGACGGCGCGGCCCTTGTACGACGGCAATGCCCTGGCGAAGAAGGGCGTGGTGGTAGTGAGCGCCAACTACCGGCTGGGCGTCTTTGGCTGGTTTGCGCATCCGGAGTTGACCAAGGAATCCGAACATCGCTCCTCCGGCAACTATGGGGCGCTGGACCAGCTTGCGGCGCTCCAGTGGGTGCAGCGGAATATCGCACAGTTCGGTGGCGACCCGAGCAAGGTCACGATGTTCGGGCAGTCGGCGGGATGCGGCGCCGTCAACTCGTTGGCCGCTTCCCCACTTGCCAAAGGCTTGGTCAGGGGAGGGATCGGTCAGTCTTGTGGCTCCTTTTTAGGCCGGATGACGACGCTCGCAGAGGCCGAAAACATAGGCGCGCAATTCGCCAAGGCAATCGGAAAGCCAACGCTGGCGGCGTTGCGAGCCATGCCCGCCCAGGATCTGCTGGAGGCTTCCATCGGGACGTCGGCCAGCAGCAGCGATCTCAACGCTTCACAGGCGCCGCTGACGCTCACCGTGCCCAGCATCAAGACTCCGGCGGCGGCGAGAGGCGCAATCGTGGATGGCTGGTTTCTGCCACAGGACATTTACACGATCTATTCGCAGGGAAAGCAGAACGACATTTCGTTGATCACTGGGGGGACCAACGATGAGGGTCCTCAGGGGGAGGCCTTGGGTAGCGGCGGCGCAACCCCTCCGAAAACTCTGGCCGCCTACACGGCGTGGGTCAAGCAGGTTTTCGGCGCCAGGGCGGACGCTCTCCTCAGACTCTATCCGGCGAAAACCGACGCCGAGGCAGCGCGAGCCTGTCACGACGTCCGCCGTGACATCGTTTTCGCCGCCCATCGCGCCTGGGCCCAGGCAACGACGGGAAAGTCGCCGGCCTACCTTTACAGGTTCAGTCACATCCCTCCGCACCCCGAGGGGAACGGCAACAATCCACCGGCCCCGGTGGGGGCGCTGCACTCCTCAGACGTCCTTTATGTCTTCAACAACCTGCGCATGAAGGATTACCCGTGGAGCGACATTGACCGGAAGATCGCGGACATGTTGTCGTCCTACTGGACGAACTTCGCCAAAAGCTCCAATCCCAATGGTCCGGAACTCCCCTCCTGGCCCGCTTACAATCCGAAGGACGAATATTTGATGAACTTTGGGGACACCTTCAGGCTGGAGCGGTTCAATTCAGCCGGCGTGGATCTGATCGCCGCCGCGGAGGAAGACCTTCGACGCGCTCACCGGTAGCGGTACAGCGTGAAGCGTTGGATGCCCTCACCCGTACCGCGCGCATCGTGTGCGCCCACCACACCCCCCGGTGGCCAACGCAGCGTTACACACTCCCCTTCCAAACCAGGCGCAGTAGAGTCCATGCTGCAAAGGGCGTCGTCGCCGGCGAGGCGACGCTGCGGAACCCAGCGGTCGTCGACAAAAGCGCCTTCCTCCACGGTGGCGGGCGCGGCGAACGGGGGCCCCGGTGTGTTGGGAGAGAACTTGACGAGTACGCCGTTGCCAGCCGCGAAGAACTCGTCAGGCCCCGTCGCAATGAAAATTGCCCCCGCGAGGGACGGGATTTCCGGCGGGTGAGGTCTTGGTTGCCCAGGCCTAGGCCTCATGGGATTGAAATACGAGGCCTCCAGCGTGTAATTTCCCACCTGGACCTTCTGCGGCGGGTCGTCCGGGCCCAGCAGGACGCCGGACATCGTGCCGTCCCCTTGGTGCTCCACAATCAAGGGTGTCAATTGCGCGATCAGGTCGTAGCTGCCGATCAGATCGTTGTCGAGAGTGGTTGGCCTTTCGATCCCCCCACTCATGCGCGAGAAACCGACCGCATCATGGTGTCCGAAGGCGTAGAACGCTCTGGCTGCGCCTTCCACCCCACCGGCCGTTTCAGGTATAAACAGCGGGTTCCCGGATTGGGTGTACTTGGCGCAAAACATCGCGAAGTTGCCGCTACAGTCCACCCCATAAATATCGATGCGCGGCGCCCCGGCTCTCCAGACGTCCATCAGGGCGGGCTTAGGGCTACCGCTCGCGCGTACGGGATCCGTAAATCCTACCAGCCACGTGTTCATGTACATCGGTATCGGGTATTCGGCTTTGCCCGCCTCGACCACCCGGCCGACGTAGCGCGCGTAGTTCCAGGCCATGAAGATGTCATCCGTCGCGGCACCCTTGCCGAACACCTCCTGCCAGGTCCCGGATGTTTTGAACCCGGCTGTCTCCCACACTTGGTGAAGGTCCGGAATGAGGGTATCCTTGTGCGCCTGAAGATAGTCCATCAGCTCCTTCGGCACCGGCGCCGCGTAAGCCTGATTGGCCGCGGGCGAGCGGTCGCGGGAGTCCATCGCCATTCCCACTTCGTTCTCCACCTGGATCATGATGACGGTGTGGTCGCGGCCGTCAATTTCGCGGACGTGGCGCATCAGGGCCGCGAAGGCGCGAGCATCGGCGTCCCGGCTGGCATCGCTAAAGGGGCTGAGCAGTTCGATGCCCCTGCCCCCTGCGGTCTGTGCGCCGGGTTGTCGGCAGGCTGATTGACTTGATGGGCAGTCCGCACCCCCTGCGATCTGGGCGCGCGGAAACCGCTCGAAATCCTTCTTCACCCAATCGGGCGGGTAGCTGGATGAACCGTTTTTCCAGGTTGCGAACCACAATAGCACGAGACGCAGCTTGTGGCTGCGTGCATCCCGGATGATGCCGTCCGGCACACTGAAGTCGAACTTCCCTTCCTGGGGTTCGATCTGGGCCCAGGAAACGCCTGCCAGGACGGTGTTGAGTTTGGACTCGACGAGCCTGGACCATCTGGGCTTCATGTACTCGACGCTGGTGGCGCCGTTGTTGTTCAATTCTCCCGCCAAAGCCAGGAACGGTTTGCCGTCGACGATCAATTGGGTGGCCGTACCGTGCTTCCGCAGGTGAGGGATTTCCGAAGCAGAGGCGGTTGCGGCCGATCTGCTTCCGCACCGACTCGCAACGAGGGCGAGAGCGCACGTGAGAGTACAGCAAAACCAAAGCCGGAGTTTCATGATTATCTCCTGATTCGGCGTGCGCGGTTCAAGCCGGCTTGTTCAGGTCGGAAAGCCAGTCCAACTGGAAGTTCGCATTCTGGTGCAGCTTGAAGGTCTTCCTCACCGACTCGGGTTTTTCGCCGCGGATGTCGATCTTGGACAGATCGAATTGCCCCAGCCCCATCTGGGCCGCGTACTGCATGTAGCCGACGGCATGAGCGGGGATGCCCATGGTTTCAAGGCTCACCCGGTCGACGGCCAGGTAGTCCGGCGACGCCAGCGCAACGTGCATGGGCACGGGGTCGCCGCTGGTCGGGCCATTGCCTTCCATGCCCTCGAAGCCGTCGATGACCGCGACACCCCAATTGGGCCGCATATGAAGGGCCGTGATGGCAAGGCTGTAGTTCATGGCGTGGTGGTTCTCGGTGACTCCGATCTGCTCGTGGTCAGGCGGCATGGCATGGTATGCGTGCTTGTCGCTCCAAACCGGGGTTTCGCCGGCCAGGCTGTGCAGCGGGGCGCCCATGACCATGTTTTTCACCGACCCCGTGGCCACCACCGCGTTATGAGTTTTCAACATCGCCGCGGAGATGACGAATGCATCCGGGTCCATCAGCCGGGCAGCCAGTCTGACAGGAGTCGGGCGGATGTTGCGGTCCACGATGGCAAACAGTTCGTACTTCTTTTCCCGGTTGAGGTCCACCAGGCTGACCTTCTTGTATTCGGGGATGACCTGAGCGTACTTATAGTTGGCGAAGCCCTCCAATGTGTCCCGGCTGCTGGCTTCGGCGATCACCACGGGACCTTTGAACCGCGGCGCCACGTAGTCCAGGATGCCGCGGATGGCATCCACGTGAGTCGCCGCGAGCTGGTTGGTAGTGGAGACATTATTAATCTTGATGAGGACGTACTTCTTCCGGGCCATGGCAGGCCGGATCTCCCGGTCCACTGCCACCAGCGCATCGAGGACGTTTTTGCGGCGCACATCGCCCTTAACCAGGCTGACAGGCGACCGGCTGGCGTACGGATAGATCGGGGCTAAAGGAACTGGAGCGGGATACTGCTGCTGAGCGCTCAAACGGAAGCCCTCCGACGCGACAGCTCCAACGGTTCCCGCCAGTTGGAAAAACTTTCTGCGTGAAAATTCGTTCATGGTTGACTCCTTGGTCAAAAACCGCTCGGCTTGACCCAGAAACTCTCTCGCCATTCGCCATCCGGGGCAACCATCTGCAGGTCCTTGTAGATGCCCCGTTGCGCCAGGTTGAATGCATTGGTGATGGCGGACATCGCCTCCATCACGACACTGTCCCGATCCGCGGCCACCACCACGGCCACATCGAATTTCGGCCCGTAGATCACGGAGACCTTCTCCGTCTTCCCCTGAATCCAGAACTCGCCCAGGCCGTTCGAATCCCGGATCATATTGGTGAATACGTCGTCGAACCGGACGCCCTTGAGCGGAAGCGGGTCGGGATATTTGGATTGCACGGAGATTCGCTCGCCGGTGGGAATCAGTTCCTTGGATAGGACCAGTTGGTCGCGCGCCCCCAGGTGGATCTTCCATTGGTCGGGCGGCGCATCGTTCACCCTGTAAATCGAGTGGAAACCGATGGCCACGGGCATCGGCTCGGCCGCAAGATTGTGCAGCACCGTCTCCACCTGAAGCACGCCCTCCTTGAGCCGGTAGGTGATCTCGATGGTATGAGCGAAGGGGAACTGCTCCATCAGGTCGGGATACTTCCAGTATTCCAGACGGCTGGTCACTTCGGCCGCCTGGCCGTCCGCCTTGCATGACACCACTTTCCACAAGGAGGATGTGGTCAAAAGGCCGTGGATCGGCTTCTTGTTGGCATCCAGGCGGACATTGCCCAGTTCCAGGTTGAACGCATATAGCTTGCCGTTTACGTAATACGAATTCTGGTCGATGCGGTTGGCCCAGGGCCAAAGCAGCGGGATTCCCGTTATGCCCGGTTTGGCCTTGAACTCGGCCAGGTTTGCAGGAGGCTTATTTAATACATCCTTGCCGTTCACCTTCATCTCGTAGGCCATGTTGCCGATGGACGGCACGATTCCGACTTCGGTGTGCCGGGCTGAATCGGCGAGCACCACCACATCCACTCCATCCCGCGTGGTTTGCCGGGCGGAGTAGTCCGCGGCGCCTGCGGCCACGGCGAAAACGACTTCCAACAGTACGATTGCTTTCATTTGCTTAGGATTTTAGCACCCCGCGCGGGATGGAAAATGAGATAAACGGCTCCAAAAGGGGGTGGTTAAACGCTATAATCGCTAGTGGAAGGAAGGAGTCTGTATGAATTCTGAGTCATCGCGTCGCAATTTCCTGGCTGCCGGGCTGGCTCTGCCCGCTGCCGGGCTGGCGAAGCCCGCTGCCACTCCGCTGCCTGCGCAAGCCTCTGCGCAGAAAGCCCCCGAGAAGGTGAAACTCACCTACCGGACATTGGGGAAGACCGGTCTGAAAGTAACGTCGTTGTCTTTCGGGTGCATGACCGCGTCGGACCCGACCGTGATCACGAGGGCGGCCGACCTGGGCGTCATCCACTTCGACTCGGCCCGCGGCTACCAGTCGGGAAACAACGAGCGGATGTTGGGCGGGGCCATAAAGGGCAAGCGACAGCAGTTGGTCATCTCCAGCAAGTCGATTGGCAAGACCTCGAAGGAAGTTCTGGCCGACCTGGACACCAGCCTGAAGGAACTGGGCACCGACTACCTCGACATCTGGTATATGCACAACCGGAGCACGCCCGAAGAGGTGCCGGACGAACTGTTCGAAGCCCAGCAAAGCGCCAAGAAGGCCGGGAAGATCCGGTTCGCCGGCGTCAGCACGCACTACAACATGGACAAAATGCTGGCGTTCCTGGTCAAGAAGGGGCAGACCGACGTGGTCCTCACCACCTACAACTTCGCCATGCGGAACGTGAACCAGGACAATGAACCAGTGCGCGCCGCGGACATGACCGCGGCTATTCAGACGGCTCGAAAGGCCGGCATGGGAATCGTGGCCATGAAGACTTTGGCCGGGGGGCTGAGCCGGGTCTCGCGGGGTGACAGGCTTTATGGGGCGGCGCAGAACGCGGTGAAAAAGACCTTCAGCACGGAGGGTGCGCCACTGGCGGCCATCAAGTGGGCCCTCAAGAACCCGGGCCTGGACACGGCCATCGTGTGTATGACCGATCACGAGCAACTCGACGAGAACCTCCGTGCCATGGCCGAGCCGTACTCGGACAAGGACGACAGGCTCCTCAACCAGTTGCTGGCCTACATCAGCCCGATGTACTGCCGCATGTGCGGGGCCTGCAGCGGCGTCTGCGAGAAGGGCGTTCCGGTGCCCGACGTGCTGCGCTACCTGACCTACGTGGAGGGCTACGGGCAGTTCGCCCTGGCTCGGGAGAAGTTCCTGGAGTTGCCGGAGCACGTCCGCGGCATCCGGTGCAGCGATTGCGGCTCCTGCTCGGTCCAATGTCCCCACGGCGTGCAGGTGCGCGACCGGGTGCTCCGCGCTCAGGAATTGTTGGCCTGAGACGCGGTCCGGGCGATCCTTTATGTTGAAAGCCGTCAAGCAGGCGCGGGCGGCGGTCGGACTGTTGAATCCCGATGAAGTCCGCCGCCGCGCGCGCCAGCCTGTCCGTATTGGCCTCGTGGCCTTCGATAGCGCCGGCTACGCCGCCATGGAAGATTTCCTGGCGCCGGCCGCCACGCCGCGCGAATCGCGGCTGAAGCTCCTCGATCAGGTTTATCGCGCCGGCGATCCGGGGGCACCTGACAAGGTGGACCTGGTTTTGTACCAGCAGGGAATCCCCTGCCCGCAAGACGCTTACCTCCTCAGATTCGACGACCCCGCGGCCACCGTCGCGGAAATCCTGCGCGACCACGACGATCTGGAGCTGGCGCTGGCGCGCTGGTTTGTGCCATTTCGAAAGCCGGTGGTGGAGCGCATCATCCACGCGGTGTCGCGGGAGAACGCCGTGTTCGCGGTGGCCACGGCGCTGCCCAACCTGGTTCCGAGCCTGGGCGAGATCCCCTGGGCGTTCGGCGAATTCGCCTCCGACACGGCATTCCTGACGGCCAACCAGGTGCGCATGGCATTTCTGATTGCCGCGGCGTGCGGCAAGGAAGTCGGGTATTCGCAGCGGGCCGCCGAGATCCTCTCCATTGCGGCCGGCGCGTTCGGATGGCGCGCTTTGGCGCGCGAACTGGCGGGCAAGATTCCGTTTGGCGGCGGCATTATTCCCAAGGGCGCCATCGCCTACGCCGGAACCTTCGTGATCGGCAAGGGCCTCGAGCATTACCACCACGCCGGCGCGCCCCACACGCGCGCGCAGCGCGAGGAAGTGTACCAGGCGGCCTTGGAGCGCGGGAAGGCGATCGTGGAAGGGTTGCGCGCCAGGCTGTAAACGTCCGCCCGCTGTCGCGCGTCGTACAATAAGGTAGAAAAATGCAGTGAAGGGGAAAGTTATGCGCCTGATACATCTTGCCGTCGCGCTGTTCCTCGCAGCGGCCGGTTTTGCGGATACCGTGACGCTCAGGAGCGGCCGGGTGATTCATGGCACGTACCTGGGCGGTACGGCCCGCCAGTTGAGGGTGGATACGGGAGACCGGATCGAGACCCTGGACGTGACGGATATCGTCCGCATCGAGTTCGGCGATTCCGCGCCCGCCGCATCGTCCGACGACGGGCGGCCGCGACTGCGGCGCGCGCAACCCAGCTCGCAGCCCACCATCTTGCGGCCGGATGACGACGCTGCGGCGGCGCCGGCGACGGCAGCGCCCACACCCGCTCCACGCGCCCCGGTTGAGCTTCCGGCGGGCACGAACCTGGTGGTGCGGATGATCGACGGCGTGGATTCCGATGCCGCCACCGTAGGGCAGACCTTCGCCGCCAGCATGGACCAGCCGGTGACGGTGGGTGGCGAGACGATCATCCCGCGCGGAGCGGACGTGGTGGTCAAGCTGGTGGATGCCCAGCAATCTGGCAAGCTGACCGGCCGCGCGGAGCTGACCCTCGATTTGATGTCCGTGAAGGTGAACGGCCAGGTAGTGGATATCCACACGCAGAGCATTTCGCGACAGAGCGATTCGCGCGGCCAGCAAACCGCCAAAGTAGCGGGCGGGACGGCGGCGGTGGGCGCGATCATCGGCGCCATCGCGGGCGGTGGCAAGGGCGCGGTGATCGGCGCGGGCGCTGGGGGCGCGGCCGGGGCTGGAGCCGAGGCGGTCACCCATGGCCAGCGCGTGAAGGTTCCGTCGGAGACCCGTTTGACCTTCGTTTTGAATACTGCTATTAACATATGACCAATCGTCTGGGGGCTGCTTTGCTGCTTTCCAGCATCGGACTCGCGGCGCAGGGCCTCGTCGAAGGCCGCGCCGGCAGCCCGGTGCGTGTCATCATCTACGAGGACCTGCAATGCCCGGATTGCGCCAACTTCCGGGTCATGATGGACCAGCAGATCCTTCCCAAATACGGCGACCGGGTGGAATTCGTCCACCGCGATTTTCCGCTGGCCAAGCACGCCTGGGCGCGGCGCGCGGCCATTGCGGCGCGCTTCTTCACCGAGAAGGACCCCCAGCTCGGCCTCGAATACCGGCGCCATACCATGGCGACCCGCGGCGAGACCACCCCGGACAACTTCAAGGACCGGGTAGCGGAATTCGCACGCCAGCACGGCATCCAGCCCGAAGAGGCGCTGGCGGCGCTGGACAATCCGCACTACGCCGAGCTGGTGGAGAAGGACTACCAGGAAGGCGTGGGCCGCGGGATAGTCCACACTCCCACCGCGCTGGTGAACGGCGCGCCGTTCATCGAAGTCTTTACGTTCGAGGAAATCTCGAAGGGAATCGACGACGCTCTTGCCCAAGCCAAGTAGCATCGTGACCGGCGCCAGCCGCGGCATCGGCCGCGCCATCGCGATGGAGCTGGCCAGGACCCACGACGTGATTGGGACGTACCGGGGCCGCCGCGACGCCGCCGAGCGGTTGCGCGATGAGACCGGGTGCGAGATCTTCCAGTGCGACCTGGCATCCCGCCAGGACCGCGAGGCGCTGATCGGCTTCGCGCGCGAGCGCTTTGCGAGCCTCGACCTGCTGGTGAACAATGCGGGGATGGGACCGCGCGAGCGCCGCGACATCCTGGAAGCCACCGAGGAGAGCTTCGACGAGCTGATGGCCGTCAATCTGAAAGGCCCGCATTTTCTAACCCAGCAGGCGGCGCGCTGGATGGCGGAGCGCGGCGATGGACGCATCGTGTTCGTGACGTCGATCTCCGCGTACGCGGTATCGGTGAATCGCGGTGAATACTGCATTTCGAAAGCGGGCTTGAGCATGTCGGCGGCGCTATACGCGCAGCGGCTGGCGGAAATCGGGGTGAGGGTTTTCGAGATCCGGCCGGGGATTATCCGCACGGACATGATCGCCAAAGTGGAAAAGGCCTACGAGGAGAAAATCGCCGGAGGACTGTTGCCGCAAGGCCGCATGGGGGAAGGAAGCGACGTGGCCAAGGCGGTGAGGGCCATCGCCGACGGGCTGCTGGATTACTCGACGGGGCAGATCCTGAACGTGGACGGCGGGTTCAGCTTAAGGAGCCTGTAGGGGGGTGGGTTGCGGGCAGCTCCCTAATTCAGTGACAGTTTCCTGCAACGCAGGAACCGCTCCCTCCGGGCCAAAAGCGCTAAACTGTACGGAGGCTGGCTGGGCGCCTCGGTCGGCTTGCTCAGTTGATAGCAGCTAGACCCAAGTGTAAGCCCGACGGTTCACGTAGGGTGCCGCGCCGCCAAAAGGGGGAACTCCATGCCCACCAGGGGAGGTTGCGGATTGAAAGTGGTTGAGGTCCTGTTGACCCTGGCGCTCGCCGGCGGTGCCGGTCCGCTTTCCGCATCGGACGACCAAGAGAAGGCGCTTCGGGTCGAATCGGACCCTCCCGGTGCGCACGTCATCATTAACGGGCGGGATCGTGGGACAACCCCGTTCGAGTGGAAACTGGGGCAATGGGCATTCGATACAAGAAAGAGCTCCGTGTTTTCAAAGCATCTGTCCGAGCCCCTAACTCTCCAAGTCACCAAGGACGGTTATCGTACGGAAACCCTCGAGATAACCAGAGGGCCGTTCACTTGGCACAGTTTGAACCGCCAGAACAGCTATGACTACTGGGTCATCAGCTCACCCACGTATAACGTGCGGCTTCGCCCGGCTTCCCGTGCCTTAACGAACGCAGATGTGATTCAGTTGGTGAAGAGCGGCCTTGAAGAGAATCTCATTATCGACAAGATTCAAACCTCATCGTGCGAGTTTCGGACGGATACCGACGATATTACCGATCTTCACAACGCAGGCGTCTCGGCCGCCGTCATTTCTGCAATGTTGCACGCGGTACCCCAAGACCAGAGCGGACCACCGACTAGCATTAAGCCCGGGAAGCAGTGAGAGGCCCACGCGGCCAATGAAAAACAAAAGACTCACCATCGCTGGAATGCAAATCTACTTCGATGACGCTGGAACAGCGCTGTTTGATGGGCGCGGGAGAGAGCGCGGCGCAGTCGAGTTGGAATTGGCCGAGTACCGGGACTTCATTGACCGCTGGCTCGATGCTTGCGAGGAGGTGCGTCCGCACAAGCTCACCCCGGAGGAACAGAAATTTCGGAAGGCCCTAAGCCGCATAGCTAAGAGCCTTAAGGCCATTCAACGCCGTTTCGACAGAAGCGCCACTGAAGCAGTAATGCGGGAAGCCATAAAGCGGCGGACCATTTTCCCGGATCTCACCTCCGCCCAAATTGAGGAGAGCATCGAAGATGTCATGGCCGCCCTATGAGCCGACCCGCCGGAACCGTGTCCTCGCGTTTGTCGCCAGAATGGCAGTCGATGCAGTAGGATGGTGGTAGAGAAACGCTCGTTCAGCAAGGGGCGTAACCAATGCCGCAATATTACGCGAATCAACCTGGTTCCGTGCTTCCGCCGAAGAGCGCTACTGCGCCCCCGGTCCTCGACAACTCAGAGACCATCGCTATGCTCCAACGGTGGGCGCGCGAAGATGCCACGGACGATCCGGCCGCCATCGCCCAGGCGGAAGATGAACTGGCCGAGTTCAAGGCTGCTCTCAACGCAAGTCGTCCGCCCGACAAGCCTGTCTTTCCGTGAGCCGTTATCTTCTGCTGGATTCAGGCCCGCTCGGAATCGTAACTCAGCCCAGGATCTCCGCCGAGGTCGTGACGATGAACCATTGGCTCATCGACTGCCTTTCGAACGGCGATACCGTGCTGGTGCCGGCCATCGTCTACTACGAAATACGACGCGAGTTGCTCCGCGCACGGAAGGCCTCGGGGCTCGCCCGTCTGGATGCCTTCGTACAGATTGACCCAAACCGGTATCTAGCCCTGAGCGATGAGGCATTGCGGCTAGCCGCGGAGCTTTGGGCACAAGCCCGCCAGCAAGGGCGCCCGACTTCGTCAGGGCTCGACCTCGACATCGATGTCATCCTTGCCGCCCAAGCGCTCGCTCTCGGCGTCGGAACGGAGGTCATTGTCGTCACCACGAACCCCCGTCATCTCCGCCAGTTTGTGGAGGCACGCCTTTGGAATGAGGTGACGCTACCCTGAATTGTTGGAAGGGCGGAAGTGATGCGAGCGACAGGGGGCATCACGGCTGGCAGGCGGAGAGCGAAGAACAAGCGGGTTGCCTGATCGCGGACGGACCGCTGCTACCAGACCACGTCCTCAGGCCAGGCTATCGGCCGTGGCAGCCTCGACGGGCACCGGGCCGTCGGTGCCGTGCGGAAGATCCTCGCAAACGGGCTTAAGCAAGCGGGACAGGTTCTGCTGAGCCATTAACAGCAGTTCGATCCCCTTGGCTGCGGACTGCCGGTCGCTTTGCAGTTCCGCGATCTTGCCGGTCAGTTGCGCGCTCCGTTCCAGTTCCGTGCCGAGTTGCGCCTTTAGTTCGGCGCACTCCATGGTGAGGCGGGCAACTTCTCCGCTAAGCTCCTGAATCTGTAACCTGTCAGCATCGAGTCGCGCCTCGTATGAAGCAACCTGCTGACCCGCCTGCTCAACAAAACGGTTTTTCTCTTCCTCTAACCTGGCCTCCAAATCCGCGCGCCGCTCCGTCATGGCGGCGGCCTCGGCACTCAGTTCGCGGGCTTTCTGCTCGGCCGCCGAAAGCTGGGCTGCCGCCTTCTCCGCTTCCGCTATGGCGAAGCCCAGTTGCCGCTGTTTCTCGTTCAGTTCCTGGCTACTCTGTTGAATACTCCGGTCCCGTTCCGCGACTTGCTCTCGCAGATTCTCTAAATCCGTGGTCGCTGCGGCCAGTGAAGACTCAGCGGTTCGCAGGTTGCCTCGCAACTTATCCATCTCCGCTTGTGAGGGCAGCCGGATCCTGCGGAACATCAACAGAATGCCGACGGAGGTGCCGATCAGGGCTCCACTCATCGTGCAAAGGATCGTGATAATCAACTCCAAGGGTCCCTCCCTTACCACCGGTTCCGGTGCGCCCGTCTCTCCATGAGGAGATAACCTGCGGGGCTCAGCAAATCAATGATAAGAGGTTTCCAAGCGTCAGACCAATCCCAATCGGTTAATCATAATGTGATATCCCTGGTAAGTAGCCGCCGCCGGCAGGCCATTCCAGAGCCGCTGGTCCGGCGCCTAAAGGTGGTACAGCATCAGGTAGACCACCACCCCGGTGACGCTCACGTAGAGCCAGATGGGGAGCGTCCAGCGGGCGATGCGGCGGTGCTTATCGTAGCGCGCGGATAAGCCGCGGCGGAGCGTGATAATCGCCAGCACCGGAACGGCAGCCGCCAACAGCGTGTGGGTTCCGAGGATGCCCAGGTATAGCGTCTTCATGGCGCCGGTCTTCTGAAACCGCACCGAGCCCACTTGATAGTGATAGACCAGGTAGCACACCAGGAACAGGCACGACACCACGAACGCGGTCTGCATGACTTGGCGGTGCTGCGCGATGCGCTTGCGGCGAATCAGCGTGTATCCCCACACCAATAACACGGCGGCGGTGGCGTTCAACACGGCATTCACGGAGGGCAGGATCGCAGTCATGATTTTTCGCGCTCCAGTTGGCGGATATCGTGGAGCAGACTGGGCATTAAGCCGTCGTCGGAGCCGAGGAGTTTGCAGGCGGGTGGCTGTCGCGACCGTCAAAGGGCCTGGGTGTTCGAGCGAAGATCGGGCCCAGGGGGACCGGCGCAGATCAGGCATAGGGGTTAGAATCCAGCGCCCGGCTGGAGTTCGTTGCTGAATTGCCGGGAATCGATGAATCCTTGGCGACAAGCAAAGACCTACTCGCACGCGTCTCAGGCAAGCATCACGCGCACAAGAGTTGCGCCGGTAGCCGCAACGCGCGCCTACGCCGCCGTTCGTCCGGCGAGGAACTCGTCTACGGACTCGTATGGAACAGCCCTGCCCAAACCCAGGAAAAACCTGTGAAGGCGATCCCGATCTTCAGGGCTCGGGTTCACGATATCGATCTCAACGTCGCGCGGGCGCCCGGCCGTGAGCGCAGTGCGGAGCAACCAACGCGTCTGATAGTCAGCTTCTCGCAGTGACAGCCCGATGATTACTACGCGGTCGCACCGCTGAATAGCCACCCTTGCCTTGGGCCACAGTTTCGCCATTGGGCTTCTCCTCCAGACATCCTTGGCGAACGCCGGAGGAACAATGATGGGTCGAAGGGTTCCGGAGCGTGAAATGTCATCGCTGCCGTCAGCGGGCCGCAGGCTGCCGAACCCAGTCCACCAAAACTCTCCCGAGACAGAATAGTGTATGGCCGCGGGCAGATAGAAAACTTCAGGCTCTCGCTTGAAGAGATCGGCGTGTTCGAGGCCGAGCCAGTTCAGTGAGCCGTGCAGCTTCAGGAGGGGCACGCCTTCCCTGACCTCCTGACAGCCCGGCTTGATCTTCGGTTCGCGTATGTATTCGCGAACCGTAGGGCCTGGGCCTCCATCGTAAGCACCGTCGAACGCAACACCATAGTCATCCGATGACGCCTTCTCGGCCTTCCAGAGCGCGTGGTCAACCAGGAGGTAGTAGTTGTAGCTGATTACTGTGTCTTGGGCCTTATCGACCTTTTCGGCGAGGGAGTCGTGGACCCGATCGCCTATCTGTATACACTCCCGCTGCGCTTGGAACAGCACTGCGACAATTAAGTCCTCGACTTTCCGGAGCGTATCCTTAGCGCGGTACAGGCGCAACTGTTCTGCATCTGGGAGGGGGGAGTCGCCCTGGCCACCCAGATTGGACACGTCGCACCAAGCGAATGTCAGGAGCTCCTCAACGTCAACGTCCTTCGGGTCCTCATATCCGTAAGCGTCGCGAATGAAATTCACAAGCCTGCTCCCTTGGTTTCCCGAGAGACGCAAGCGGTGGAGCGCTTCCTCCATGAAGTCCTTCACGAGTGGCATGCCGCAGTAGGCCGCCTTTGACGCACCGGCTCCAAAAATCCAGGCTGTCCGCACTCCCACAGTCCTCCTGCAAAGAGCATAGCGCTTGGCGCGGGCCACGAGACGTGTCCTGTCCCTTAGCCAGCCCACCAATGCTCCGACAGGCCTTGCGCGCAGTTCCTCCAAAGGGTCACATGGCACCGCAGAGCGCCCAGCGGGCGATGCGGCGGTGCCTGTCGTAGCGCGCGGATAGGCCGCCGCGGAGCGTGATGGGGGAAGGGGCGGGAAGGGGACAGGCGTATTTCTTGCCAGACCCGCAAAACGCGTGTGCCCCCTTCCCCTCCTTTCCTCCCTTCCTCTTCCTGTTTTCCTCACTGCGCGACATTGTAGTTACCGGTCTTCGAGGCGATCAGCTTGCCATCGACGTATAGGCCGAATGTGGTTGTGCGGGTCCGGCTGCCCGCCTGCGCAATCTGGAGGAATCCCCCGAAGGCTGCCAGTTCCGGGTGATTGCCGCCGTCGATTTTGAACGTGGTTCCAGGCGTAAATGTGCCCGTCGTCACGACCGTGGTGTTTACAGTCCAATTCGCCGGAGTGCTTGAAGTAGGCAGATAGCTGAGTGCCCACTTTGCGACGGGATCAACGGACGCATAAGGGACAATATTGCCGGGGAAAGGGGTGTCGATACAGCCGGTCGTAGGCGTGCAAGTACCAAAGCTGTATATTGCCTGTGAGTAGGGAGGTTCTCCGTACACCGAGAAGTTCCAATTCTGAGCCGCGGATGTGGGAACTGTCAGCGTTGCCGCGTAAACGCCTTGTTGCGTGTCGAAATGAATTACCGCCGTTGCAGCCTCAGCGGTCGCGACGAGATCAAATGGCTGAGCATTCGGCGCGATGTCGAGGCTCACGTTGAAGACGGCGGCAAAGGGCATCGCCGAGATGCTGACGGGCCGCATCGTGCCAGGGGGTGTATACGTTGAGGGAAGGTTATCGGTGGGCGGGTAAAGTCCCGCGATGGAGCCAGTCACGTTGCTGACGTTGTTTCCCGCTGCGACGCCGACCTGGGCAATGTTGCTCTGCCAGAGTCCCGAACGAAGATAGATCCGATCAGTCATGGCACCGTTCGGCTGAACGTTAAGCTGATAGACGCCCGGAAACCCAGGGGCCAAGCCCGCGAACAGCACCGTCGCCTGCGTGTCGCCAACGTAAACGTCAACTGGGTTCACAACCCAATTCAATGGCCCGGCTAAACTCCCTCCGCTGGCGGAGTCGGCCGCCGGGTCGGTTGCCCCAGGCCGGCCGCGTAGAGAATCAGGGGGGCCTGTCCGACCGTTGTGACCGGCTGGAACGAGCTATCGAATACGAGGGCGCTTCCCGTTCCGGCTCCATTCTGGGTGAACAGGCTAGGCGCTTCAGCCGAGACAAATTGCAGGTAGAACGGCGAGCTTGCGCCTGACCCGGACGTGACGACTACCGGCATCGCAAAGGTCGTGATCGGCACCTCAAAAGGAATCAGCGCGTTGATTTGAGTCGGTGAAACGTAAGAGAGAGGAGCCAGGTATGAGGCCGTCGGGATATACGCCAGCGTCGCGGAGCCGACAGTAACAGACACGCCGTTCAGTTGCGTCGGCAGGGGCACGGATTGTGCCGATGCCACCGAAGGAGCCAGATTGGTCCCGAATATGGCCATCCACGTTCCGGGCGATAGATTGCCCGCGTAGGAGGCACCGTTCAGAATAGCCGAAACGAGGGGAGCGCCGCCCAGGACGGTGGCCGTGTCGCTGGCGGTGGCGCTGACTGAACCGCCGCCCGATGCCGTTATCTGGTTCATGACCTGCGACGGCGCGTTACTGGCCACGTTCACAGTTACCGTGACCGGGGGATAACTCGCTCCGGCAGCCAGCGCGTCGCTGCGCGAGCAGGAAATAGTGGCGCTGGCGCACGTCCAGCCCGCTCCGGCCATCGACACCAACGTCAGGCCCGCCGGCAACTTCTCGGTCACCGTCACGGTGCCACTGGTTCCAAATCCCTGGTCGGACACGGTGACCGTATAAGCAGCGTTAGTCTGTCCCTCCACGAAGTTGCCCGTGTGTGTCTTGGAGATGGTCAGGACGGGCTGCTGCGCACTGCTCCTGCCGGGCAGCGCCAGCCACACAACCATGCAGAGTACGAAGAATCGAACGCCCTGGGTGACCGTACCGCCTCCCCAGAAAAAGGGTACACCCGCAAGGCTAGCGAGCTCAAGCGGCAGGCCGGAAGCCTGCCCCCGCCTAAAGGTGGTACAGCATCAGGTACACCACCACCCCGGTGACGCTCACGTAGAGCCAGATGGGGAGCGTCCAGCGGGCGATGCGGCGGTGCTTGTCGTAGCGCGCGGATAAGCCGCGGCGGAGCGTGATAATCGCCAGCACCGGAACGGCGGCCGCCAATAGCGTGTGGGTTCCGAGGATGCCCAGGTAGAGCGTCTTGATGGCGCCCGTCTTCTGAAACCGCACGCTGCCCACCTGATAGTGATAGACCAGGTAGCACACCAGGAACAGGCACGAAACCACGAACGCGGTCTGCATAACTTTGCGGTGCTGCGCGATGCGCTTGCGGCGAATCAGCGTGTATCCCCACACCAATAACACGGCGGCGGTGGCGTTCAGCACGGCATTCACGGAGGGCAGGACCGAGGTCACGGTTTTTCACGCTCCAGTTGGCGGATATCGTGGAGCAGACGAGGCATAAAGCCGTCGTCGGAGCCGATGGTTCTCATGCCGCGCTGCGGGTGGCCTTTTGCGCCGCCATCATGCCGGAGGCCAGAAAAAGCACCAGGCCAAATACGGCGGTGACCACCAGGCTCTCCATGCCGCCGGGAACAGCGTTGGGGAGCCGGAGCGTGTGATTCAACAGCGCGATGGAGTAGGTCAGCGGGTTCACCCACATGATGGCTTTCACCCATCCATGCGCGGTGGACATCGGGAAGAGCGATCCCGAGACCATCCACATCGGCACCAGCAGCAGGTTCATGATGGCGTGGAAGCCGGAGGTGGATTCCATTCTCCAGGCGATCACAAAACCCAGGCCGGTGAGCGTGAACGAAATCAGAAAAATAGCGGCGGCCACCGGAACCAGCTCCAGCAGGCGGATGCTCACCCCGGCCAGCGGCGCGAATACCAGAAAGATCAATCCTTGAATCCATGCCAGTGTAGCGGCGCCCAGTATCTTGCCCAATACCATGCTGGAGCGGGGCGCGGGCGACACCAGCATGGAAAGCAGAAAACCTTCCCTGCGATCTTCGATGATCGAGATGGTCGAGAAGATCGCGGAAAACATCACCGTCAGAACCAGCGCGCCGGAATAGAAGCGCGCCAGGTCGTTGGAGCCGTAGCCGATCAAGAGCCAGAAAACCAGGGGTGACGCCACCACGCCCAGCACGCGGCTCTTCTGGCGCCAGAAGCGCACCAACTCGCGCTGCCAGAGGGTGGCGGCGGGCAGGAAGAAATTACTCAATGGAAGCCCCCGTCTGGTCCACGAATACATCTTCGAGCGTGGGCTTGTGCAGGCCCACGGATTCTATAGCGCCCGGAAAAGCCTCCACCACCTCGGCGATGAAGCGATGGCCGTTCGAGATCTCTACGCGCACCTGGCCGTCCCTGACGACGGGGCGCAGGCCGAAGCGCTGCTCGATCTTCGAGGCCAGCAGCGCGGTATCGGCGGTCTGGAGCACCACAACATCGCCGCCGATGCGCGCCCGCAGCTCGGCGGGAGTGCCCTCGGCAACCATATTTCCCTGGTGCAGCAGCACCAGCCGGTCGCAGCGGCCGGCTTCCTCGAGAATATGGGTGGTCAGCAAGATGGTGACGCCCTCGCCCGAGCGCAGGCTCTCGATGTGCCGGGAAAGGTCGCGGCGCGCCGCGGGGTCGAGGCCGGTGGAGGCCTCGTCCATCAACAGCACTTGCGGCTCATGCAGCAGCGCCTTGGCAATTTCCACGCGGCGGCGGAGGCCGCCGGAAAGCGTCTCGACGAGGTCGCGGCGGCGGTCCGCCAGGCCCAGACGTTGCATGGCGCGCTCCATGCGCTCGGCGAGCACCGGGCCGCGCAGGCCGTGCAGATGGCCCTGGGCGCGCAGGTTCTCTTCCACAGTCAAGGCTTTATCGAGGCTCTGCGTCTGGAAGACCACGCCCACCTGGCGGCGCACCGCGGCGGGGTCGCGCTCCACGTCGTGCCCGGCAATCAGGGCGCGGCCCGCGGTGGGGACCATCATCGTGGAAAGGATGCGGAAGAGCGTGGATTTGCCGCCGCCGTTCGGCCCCAGCACGCCGAAGATTTCGCCCTTGCGCACTTCGAAACTGACGTTCGACAGCGCCATGCGGTCGCCGTAGCGATGGGTCAGATTCTGAACTTGGATCACAGACCGGGCCTATCTAAGAGCATAAGCCCGTAAATGAGCGGAAGGTAAAGCACGGACGTCATCAGAACGCCGCGCGCGCGGCTCAGAGTGCGCTCCAGCGTTACCCGCACGCCCGAATACAGGTAACACAAGCCGAGCAACAACGCACCTACGACATAGATGCGCCCCGACATCCCCAGGATGCCCGGAACCAGGCTCACGGGGATGAGAACCATCCCGTAGAGCAGAATTTGCCGGGCCGTCGAGCGGCAGTCCGGCTCGACCACCGGCAACATGCGTATGCCGGCGCGCGCGTAATCTTCCTTGTACATCCAGGCGATGGAATAGAAGTGCGGGAACTGCCACAGGAACAGGATCGCGAACAGGACGCACGATTGGGGTGTGAGGGTTCCCGCCGCGGCGGCATAGCCGATCACCGGGGGCATGGCCCCAGGGATGGCGCCAATGGTGGTGGACCACCACGTACGCTGCTTCAAAGGCGTGTAGATGAAGAGATAACTGATAAGGGTGAATGCGCCGATCAAGCCCGACAGCAGGTTCACGCCCAGCCATAGTTCCAGGAACCCGGCCACCGAGAGCGCCGCTCCGAAGGCCAGCGCGCGCGGCGCCAGAAGCCTTCCGGAGGGCAGCGGCCGGTGCGCCGTGCGCCGCATTTTGCCGTCGGCCGCGCGCTCGTACCACTGGTTGAGCGCCGCCGTGCCCGAGGCAATCAAGCCTGTCCCCACGATGGTATGGAGCAGCGAGAGCAAAGGGATGCTCTGGAGAAACGCCCACCAGTTGGCCGCGCCGGGCAGTCCGAAGAAATAGCCGATCCCCGTGCTCATGAGGATGAGCCAGGTGATTCGCGGCTTGGTGAGTTCGATGTAATCGCGCATGCCCTAATTAACAGATGCAACCCAAGCGGGGCCGGACGCGGCGTAAAATGAGCATTGCGCGATCATTTCCTACGTGCAGTCGTCCTGTTCGGCGCGGTGGCCGCGCTTCTCACCGAAGCCCTGAGCCCATTCCAGCTTCTGCGGCGGGCTCCGCTAACCGCCGTGTGGCTGGTGGTGGCCCTGGCTGCGGCGGTGCTCCTTTATTCCCGGCGGCCGAAGCTTCCGCGCATCTCCATCCGGCCGCTCGAAGCCGCAATTACCGGCGGCGTCGCCGTCATCGCCGGAATCGTTGGCCTCACGGCGATTCTAAGCCCGCCCAACAGCGCCGATGCCATGGCGTATCACATGCCGCGGGTGATCTACTGGGCGCAGTCCGGCAGTGTAGCGTTTTTCCCGACCTCGTACTTCAACCAGATCAGCCTGCAGCCGCTGGCAGAGTATCTGATGCTCCATACATACGTGCTTTCGGGGGGCGATCATTTTATAAACCTGGTAGCATTCGCCGCTTTCCTCGGCAGCATGGTCGGCGTTTCGGCCGCCGCGAGCGCGCTCGGCCTTGGCAGCAAGGGGCAGGCGTTTGCCGCGCTGGTCTGCGCCACTCTGCCGAACGGCATCCTCCAGGCATCCGGAGCCAAGAACGATTGGCTGCTGGCGCTTTGGCTGGTCTGCCTGGTCTATTTCCTGGCGCGCCGGGACCTGCCGTTTAGCGGCCTGGCAGCGGGGTTGGCCGTGGCTACCAAGGCCACCGCCTATCTGTTCGCGCCGCCGCTGGTCGCCGGCGTCCTGCTATGGACTTGGATGGAACACCGGCGCGTTCCATGGCTGCGCATGGCGGCCTTCCTGGCCGGCGGCGTGCTCCTCATCAACGCGCCGCAATATGTCCGCAACTTTCGCCTGAGTGGCTCACCCTTGGGCTATGACTCGGCGCACGGCGATGGCTTCTTCCGCTGGCGCAATGAGCATCCCGGATGGAAATCCACGGTGTCGAACCTGCTGCGCAATACCTCCGAGCAGCTTGGCGCGCGCAGCCCGCGCTGGAACCAGGCGGTGTTCGACGCCGTGGTGCGCATCCACCGCGCCCTGGGCATCGACCCGCAGGATCGCGGAACCACCTGGCCCTGGGCGGAGTATGTGCCGCCGATTAACGCCAAGAACCACGAAGCCAACGCCAACAACCGCTGGCATCTGCTGCTCATGGTCCTCGCCGCGGCCTTCGTGGTTTTCAGGCCCAGCCGCCCCTGGACGCTTTACGCCGCCGCGTTGCTCGCGGCCTTCCTGCTTTTCTGCTTCTATCTCAAGTGGCAGCCATACCTGGCGCGCCTGGAGCTGCCGCTGTTCGTTCTGGCGTCGCCGCTCGCCGCGTATCTTCTGGTGCGGCTCCGCCCGGCGCTGCTAGCCGTGCTGATCTGTGCTTTTCTGGTGAACAACGCGCGCCCCGCGCTCTTCGAAAACTGGACGCGGCCCCTCAAAGGTCCGAACAGCCTTTGGGTCACCTCCCGCGACAGCAACTATTTCTCCGACATGGTGCAGTGGAACAAGGGCGCGTCGTATTTTCCGGCCGTCGAACTGACGGCGCGCTCCGGCTGCGAGACCGTGGGGATCGATATCAGCCAGAACCCGCTCGAATATCCCTTCCAGGCGCTCTTGCGCGAGCGCAACCCCGGAGTGCGCTTCATGCACACCGGCGTGGAGAACGCCTCCCTGCGCTACGCCCCCAAGGACCCGCCGCGGCCCTGCGCGGTGCTGTGCCTGGATTGCGCCGGGATTCAGAAGAAGATTGCGCTGTACGCGCCGCTTGGTCCGCCCATCGAGATTGGCCGCTTCCTGCTGTTCCTGCCCTCGCGTGAGCGCGTGGCCCGGTCCATGCGCTGATGCGCTCTTTCCATCGGCGCCGCGTGCGCGTACAATGAAAGTATGGCCCGAGGTTGGGAAAGCAAGTCGGTCGAGGCGCAGATCGACGAGGCCGAGTCCCATCGAAGCGCCGTTCCAGAGAACATACCCGCTCCTGAAACGCTAGAATTGATCCGCAAGAAGGAAACCATCCTTCTCTCCCGAATCAGAGTGGTCCGGGATCTGAAGTCCGCGCAGAATCCACGCTACAAGGCCCAGTTGAACAAGGCCCTGAAGGAGTTGGACGCGCAACTGGCAACTTTCGCTGGCAACTAGCGCATGTTTGCGGGTTTTCGAGCCTCAGCGTCCGCAAGTGACTGAAAACACAAGAGCGAGTTGTCGTTTTAGAGAATTTGTGGTGACACACTTTTTGCGGCAAGCCCGCTTATTTTTC